>Ga0099364_10009386_pt1 | contig 13580 bp, 12 predicted proteins | sample TergutTh196P3_FD_73070 | JGI IMG/M metagenome (GOLD analysis project Ga0099364, IMG submission 73070) | Microcerotermes parvus P3 segment gut microbial communities from Pointe-Noire, Republic of the Congo - Th196 P3 | ecosystem: Host-associated > Arthropoda: Insects > Digestive system > Gut ...
GACCCCGAACCCCCATTTCGACAAATCACATAGCCCTGTGCCTTTCATCGCGCACGTCATATGCATAGTTCTATAATCCGCCCAATCGCTCAGCCGAGCCGAGCTCCAGGTCTCGAACGCGAAAAAAGGTATTTGGAAAAAGGGATATCAAAGACTTTTTCCGCTGTTATTACGTGCGCGGGCGCTTCCGGGCGTCGCTCTTACCTTTAGGTTTGTGCCTGCTTGCCTTTGCAGCTGTCCCCCTCTTGAGGGGGATGTCACGAAGTGACAGGGGGAGTGCGATTTATCGCTTTGTGACGGGTGTTTTAATTACGCATTATTCTATCCGGGGTGATTTTTTGATATATCTCGACAACGCCGCCACGACCCGCACGGACGACAACGCCGCCCTCACCGCGCTGGAAATAATGCGGGGGGACTACGGCAACCCGTCGTCTTTGCATGGGATGGGCTTTGCGGCGAAAAAACGGCTTGACACCGCGCGCGCACAGGTTGCCGCCGCGCTGGGCTGTGCGGATAAAGAAATCGTCTTTACCTCCGGCGGGACAGAAGCCAACAACCTGGCGATTTTCGGCGGCGCGGAGGCTTTAAAACGCCGGGGAAATCACATCGTCACATCGGGTACAGAACATTCCTCCGTGCTTTCCCCGGCCGCAGAGCTTGAGCGCAGGGGGTTTTCGGTTTCCCGCACAGCCGCGCAGGAAATCGCGGGCGCGGTGACGGACAAGACAATCCTCGTGACCTGCATGATGGCAAACAGCGAAACCGGCGCGCTCACGGACATAGCGAAGCTTGCTGCTATGATCCGCCATAAAAGCAAGCTCTGCCTAATCCACTGCGACGCGGTTCAGGCTTTCGGGAAGCTGCCGTTTTCTGTGCGCGATCTGGGCGTGGATCTGCTTTCCGTAAGCGCGCATAAAATCCACGGGGCAAAGGGCTGCGGCGCGCTGTATGCCGCAAAGCGCGTCATGCCCCAAATGTTCGGCGGCAAACAGGAAAACAGCCTGCGCCCGGGGACACAGCCCCTCCCGGGTATCTGCGCTTTCGGAGCGGCGGCGGAAAACGCATATTTGAATATGGCCGCAAACTTAGAAAAAGTTGGCAAAATCTGCGGTTATTTCGAGGAAAAAGCCGCGAATTTCCCCGGCCTGTGCATCAATAGCCCCGCTATCAGCACACCTTATATACGCAGCATATCTTTGCCCGGATTTTTGTCCGCGCATTTAGTCAATTCACTTAGCGCGCAGGGCATCTGCGTTTCCGGCGGGTCGGCCTGCTCCGGCGGCGGCAGAAGCCATGTACTGGAGTTTATGGGGCTGGAAAACAGCCGCATAGACAGCGCTCTCAGAATCAGCTTTTCTAAATACACAACAGAAGCCGAAATCGATGCTTTTTTCGATGCGCTTGCGCATACAGCACGGACGCTGGCGAAAGGATAAACAAACAACAAATGAACGAGGTTATTTTGCTTAAAAGCGGCGAGATCGCGCTCAAGGGCCTAAACCGCTCGTCCTTTGAAGATATGCTCATCCGCAACGCCAAACGCGCACTCAGCGGGCTTGGCGATTACAGCTTTACAAAAGCGCAATCGACTTTTTATGTTTCGCCCCGCAGTGAAGGCTGTGACCTGGGGCGCGCTATGCACGCGCTGTCTAAAGTTTTCGGTATTGCTGCGCTTTGCCGCGCGGGGACAGTGCCAAAGGATTTCGGGGCGATAAAGCCCTATGCCGCCGAGTACGCGCGGTCAGCGCTGGAATCCGCAAACACATTCAAAGTAAACGCAAAGCGCGCGGACAAAAAATTCCTGCCCGCAACCCCGGAGCTTTGCGCACAGCTAGGCGCTTACCTGCTGGAAAAATTCCCGCATCTAAAAGTCGATGTACACAGCCCCGATGTCACCGTCACGGTGGAAGTGCGGGACAGTGCCGCGTACATACACACCGGGCAAATACAGGGCGCGGGCGGCATCCCGGTCGGCAGCGGCGGAAACGCGGCGCTCCTGCTTTCCGGCGGCATCGACAGCCCTGTCGCGGGATACATGATGGCAAAGCGCGGCATAAAAATCACCGCGGTCCACTTCGCAAGCCCGCCCTACACAAGCCAACTTTCCGAAGACAAGGTGCATACGCTCTGCAAAAAGCTCGTGCCCTACTTGGGCTTTATAAATCTGCTCACCGTGCCGTTTACGGAAATCCAGGAGGAGATAAAGGCAAAATGCAATGAGGATTACCTCACGCTGATAATGCGCCGCTTCATGATGGATATCGCCGGAAGGCTCGCTGTGCAAAACGGCTGTATGGCACTCATCACCGGCGAGAGCGTCGGGCAGGTCGCAAGCCAGACAATGGCGGCGATCGCCTGTACGGACAACGCCTCCCCCCTCCCCGTCCTGCGCCCTGTTATCGGCATGGACAAGGAGGAGATTATCGCCGTCGCCCGCAAAATTGACACATTTGAAACCTCGGTCCTGCCATACGACGACTGCTGCACCGTCTTCACGCCAAAGCACCCGCGCACAAACCCCAAGCTTGACGCGGTGCGAAAAGAAGAAACGAAGCTGGACTTAACCGGACTGACAGAGCGGGCGGTGATTGGGACGAAGGGGATTTTGGTGCGGGGGTGAAATACAGTAAAACCGGAAAGGGGATGCGATATGCCGGATAAAGCGAAATATTGGCTTGAGCTTTGTGATGATGACCTAAAAGCCGCAAAAGCAATGCTAAGATCTGATAATTTTTTATGGGCAGGCTTCATATGCCATTTAATTGCAGAGAAAGCGTTAAAAGCTGTCATCGCAAATATCACGAACGAAGTGCCGCCGAAAACTCATCATCTAATAAATCTTGCGGAACGAGCCGGTGTAGCAGGCGATTTATCGGAAGATCAGAAAAAGCTTTTGGGCGAGCTGAACCCGCTTAATATCGAAGCGCGCTATCCCGAACACAAAGAACGCATTGCAAAAACATTAACTGCCGAAAAAACTGCCGGGCTTTTACGGGAAACGGAGGACCTCCTATGCTGGATAAAGCAAATGTTAGGAAAATAGCATATGATTACTCGGTTGAAGTTACGAAAGCCCTAAAGCCCGATAAAATAGTCCTGTTTGGATCTTATGTAAACGGTGACCCTCATAATGACAGCGATATTGACATAGCTGTCTTTGTACATGGTTTGGACGACACTGCTTGGTATGATGCCCGTATTGCTTTGCAAAAAATACTTTGGCATAGAGATTTCCGTAGTATAGAGCCGCATTTATTAGACATAACCCGCGATCGCAGCGGATTTGCCGCGCACATTGATAAAACAGGTGAAACCATATATCCGCTGTAATACACAGCACACCCATCCCCTCAACCCAAAAAACCCTGGCGGTGAAACGCTGTGGAATAAATAAAGCGAAGGGATAAACTCCTATGCCGGATAAAACAAAATATTGGCTTGAGCTTTGTGATGATGACCTATTGACCGCAGAGGTTCTTTTAGAAAAGCAAAGGCTTTTGCACATGGGGTTTTTCTGCCATCTTGTTGCAGAAAAAGCGTTAAAGGCTGTCATCGCCTCTCAAATTGATGCGAATCCGCCTCATATACACAACTTAACAACACTCGCTAGCCGAAGCGGGGTTTCGCCTTATTTATCCGAAAATCAGCTCAGTCTTTTAGAACAGTTAAACCCGTTGCAAATTGAAGCAAGGTATCCCGAATATAAAGGCTCAATAGCGGCAACGCTCACATATGACAGATGCCGGAAAATATACAGTGAAACGGAGGGCTTTTTATGCTGGATAAAGCAAAGGCTAGGCAAATAGCCCAAGAATACACAAATGAAGTATGCCGCGCACTGAACCCAAAGTCGGTAATCCTGTTTGGTTCCTTTGTTAACGGCACACCGCATGAATACAGTGATATTGATATAGCTGTTGTTTTTGACGGTTATAAAGGCGACCGGTACGATACCGCGGTTATGCTTCAGCGCCTTCGGCGTAATATAGATGACAGCAGCGGCGGCGGCATAGAGCCTCACTTGCTTGATGAAGCCAACGACCGCAGCGGCTTTTTGTCCCATATAAAAAAGACCGGTGAGCTAATCTACGGGCAATAGATAGCCGGTCAAAAAACCCGGGCGGTGAAAAAAACTTGATAGCCGAAATTCTTATCGTACCAAGCAAAGACGCGCCGGACGCGGTAAAATCCGGCGCGCAGTACATAGCCCGCTGCCTTGGCTCCGACGGGCTGAAGGTGCGGGAAAACGTCAGCCTGTGTACCGGGCGGCGCAAGCTCGGGCAGGCGGTCAGCTCCGCCCTTGACCGCAGCGATGTAGTGATCATCCTCGGCGGCATGGGCAAGGAAAGCGGCTACCTTTCCAGAAGCGTTGTCGCGGGCGGGCTTGGGCTTTCCCTTGTGCGGGACGAAAGCTGCCTGGACGCGGTCCGCGCGTATTGCGCGCGTTCCGGGGAGCCTTTTTCCGCGGACGACGAAAACTGCGCGGATATGCCCGAGGGCGCACAGGCATTCGCGCCGGCCTACGGCAAATCGCCCGGATGCGCGGTGTCCTCCGCCAGCCAGCATATAATCATGCTCCCGGAAGCCCCGCAGGAGCTTGCCGAAATGTGGGGGAGATACGTTTCCCCGTATCTGGGCGGCACGCCTTCAGCTCTGTCGGTCACGCATATTATCCGCACATACGGCGCGGGGGAGGATTATGTCCGCGAAAAGCTCGGCAACCTCACCGCTACGGTAAACCCGTCAGTCACAGTCCATCGGGACGGCAACGAGCTTGCGATACGCGTTTCCGCCCACGGGACACAGACACGGGACGCGGCGATGCTCTGCGCCCCCGTTTTAAGGGAAGCCGCGCGGCGTTTGGGCGACCTTGCCTACGGGCTGGATGTAGATTCCATACAATCCGCCGTCGCGATAAAGCTCGCGAAAAAAGGCCTGGGGCTTGCGGTCGCGGAATCAGGCACAGGCGGGATGCTCACGCGGATTATCGGCGAGGCGGGCGGCGGCACGGATATCCTGCGTTACAGCGCCTATACCGACGACGACGAAAAGAAAATCACAAAGCTGGACCTTTCCCCAAAGCTTCTTAAAAAACGCGGCGGCATCTCCGAATACGCGGCTGTCGCAATGGCGGAGGGCGCGCGCAAGCGGGCGGGCTGTGATATCGGCGCGGCAATCGCCGCAAATGTCAATGATTTTGAAGACAGGCGCACAGACCCCGGGCTTGTGTACATAGCGGTGTGCGATGGCAATTATGTCTATGTAAAAAAGCTCGTGGTCGGTACAGGCAACGCGGACGAGGACGTCATAACCGACGCGGCGATATCCCGCGCGCTCAATATGATCCGCCTGTTCGTGGATTACCTGCCCGGGCATTACAAGGGCTGTGTGCCGCTTGAAAGCGCGCTTTGGGGCAAAAGGGCGGTTACAGAGCGCGACAGCTACGACGAGGACTGCGAAAGCGCCCCCTACAGCGTCAGAAAAACCGTGGCGGACCGTTTACTTATAAGAAAGGCGGATGAACCGAAAGTAAAAGTGAGAAAATTATTATTTATGCTGGCGGTGCTGGTGTTCGCCGGATGCGCGGGTTATCTCAGCTATTATTACTACGATTCCATGACCGCGCAGAACCGGCACAGGCATCTGCAAAGCCTCTATGAGGAACCTTCACCCGACGAGCCCGGCGCGGTTGACGAGGATTTCCCGGCGCAGTTCAGCTCGCGCTTCGGACAGCTTTGGTCCGTCAACAACGACACCGTGGGCTATATTTCCGTGGAAGGCACGCAAATCGGCTACCCTGTCGTACAGGCGCCGGACAACGAATATTACCTGCGGCGCGATTTCCATAAAAACGAAAGCAGGCACGGAATCCCATTCATGGATTACCGTGTCGAGATCGGCAGGCCCAGCGACAATTTTGTAATCTACGGGCATAATATGGAGGACGGGCGGATTTTCGGCGAGCTGATAAATTACAAGCGCCTTGGATATTTAACCGAGCATCCGGTAATACAGTTCGACACGCTGTATGAGGAAAGCGGGTTTATAGTCTTCGCGGTTTTCCTTGCGGATGTCGGGGAATTCCCTTACCACGATTTCATCAACGCCTCCTCCTCCCGCGATTTCAGAAATTATGTCGAGGAGCTAAAATACCGCAGTATACTCGATACCGGCGTGGATGTATCCTACGGCGACACACTGCTCACCCTCTCCACCTGCTCCACGGATTTTAAAGACGCCAGGTTTGTCATTGCCGCCAGAAAACTGCGCGGCGATGAAGACCCGGACGCGCTTATTTCCGGCGCGGCGGAAAACCCGTCCCCGCTGTATCCCGATGCCTGGTATAGTTTATACGGCGGCGAGCCTCCCGACGTCCCCAAAAACGCAAGCATCGCGCCAAGTATGACAAGCGCGGGGGTCCCTCCGCAGGATCAAGGCCCCGACCCCGAAGAAAGGCCGGCGGTTATGTCCTATGTCGCGGGAGCGTCAGCGCCGTCGTCCCAGCTGCCGCCGCTTATAACCCACGCGGAAATAGAAGCCGCAAAAGCCGCCGAGCAGGAGGCCGCCGAACAGGCGGAACGCGAAGCCGCCGAAAAGGCCGCGCAGGAGGCCGAGGCGCAAAGGCTGGAGCTTCTGGTAAAGCAGCTGGAAGCGGACGGCGCGGCGGCGGCGGCAAACGCGGCTTCCTCCGCCGAAAAAGCAGAAATCGCCGCGGATGCTGCGGAAAGCTCCACAGGCGTACAACAGGCCGAAAAGCATATGGAAACCGCATATACCTCCGCAAGGCAGGCCCAGGCGCACGCACAAAGCGCGGTGGACATAGCCGCACAGGCAAAAACAGACACCGCGGCAAGCATGGCAACCGCGGCAAAGGTATCGCTGGAAAACGCGGCAGACGCCTATTACCGCGCAAGCGCCGCGGTGGCAAAGCTAATCGAAGAAGAAAACCTGCGCATCGCGTCCGAAGCGGCAAACAACAGCGCGCCGCCCGCAAGCACTCAGGACCCGGGCAACCTAACCGTCACGGAAATCGGCGCGGGTAAAATTACGGGCAGTACGCTTGATATTATATCAAGGATCGTCCAGGTGGAAATCGGATCAGCCTTCCACGACGAGGCAATCAAGGCACAGGCAGTCGCGGCATACTCATTTTTACTCTACGAGAGCGCGGGGGGCAAAATCCCGTCCGTGTACCTCGCCCCTTCGGTAAGCGATAAAGTCCGCCAAAATGTAGCCGCGGTTTTGGGGCAGAAGGTTACATACGGCGGCAAAGTCGCTTTCACACCGTATCACGCCGCAAGCGCCGGTGTTACAACGTCCTCAAGGGATGTCTGGGGCGGCTCTTACCCATATCTTGTATCGGTCGACAGCTCCATTGAAACAAGCCATAATACCCACCGCGTTTCCGTAAGCATGAGCCGCAAGGATGTCGAGGAGCGCATTTCCTCCCGCCTCGGCATAACGCCCGCGGGCAATCCCGCAAATTGGTTCGAGGTTCTTTCCTACACCGACGGCGATTACATCGGGCAAATGGCGGTATGCGGCGAAACAAGGAGCGCGAGGGGCACAACCCTGACCGGCCGCATAATCCGCGAACAGGTGCTTAATTTGCGCTCCGCCGCCTTTGAAACCGATTACAACAGCGCCGCGGACACTTTTACCTTCACAACCTACGGCTACGGCCACGGCGTCGGCATGAGCCAAATCGGCGCGAATATGTACGCGCAGCAGGGCCGGGGCTACGCCGATATCCTCGCGCATTATTATCCGGGGACGAGCCTTCGGCAGGATTGAGGTTTTAGGTTTGAGGTTTTAGGAAGGGAAGAAGCAATAAAGCTTCATTCCTATACAAAACCACCCCGGCGCATACGCGCCACCCCTCCAAGGAGGGGAATAAGCTACAAAGGCAAGCAAGCGCAAACCTAAAGGAAAGAGCGACACCGGAAGCGCCCGCGCACGTAATTACAGCGGAAAAAGTTTTTGATTTCTTTTTTTCCTAATTCCTTTTTTCGCGTTCAAGCCCTGGAGCTTGGCTCGGCTGAGCGATTGGGCGGATTATAAGACAAAGCACATGACGTGCGCAATGAAAGGCACAAGGCTATGCGGTTTGTCGAAATGGGGGTCCGGGGTCTCCCCGGCGCGTTTGCTTCTTTGCGCGAGCAAAGAAGAGCCTCCGCGGCTTGAGCGGTGAAAAATGACTGAATATGAAATCGTGGTATAAACCACCCCGGCGCATACGCGCCACCCCTCCAAGGAGGGGAATTTCGGGCGGGCATGAAAGCCCGCCCCTACGAACTCCCCCTGTCACTTCGTGACACCTCCCTCAAAGATGGGGACTTTGGCCTCCCTCTTTGAGGGAGGTGGCGTCCGCAGACGCCGGAGGGAGGTTTTTAATTATGCATTATGAATTACGCATTACGAAAGGATGATCCCCACATGACCGCAGAAATACTATGCGTCGGCACGGAAATACTGCTGGGCGATATCGTCAACACAAACGCGGCGTATATCGCAAAAGGGCTTGCGGAGTGCGGCATCGGCTGTTATTACCAAACCGTTGTCGGCGACAACCCCGCACGGCTAAGAAAGGCGCTGGACACCGCGCTTGACCGCGCGGACGCCGTTATCATGACAGGCGGGCTCGGCCCCACCTACTACGACCTTACAAAGGAAACCGCGGCAGATTATTTTGGCTTGGATATGGAACTGCATCAGCCGTCCTACGACCATTTGCTGGGGATGTTCAGGCGTTTTGGGCGGCCAATGTCGGAAAGCAACAAAAAACAGGCGTATATGCCAAAGGGCGCGGTAGTCCTGCATAATGACAGGGGCACAGCCAACGGCCTGATGGTCAGCGGGAACGGCAAAACAGCGATCCTTATGCCCGGTCCCCCGCGTGAAATGACCGCCATGTTCGACAATTTCGTGAAGCCATACTTGCGGGAGAGATCCGGCGCGGTGCTTGTTTCAAGCAGTGTGCATCTTTTCGGCATCGGTGAATCCGCTGTGCAGGATATGCTCAAAAGCTTTATGGAAAGCCGCTCTAACCCGACTGTCGCCCCTTACGCCAAAGAGGGGGAGGTCATGCTGCGTGTCACGGCGTCCGCCCCTACCGGCGAAGAGGCGCAGGGCATGATTACGCCGGTTATCGAGGAGATACGCGGGATGCTCGGCGAATATATCTACGGCATTGATACCGGCAACCTGCAAACAGCGCTGGTAAATACGCTGGCGGAAAAAAACCTCACTATAGCCGTGGCGGAAAGCTGTACCGGCGGGCTTGTCGGCAAACGCATTACCGAGGTGCCCGGCGCTTCCGGTGTATTCGCCTGCTGCGTATGCACTTATTCCAATGAGATGAAAACGAAGCTCCTCGGCGTCAGCGCCGATGTGCTGAACACCTACGGCGCGGTGTCGGAGCAAACCGCAATCGAAATGGCGCGCGGTGTGCGGGCCTTATCCGGGGCGGACCTCGGCTTGTCTGTCACCGGGATTGCGGGGCCGGGCGGCGGCATGCCGGAAAAGCCGGTGGGGCTTGTATATATCGCGGTAAGCTCATCAAACGGCGATACGGCAAAGGAGCTGCGCCTCTCCCGCGGCTACGGCGGCGAGCGCGAGCATATCCGCTGGCTCGCATCATCGAACGCGCTGCATTTGGCGCTGCGCAGCGCAGCCGCGCAGGATTAAGGATTTAGGTTATAGGTTTTAGGGAAAGGACAAATCTGTTGATTTCTTCCCTTCCTAAATCCTTAATCCTAAAACCTCAATCCTGCCGAAGGCAAAACACCCGTCATCACTGCGAATAATCGCAGTGATGCCACCCTCTTTAAAAAAGAGGGTACGTCCTACGGTTGTTTTGTGTTTTTTAATATGTAAAAATAAATCTTGTTGTAGCTTTACCCTCTTTTTTAAAGAGGGTGGCACCGTGACGACTTGTTCGTCGCGGTGACGGGTGTTTTGGTGTTTTGTAATTTACGGGCGGCAATCCCCCGCCCTTTTCCTAAAACCTATAACCTCAATCCTGCGCCGCGGCGCATAGCCGCCTTATACAACAATCCCCGCACCGCGGGTTTCTCGCGGTGCAAACCGCGCGGCCATGCAGCACCATCCGATGGCAGAAATTATTGGACTGCGCAGGGTCCAAAACCTCGCGCAGCTCCCTTTCCACAATATCGGGATTTTTGCTCGTACTAAGCCCCAGCAAATTCGTAATGCGTATACAATGCGTATCGCACACAACCGCGGGCTTGCCGTACACATCCCCCAAAATAAGGTTCGCGGTTTTGCGCCCAACCCCCGGGAGCTTAAGCAGCTCTTCCATATTGTCGGGGACAACGCCGCCGAAATCTTCGCAAAGCATTTTTGCCATGGCGATTATGTCCCGCGCCTTTGTGCGGAAAAACCCGCATGGCCGCACGATTTTTTCCACGTCACCGGCATCGGCGCCGGCAAAACTTTCAAGCGTAGGATAAACGGCAAACAGCTCTTTTGTTACGATATTTACCCTAGCGTCGGTACACTGCGCGGCAAGGCGCACAGACACCAAAAGCTCATACGGCTTTACGGCGTCCAGCGTGCAAAGGCTGTCCGGGTACTCCCGCGCAAGCGCCTCCGTTATTTTTTCCGCCCTGCTTTTCCTTGTCATTTTGATTAACTTCCCTTCCCTAAAACCTAAAACCTAAATCCTGAAACCTGCGCGTAGCGCCGTAGGGTCGGGGTTCCATCCCCGACCGTCATTACTCCCTCCGACGCTTCGCGCCACCTCCCTCAAAGAGGGAGGCAAAGTCCCCCTCTCTGAGGGGGATGTCAACGTAGTTGACAGGGGGAGTTCGCAGGTCCGGGGTTCCATCCCCGCCCGAAAATTCCCCTCCTTGGAGGGGTGGCAGGCGTAGCCTGACGGGGTGGTTCGTAGGGGCGGCAATCTGCCGCCCGCAAATTACCAACCAAACAATATTTTTACGTGTTTTATGCCCCCTTCGCGCACGAAGGGGGATGTCACGTAGTGACAGGGGGTTGTCTTTTGGCGTTGAATTAACGGGCGGGAAAACCCCGCCCCTACAGCACAACGTATTATTGCGCCGTAGGGGACGCACACCCGGGCGTCCCGCATTTACCAAACAATCAACTACCGGTTATTTTCCCCCCTGCACAAAAACTTCCTCGCCGATGCAGTATCTTCCGTTTGTCAAATATGTTTTACACCATTTTTCGGCTTGGGAAGTCATAAACACAAGCTCTTTTTTATATTTATCGCAGTAAAACACATCAATCGGGTTTATCCTATAATTTTCATAAAGGAATTCACACGCGCACTTGTTTACCTCGATGGTTTTTATGGGGTATTTTAGGGCGTTTAGCACTGCCGTCACCTTCCGTCGCTTTATTTAACAAACAAAGAGTGCAGGGGTATAGGTTACCATACCCCTGCACCGCAGCAACGCAGATACCCTGACAGCTTGCCAAAAGCGTAAGCTGTGAGTATAATAATACTGGGTGCGGCTATTATAGCCGTTGGCATGGAAGCGGCAAACTTCCCTGTCAGGGTCAAGGTGATACTGCACCTTGACCTGCCTGCCTTATTTGTTTGTTACCAATCATTATAAACTATATAAACACAATAAGCAAGCTCTAATAAACCCACGAAAGAAGGCGTTCTATGAACCTGCCGAATAAACTGACAGTCCTGCGCGTATGCCTAATCCCGATTTTTCTTTTCTTGTTTTTCCCCGGCCCATCCGCGCTTCTGCCGGGATTTTTCCGGGATTATCACTATTTCTGGGCGCTGGCTGTCTTTTCGCTGGCATCCTTCACCGATTATCTGGACGGCAGGATTGCGCGAAGGCGCGGGCTTATCACAGATTTCGGCAAACTGATGGATCCGCTCGCGGATAAAGTGCTGGTAATGGCGGCGATGGTCGGGCTGGTTGGCACGGGGATGGTCCACCCCATAACCGGCATTGTGATTTTGGCGCGGGAATTTCTTGTAAGCGCAATACGCCAGCTTGCGGCTTCCGGCGGGCATATTTTGGCGGCGGATAATTGGGGCAAAATGAAAACCGTCGCGCAAATGCTCTGGATTGCCGTGCTGCTGCTAATTTCTCAAATGCGCCTGACCGGCGGCCCGCTATCTCCCGCCGTTATGGAAATAACCGCTGCCGCGCTTACTGTAATTGCCCTGCTGCTCACTGTTTACAGCGGGATAAATTACACATGGAAAAACCGCGGGCTTTTCGCTGATATGTAATATTCAACTATTCATCCGCAACCTATAGGGCTTGACAATCCCGCAAATACTTCATCTTGTAGAAAATCGGCAAATATCCCCGCCGCCCGCGCATTTCTCCCCGCTATTATTCAAGCCCGGATGCATATTATACCCATTGTAATAGCCCCCTGCACAGGGTATTTGCGCGTAGCGTTGAAAACCCTGTGGAAAATGTGGAAAGATGGGATTGTTATTCGGGGAAAAAATATTTTACGCAATTTTTTCTTTGCATCCCCTTTTGCATATTTTGTAAAAATAACAAATAGTTATTTCTGCTCCCCCGTCAAATATTTAATCGCCCGCTCGATGGACTGCGCGACCTTTTCATCCGCCCCGGAAAGCCCCGCGCTGCGGTAATCGAAAAGGTTGCAAAACGCGTCAATATCGGCTTTTATATCGCGCAGGCGTTTTCTGCTCACATCGCCTGTCGCCTTTATAAACCCTGCCAGCTTCTCCCCGCGGAGCGTCCTGCCGCCTGCGCCGATCAGCATACGCGCGTGGGGATAGCACAAATACTCCTGCTGTGCGTATAGCTCGCGGAAATCCTCTTCCCTTGCCCATACCGCCGCAATGTTTGACCCTATGCGCCTGAACTCGCCGTCTATCTTTTGGCAGATAAAGCACGGGCCGTCCTCCTGCCCCGCCGTATTTTTCCCGAAAATGCCCGCGGACTTGACGGGCGCGTCAAAGCTTTCATCGGCCCAGGCCAGCCTTGTCTGCAGCATAAGCGCCACCGACAGCCTGTTGCGCTGCTGCAGCATCATATCAAAATGCCTGCGGCAAAACCCATGGCGGTTTGTTTGGATGCGCACATCAGGCTCCATCATCGCGGCGCCGGTGATATAATCCACCCAGCGCGCCTCCAGCGCGTCATACAGCGCGCAAAGCGGGCAGCCGCGCTTCGGCTCAAAAACCTCGCTTATCGGGATTGTATAGATGCTGTCTTTCATAATTTGAACCCCCAAATAGGAATTAGAAAATAGGAATTAGGAATTAGTAAGGGAAGAAGCGATAAGTTTTATCCTTATTTTGAACCACTCCGTCAAGCTACGCCTGCCACCCCTCCAAGGAGGGGAATAAGCCACAAAGGCAAGCAGGCACAAATCTAAAAATAAAGAGCGACACCGGAAGCGCCCGCGCACGTAATTACAGCGGAAAAAGTTTCTGATTTCTTTTATTCCTAATACCTTTTTTCGCGTTCGAGACCTGGAGCTCGGCTCGGCTGAGCGATTGGGCGGATTATAGGGCAAAGCATATGACGTGCGCGATGAAAGGTACGGAGTTATGCGGCTTGTCGAAATGGGGGTTCGGT
>Ga0099364_10009387_pt1 | contig 13580 bp, 17 predicted proteins | sample TergutTh196P3_FD_73070 | JGI IMG/M metagenome (GOLD analysis project Ga0099364, IMG submission 73070) | Microcerotermes parvus P3 segment gut microbial communities from Pointe-Noire, Republic of the Congo - Th196 P3 | ecosystem: Host-associated > Arthropoda: Insects > Digestive system > Gut ...
GTTCCGTTCCCCACAGTATTCGCCGCCACCGCCGCCAAGGATATTCCCCCCGACCTGCCGGGGTATTGGCCATAAGCAAAAGTCCCTCCCTGCCATTCCGTATAGCTAAGCAGCCCGATGCGCGAGTTCATCACTGGCGCGCCGTTTCCGCCCGAAAACACAAATTGATTAGTCGTATCTCCGCTGGGATTATAAGTGCCCGCCGTCCATGTCCCATGCGTGCTGCCCCAGCCCGCCACCGACGGATTGCCATTACTCATGGGCATCATATCCCAATCATAAGTCGGGATCGCCGCCGCTTTAGTAAATCCGCCGATTTGTGCTGGCAGCGAATTATAGAAATTATCTAGCCGAATCAAGATATTATTAGCTAAATGGATCGACAAATTATTATGATAATTTGTCGGCGAAGTCCCCGCGCTCCCCGAGTTATCATGATTAAACGACTGATAAGCCCCCGAGCGATTACCCAGATAGTAACAATTCGCGCTGCCCCACCAACAATAATTATCCATCAACATCCAATAAGTGTAGTTCCCCGCCGCCCCAAATCCGCTATTCCCCACTTTCGCCGTCCCGTCGGAGTTACGCGCCAACATTTTCACTAGCTTATAGGGCAAAACCGGCGCATTTTGGGTGGCGCAATTGCCAGCATTTCCCGCGCTAGTATCACACATCCCCGTATCCGTCCCCATAATTTGGATCACCGACCCAATCGGCAAATCGCCCAAAGTGACCGCTGTCTGCGCCCGAACGCTCGAGGTATTCAAAAGCACTCCCCAAATTGTGAGTGCTGTGATTAGTAGCTTCTTGGTGGAGAGTATGTTCATATAAACTAATTAAACCACTTTTTTGTTTGGCTTACAACCCCCAATTTTGGTATTTGCCACTCCCGCCTTAATTTCCTCCCTCACCCTCTTTTGCAGCCGCCAAGTATGCCCATGTCTCGCATGTCCCAGCCAACTCGCCATCGACTGGTCCAGAGTCTTCAAGAGCTTCTCCTTTTTCTCCGGATCCTTGGCTTCATGATACCTCTTAACCAACCGCTTATTTTTCCTCCTCCTCCTTTTTTTGCTATCTTTCCTGATCAGACGCACTATTTTCCCCGTGTCTTCCTTAACATGAAAATGCCATCCCAAAAAGTTCACTCCTTGCCTAATCGAAAAAATCTGCGTCTTATTATTCAATTCCAGTTTTTCTTTTTCGCTCAAAAACTCCCCAATCCGCTGCCGACAGTCTTGCAAAAACTCCTTATCATGATGTAATAACGAAAAATCATCCATATAGCGCACATAATACTTAACTCGCAGCTGCTCTTTAATAAAATGATCCATATCCGACAAATACAAAATCGCAAAAAACTGACTGGTCAGATTCCCAATCGGCAGTCCCTTGCCCTTGGGCTTAACTTCGCCCGTCTCCTTATCTATAAACTCCGGACTGCTATCAATAATCGTCTCCATCAACCACATCAGCTCCTCGTCATAGCCAAATAGCTTCCTGAGCTTCTCCTTAATTCTCTCATGATCAATATTATAGAAAAACCCCTTAATATCGCATTTCAAACACCAAAACTCGCTCGATTGGCGATGGCAGGCCGTCAGCTGCTGCGTAAACATTCTAATCGCATAATGGGTTCCTTTCTTAACTCTATTTGCCGCATTAGCGTCGATAAAATGTTTCTCCATTCGCGGCAGAATCACTTGGCATAAAGCATGTTGCACCACTCTATCCGCAAACGGCAGCGCCATGATCAATCTCTCCTTGGGCTCCGTAATCGTAAAAATATGATAGGGGCTCACTCGATAGGTATGATTTTTTAAGCGCTGCGACAAAGTTGTCAGCCTAGTCAGCAGTCCCAGCTCAAACTCCTTGATCGGCTCTTTGTTACTTTGTCCCTTTTTTGCCTGTCCATAGGCCCGATAGAGATTATCCCATGCCACTACTGCCGCAAAATTAATATTTTTCATAAAAACTAATCGGCTGCGCCGTTAATAATTAACGAAAAACATATGTGTCTGCCCAAAAACAGAAACACAGTTTGCGCAGCCCTATTTTCTCGCCCGAGGGCGAAAGATTTACCCGCCTTTGATCTTTGATCTCTTGCTCAAGCTGACCTTAGTCAGTACTTGCCAGCGCAAAACCAAATCCGGCTCAACCCCATTATTGTTATTGGCGTTGTTCGTGTTCACCGAATTCGTCGCATGGTTCGCGTTCACATTCCACGCGTTCGTGCCCGACGTCGAATTGGCGTTGGACTAATTTTTTTTAGTCCCCACTAGCTTCGGATAAACCTCCACCCATCCATAATACATCCTTTTGGCCTCTGTTAGCAACCCACACCATTTTCCCATCTTGCTTGTACTCACCACTTCTAAGCGTATTGCTTGTTGCATTAGCATCTCCAACATCCGTATGCTCGCCAGAGTTCTCTCCTGATATCGCCTGCATTCTCGAAAAGACTTCTCGTCCACCACCCGCATCGTATTAGCCTCAGTCACCAACCACACCGCATCCACCGATAGTTTCACAATCCTATCCCGAAAAACATGAGCATACTGCCTCGGAAAGTTAGTAGTAACCGTCAGGGTCATATCACTCAATTCCATCAGTTTGTCCGCTAACTTTAGCGACGGAGAGTTTTTCACTACCCCCATTATACACTAATTAAGCTTACCCGCTCACCCCAAAACTTTCCCTTCCATCCTAACCAAACTTGCGCACTAACCCCACAACTTTCCCTTGGATAGTAATATTCAAGGCATAAATTGGCAACCCTTCGCCATTAATCGCCTCCAGCCGCACTCGACTTTCCTCCTTAAAATAGCGCTTGAGCGTGGATAGCCCTCCGTCCAAAATCGCCACCACCACTTCTCCCTCGCCCACTTCCTCAATTTCCTCCACAATCACCATATCTCCGTCTTTAATTTGGTCATTTAGTAAACTTTCTCCCCGCACCTCGAGGACAAACGCTCGTTTTTTGCCGCTGACAATCTCCGGCGAAACTTTGAAAGTGGCGTTTTGGTCGATATATGGAGCAATCGGCGCCCCAGAAGTCAGATAGCCCGTGATCGGCAAGTCGATGCTATCGGTCAGGCGAATATAAGTCCTATTCACCAGCTCCAGCGCGCGGCTTTTGCCTCGGCTGCGCCTAATTAAGTTTTTCTGCTCCAGCGCGATGATATGTTCATGCACCGTCGCCACGCTCGAAACCCCCACTGCCTCGGCAATCTCCTTGAGCGTCGGCGCAAAATCATTGCGCTGGATATACTGACAGATAAAATCATAGACCTGCTTCTGTTTCTTATAAAGAGTAATTGCCATAAAAAAACCTTTCTTTACTCTTAATAAACCCGAAATTAGCCAAAGAGTCAATAGGCAAAATTGACGCGTTCTGCTCTCAATATGCTAAACTTACAAACATGACACTCTCTGGCCAGCAGCTCCCTACACAAATCCCCGTCCTCAGTGATAACAGCACAGCCCTTGCTCAATGCCACCTCCACGATAGATGTGTCCGCAATCCCCAACCTCGACAAAACGTTCCTATCACGAATCAAGTCAGCCACTCTTTTCCAGCTCTCCTTCATACCACTCCCTAAAAAATCGACTGACTTATCAAAGTATTGATTATTAGTGTGATCTCTGCCCCTTTTTGCTCTTTTATCCAACGGAATCAAATTAGACACTTCAGCCAAAATGTATGGAGTAATTATTAAACTGCTACTTTCTGACAGAATCTTGGCTATCATGTCATAGTCTTTCCCAAAATATCCATCAATTCTTTTATGGTTAGTAATATTGAGTGGATTTTCACAGCCCACTAAATACGCCAAAAGCGTATTAGCATCCAACAACACCCCTTTTTTACGGCATATCCTGATTAAGTCAATATATGACACGGAGGAGTACTCTCAAGCTAAGACCTTAACTTCATCGAAAGTACTTCGCCCGTATTAAAATCAACATTAATGACCTTAAACTCCCTTTTTGTCGGCGCTCCATAAAACACAGCCAACGGGTCTTCATTGTTTTGATTTATGTTAGTATAACTAATCGTCACCGACCACACCCCCTTGTCTTTATCCAGCTCAATTTCCTCTAATTTTGGATTGCTATAATTAGCCTTCTCCGGCATTATGTCTACAAAATATTCCGCCGCCCTCTTAAATGCCTCGGCCGCTTCTATTTTCATATATGCTTTCCTTTCTGGAACTACTTTGAGCGTTTTGTCACAAGAAAGGTTGCTAGACTGGGCAGTTTTTTTCATACCCTAAGTATATTACAAAAAGTCAACTCCTGCTCATGCAAAACGGATTAGTATTATAACACTTTTTATCATTTTTTTATAGTTTGATTATGTTTATTCCCCCCTAAATACAGAACGGACATTTGCGACCGCATTAAACTTAACAAAATTGGGGGGGAGTATCCTGATTATATCATTACTTTGCTATAATAGGTTTTATGGCTATCAAAAAAATCTCCTCAGTCTTAACCAACCTCACCACCAACCCTACTTCCCCCCATGAATTATTCGCCGATACTCCTCCCGTCAAAATCAACAAACATATCCAAAACCCCATTCAACTGCGCGCCCTCCAACTTGCCGACAAGTTCTCCGACCGTAAAAACAAGGTCATGTATCTCAACGTCTGCAAAACCCTCTCCGATGTCCTCATCGACCAAGCCGAGCAATTCGCCACCGATGCCCCCACCGACACCAAAGGCGCTCTGTTTATGTGGAAAATCAAACAGCTCCGCAGCGAATACCAAAAGGCTGGGAAGAACTTCCGCCGCGAGCCCCATTCTCCCCCCAAAACCCGCTCCCGCCCCCCAAAACAAAAGGGCCTATTTGCCAAGTGATATTTATTTGCTATAATAGTCAATCTTATGCCAATTCTAAAAAATGCTCAAAAGGCGCTGCGCGCCAGTCAACGCAAAGCCATTATTAATACTCGTGTTCGCTCGCAGGTCAAGACCACTTCCGACAAAGTCAAAAAAACCAAAGATGTTAGTCAACTACCCTCAGCCCAGAGCGCCATTGATAAGGCGGTGAAAAAAAACTTATTATCCAAAAACAAAGCCGCTCGCCTCAAAAGCCGCCTTACTAAATTAGTAAGTGCTAAATAATATCCGCAACTTCTCCATCATCGCTCATATTGATCATGGTAAAACCACCTTGACCGACCGTTTTCTCGAGCTCACCAAAGCTGTGCGCCGCGATAAGCTAAAGTCTCAGATGATGGACAGCAACCCCATCGAAAGAGAACGAGGCATCACCATCAAACTCGCCCCCGTGCGCATGAACTATACGGCTCAAGACGGCCAGAATTATATTCTTAATCTCATCGACACCCCTGGGCATGTTGATTTTGGCTATGAAGTTTCTCGTTCTCTGGCCGCCTGCGAGGGAGCCCTCCTCATAGTTGATGCCACCCAAGGAGTCCAAGCCCAAACTCTCAGCAATTTTCATAAAGCTCGTGAGCTAGGTTTAACCATCATTCCCGTTATCAACAAAGTTGATCTGCCCGTCGCTGACACCGACCAAACCACGCTCGAACTCATCGACGCTTTTGGCTTCCGCGAAGAAGAAATTATCGCCGTCAGCGCCAAAAGCGGCCTCAACGTTGCCGCTGTTCTCGAGCAAATTGTCCGCCGTCTCCCTCCTCCCATAACCACCCCCGCTGCCCCTCCCCGCGCCCTCATCATCACCGCCACTTTCGATCGCCATAAGGGTGCTATCGCTTATGTCCGGATGATCGACGGCGCTATTTCCGCCAAGGACGAGCTCTTTTTTATTAATAAACAAAAAAGTTTTTCTCCTCTCGACTTAGGATTTTTCACTCCCGCCCCCGCCTCCCAACCCCGCCTCACCGCTGGCGAAGTAGGTTTTATCGCCACCGGCCTCAAGGACATCCGCGACCTCCAAATCGGCGACACCATCACTTCTCTCGCCCATAAAGACGTCGCGATAGCCTTATCCGGCTATCGCGAACCCAAGCCCGTGGTTTTTATGGAGCTTTTCCCCATCGACGCCGACGAGTTTCCTCTCCTCCTCGATGCCGTCACCAAACTAAGTTTCCATGACGCCGCCCTCCAGTTTTCCAGCACCCATAGCAATGCTCTCGGCAGCGGCCTACGCGCCGGTTTTTTAGGCATCCTTCACGCCGAAATTGTCCTCGAGAGATTACAAAAAGAGTTTGATATTGCCCTCATCGCCACCAGCCCCACCGTTGAATATCAAGTTATCATGAAAAATACCAATCAAACCCGCCTCGTCCATAGCCCCGTGAGCATGCCCGATCCCAGCCAAATCTCCAGCATCCAAGAACCCATCATCCATGCCCAGATCTTCTCCCCCGAAGCCTATGTTAGCTCCCTAATTCAATTTGTCCAGAACCGCCGCGGCATTCTCCTCGAGAGCGAATATCTCCTCGGCAATACCGTCCTCAAAATCGAGCTTCCTCTCTCCGAGCTCATCACCAACTTTCATGACGAGCTCAAATCCCTCAGCAGCGGCTTCGCTAGTCTCGAGTATGAGCTAGCTGGCTTCAAAGAAGTGGACGCCCTCAAAGTCAATATTCTCCTCAACGGCGAAGTTATCGAAGCTCTCAGTTTTATTGCCGTCGCCTCCGAGGCCGACCAACAAGGCCGAAATATGGTTAGCAAATTAAAAGAGGTGGTTCCCCGCCAAATGTTCGAAATCCCCATCCAAGCCGCCATTGGTGGCAAAATTATCGCCCGCGAAACCATCAAGGCCTTTCGCAAAGATGTCACCGCTAAGCTCTATGGCGGTGATGTCACTCGCCGCCAGAAACTCCTCAAAAAACAAGCCAAGGGTAAAAAACGCATGAAACAATTTGGTAAGGTCGAGCTAAGTCAGGACGTTTTCTTAAGTTTATTGCGCAAATAATCCACTCCCAGTCCCGCCCAAACTCCCGTCAGCATCAGCCCGAAAGTTAAAGCCGGCAAATAATGATATAAAAACATAATTCGCGGGCTCAGCGTCCAAGGCAAAAATGAAAACCCATAAAGAGCCAACAACAAGGCCATATTGCGTTGTGTCTCGCTCGCTAACCTCCCTCGCTGTTTAATCAACAAATATCCACCAGCCGCCGCCGTCAGCCCTCCGCTCACCACCACCGCTGTCATGATTAATAAATTGCTCCGCAGATAAATATCTGGATCATTCGCATTATAATAAACTTCTTTTTGCCCCCATACCCATTCCCTCGGCCCGCTCGCTGCGTAATGCTCCAAGTCTGTCCTATTTTGATAAGCCCAAATCTGCTGATGTAAACCCACCAAATGATCCGGACTCTTTCCCATCCATAACATCGGGCTATAAATCAATAAATAAGTCAGCAATATAATCAGCACTGTCAGCTCCAACTTCCCCAACACCCGCCAGATCTTCTGCTGTGCCAGCTTGCTCATGCTCACCACCAAAATCACCGGCGCAATCAATGCCACCGACCATTTAGTACCTATCGCCAGCCCAAAAACCGCCGACATCACCCCCCATCTCATCCAAGATTCTGGCCTTTCCAAACTCCATAACCACGCCCTCACTCCCAGCAACATCCACCAAATCATCATCATGTCGTTCATCCCAATGCGCGACTGCGTAATCAACATCGGCTCTATGGCCACTAGCCCCGCCCCCACCAACCGCGCCGCCCACAATCTAGGAAAGAGTTTTTTTAATAAAGAATAAACCATCACCACCACCCCCACTCCCGCCGCCGCGCTGCTGATCCGCCAAGAAAAACTATTATCTGCTCCCCATATTTTCATGCTCAAAGCCTGCCCATACTTATTTAGCGGCGGATGCAACCAATCAATCCAAGTCCCCGACTGTTGCTCAATACCTATCTCACTCAAATCTCCGTGGGTCCATTCAAAAGCTCGCTTGTCTCCCTGCATGATCAACCGCGCGGTGGGGATATGATAGACCTCATCAAAATAATAACGACTAGGTTCGCTCAAATGATTTACCCGCAAAAACGCAGCCAAAACCACTATTCCCACCACCGCTATTTTTTCTAAATGTTTTTTCATGCCGCCAGCCAACTCAATATATCCGCCAGATATAAAATCAAAAACACACTCACCCCAAATATTACCACCGTCCCCAGCAACAATTTATCCTTCACCAACACTAAGGCCGGCGACTCGCCCTCTTTTTTCTCATAAATCACCTGTAAATAACGCATCACCCCCAAAATTACCAAAGGAATAGTTATCATTAACACTTTAGCCGGCTGCAATAACTGCGGCAACACCGTCCCAAACAAGGAAAACAATTCCTTGGGATGATCAATTTGAATAAACTGATATTGAAAAGCAAAAATCGCATAAGTCAGCCAAGTCGAATTAGCAAACATGCCGGTATATTGCTCCAGCAGCGGCTGCGAATAATGCTGCAGCGTTTTGCGGGTCAGCCCAGAGTTTTCTCCGCCCAGTAGCGTCAACTCGCTCTGCCTTTTTCCCACCGCCAGAAACAGCGATGCCGAAATCACAGTTAGCAAAAACCACACACTCATATGTAAGTTCACCACCGCCGCGCCCGCATAAACTCTAATCACAAAACCAAAAGCAATACTTAAAACATCCAGTATCGGCAGCGTTTTTAGCCACAACGAATACATCGTTTGCAACCCCAGATAACAAAGCAAAGCTCCCGTGAATAAAGTAGGTAAGCGCAGCGACCCCACCATGCTCAAAGTTGCCAGCACCATCGCCAAAATAATCGCCGCTCGCTCCGAAATCATTCCCGAAGCAATAGGTCGATTTTTTTTGAAGGGGTGTTGAGAGTCTTTTTTCTTATCCACCACATCATTCACCAAATACACGCTCGAACTAGCCAAACAAAATAAAAAAATCGCCCATATCACTGTGATTAAATAAGGAAATCTCCCCACCGGTTGATAAAAAAGTAATCCCGAAAACAATAATGGAGCCAACAAAATCACGTTCTTTAGCCACTGCAGCGGTCGTAGGGTTTTAACCACAGCCATCCCATAACTCATAGAGCCTATTGTATCATCTTTGAGCTATTTTTGCCTACTGATTTTATCTTCACTCCAATCAAAAATATAAAAGTCAAACTCACCGCAATAATCAAAGTCACAATTTTCCCCGTGGTATCCAAAACCAGCGATAATAACCCCATCAACAAAGCCACTCCCCAATAAAAAAACGCAATCGTTCGCTTACTCCATTTCAAATGGTCCAGCAACTTATGATGTAAATGTCCTCGATCCCCCCAAAACGGCGACTTGCCCGCCCTGATGCGCCGAATAATAGTAAACGCCGCATCTGCTGTGGGGATAGCCAAAACCATCAGCATTGTTGCCACTTTCGCCCCGCTCAAAACCGCCAACACACTCAAAAAATATCCCCCCAAAGACCCTCCGCCATACCCAGGCATCATCTTTTGGGGATAAAAGTTCCAATACAAAAACCCCCCAAACGCTCCCGCCACAATTGCGCTAAGCATCGTTGTATTCCATACCGTCTGGCTTTCATCCCCCAAGAACCGCAAGGATAGTAGCCCGATAAAAAAACAAGCAATCATCACAAACCCAGGCATCTGCCCATCCACTCCCTTGGCCCAATTAACAATATTCATATTCCATACCATAAACACCACCACCCCCACTTGGCTCAATATCTGCCACCAACTTCCCCATTGCCAAATCTCCATCACTCCCTCCCCCAAAGGATTGGTCACAAACTTCACCGCCACTCCCGACCATACCACCCCCACTGCCACCAAAATATTTGCCCCCAACCGCACCAAAGGATGCACATTATACACATCGTCCGCCCATCCCACTATCATCAATAACAACATCCCCGCCAAAATCATCAACATCTGTTTATCCAACCCCAAAAACACCGCACTCGCCACCAAAATCGCCGCTCCCACCACTATCCCTCCTCCGCGAGGCACACTCCCCGCATGGGTTTTTTTATATTTAGCCAATACCGTATTTTTGTCTGGCTGCTCCAGCCACTCATTTTTCCTATACCATTTAATCACTATTGCCCCCGCCGCTATCGCCGCCAAGCAACTGGTAATTAAAGCAATTCCTAATATCCACATATTTTTTAAGTCACTAAAATTATAATTCGCAAAGTAACCACCAACAACAACACCTCCCATACCACCGTCACCCAACCAATAATTTTTTTGCTCGCCCCAGCGTCGCTGTCTCCCCTCACCATCAACTTCAATAGCAAACTCACCAGCAATATCGCTCCCCCAATTATCGGCAGAATCCATAAGTGTTTTTTGTCCGCCAACTGATTATTATCTTCCGCCAGCGAATACCATAGAGGGATTTGTGGCTGCAAATAAAACAACCGCCACCATACCACCACTGTGTGTACGATACATATTGCCAGACTAATTAAAAAAGTTGCCATAATTCTAGTTGTTCTCCTTTATATATTCTTTCATAGCGACCGCGCAAATAATCATAAAATCCTGCCCAATCCCTGCCCTTAGCGCTTTCATCATCATTATTCATCACCACCACAAAAGTTGGTTGTTTTCTCACCAAACCAGCCAACCATACATTTAGTGCTTCTTCTTGAGCCACCCTATCATAAAGATGATAATCAGTCACATACGCACTCACCGGCAGCTTTTTAGTCTGGGCATAAAGACTCGGATTATTCCCCCAAATCAGCAAATACTCGCCCTCATCGCTGCTAATCAGCGGAGCAACCGCATAATTATCCTTCACCAAATTATCAAAAGAAGCATACCAAGCAAAAATATTTTGCTGCTTATTCATATATTTAATAAAGTTGCCATAATACTCCACTATTATCTTCCCCGCTGTTTTCGCCTCCAGCTCCCGCACCTCCAAAACCTTCGCACTCCCCATCGCCACCCCCATAAACACCGCCAATATTCCCGCCATCTTTAAGCCCTCTGTTTTTCTAGTCAATTGTTTAATCAGCATCACTCCCCCCAAAGCCACACTCCCCGTCAGCTGCAACCAATAATGCGCATAATTCCTTCCCGATAAAGTAGTCCCCACTGTGCTGCAAAACAACCATAACACCATAATTTTCACCTCCCAGCTAATATGCTTATTCTGCCACCACAAAAAGCCCAGCAATCCCGCCAATACTATCACCACCGTTTTCCCAGAAAACATACTCGCCCAAGAAGTATAAGTCAGACTATAAAACACCGCGCTGTCAATCATCGCCGCTAAATTATTATTTACCAAAGACCAAATCAATCCCCCCGCCGCCACTATTACTCCCCCTCCCAACATGCTCAACAAATATGGCAGTCTCTTTTTTAGCTCCTTCAAGTTCAAAAACACCACCGGCAGTATCCATATCCCCACCTCCAGCAACGCCTGCGATTTAATCAACAAACTCAACGCCCAGACCACTCCCGCCACTCCCGCTGCCACCATTCCTTTCCATTTCTGCTCCATCTCATCCTCAACTTCTTTTAATACCCCGCTCCTGAGCCAACAATAAGCGCCCACCAACACTAAGGGTATAAACAAAACTTCTGCATTCACCACATTCCCTTCCAAAACTGGCAAATTAAATAACAATACCCAAATCAAACTCGCCGTCCACGCCAACCACTTATTTTTTAATAATATCTGAGCAATTTTATAAAAAAACGACAGCCCCACAATGGCCATCACTGCCCCCAACATTTTCCAAGCCAAAATATTTGGCAAAAAACTTGCCAGCCAATAAATCATTGGCGGCTTATGATCAAAAATATCTCTATACAAAACCCAGCCCCTGCTCAAAGCCTGTCCAATACTCAAATAAATACCTTCGTCGCCATACCAATACGGCTCAAACAAACTAGGCAGTCTCAACAAAATTAGCAATACCAGTAATATTAGTAGTGAGCCATTAAACTTTTTTTGCAACTCACACTTTCTCCGTTACTTTATACTCCAATTTCTTGCCCATCATCAATCTGGTGTGCGCATCAATCCCCGGCAATGCCGAATAGAAAAACCCCACAATTGGCGCCAGCAAAAACTCAAATGGCTGCAATAAATAACTCAAGAACGAACTGTTTTCTGGGCGTTTTGGTCGATTAAGCGCATCAATAATAAAAATAATTATCATGCTCATTAAAGCAATTGTCAGCAGAGTGGAGGAGACCTGTGGCAGCGTTTTACCCAGAGTGGTTTTATTAAACTCGCTGTTTAATAAGGGCGGCAATAAAGCCGACACCGTCACCGCAAACCAATTCACCGGCCACAACAAATGATCTTCCAACACTTTAATCACCCGAATGAACTTTTGCCAAAAAGGGATTTCGTCATGAATAAAAAACTTACGCACCAAATAAACATCATCGCTCACCCCCCAAGCCCATCTTTTTAATTGCTCATATTGATTTTTGAAAGTCGCCAATTTTTTCTTCGATTCCGGCATGTCCGCATAAATCGGCAGAAATATTGGCTCCACCGCAAACTTTCCCTCCTTCGCAAAATAAGATTTGAAAAACATATGATAATCTTCCGGAATAACATCCGTATCCCAGTAGCCAATCTCATCCACATGCTTAAGGGTGGTGGAATAGGTGGAAAAATTGATCAGCCTGTCGCGCCGTGTCAGAATATACATCTGATTAATCGAGGCTATCACCCCCACCACTCGAATAGGTGCCGGCACCTGCCAGACGTTATTATAAAACACAATTCCTCCCTGCCATGAATGATTATAGGGATTATCAATAGTTAAAAATGAATAAGTCAAATAAGCAAAATACGATTTATGCAGCAGCACATCCGCGTCTTCGCAGGTCACAGTAATATTGTTAATGTCCAACCCCTGCTCGTCCACTAGTTCGCGCTTGAGCTGCTTCCCCCCCCAGCTAGTGTTCGAACTCTTGCCCTTCACTTCTCCTGCAATATCCGGATGAAAGCTCGCCGACAAACTACCAAACTTTCCTTTGAACTGCCTAGTCAATTCTTTGGCCTTTTCCCATGCCTCCTTGCCCTCTCTTTCTTCAAAAGCCAATATTAAATGCAAGTTCTCCAGAGGGAAAGTTTGTTTGGTCAGAGAGTTTAGTGTCCTCTCTAGCGTGGAAAGTGGTTCTTGGTAGGTGGGAATGATAATCGCATGGTGAACTTTTTTATATTTCGCCCCAAAATTGGTTTTTAAGTCCTCCATCCAATCAAACTGACTCGCTTTCTTTATCTTAAAATGCGCCAACACTGCTCCCAAAGCCATCACCAAAGATCTCCAGAGCCAATAGACCGTGAAGGTGATCACATAAACCGCCACCGCCTCCGGCACCAAAAACGATCCCCAGATAGGAAACAAAATCATATTCCAAGAAAAAAGCCCTGGGATAATTTCTAACAACCGAGTGGTCTTATTAGGATAGCGAATAATCCACTTCTTAAATAATTTTAGCATAACTAACCCCCCAATTATACTATATATCAGCTGCTCAGCGAAGCATAAATGGATTATTTTCGAAGTTGAAAGGAAAAAGAGATTCGATACGTACTTTACGTACGTTGAGAATCGCTTTTTACCTCTCGAGCTGTGCTCGAGAC
>Ga0099364_10009388_pt1 | contig 13579 bp, 15 predicted proteins | sample TergutTh196P3_FD_73070 | JGI IMG/M metagenome (GOLD analysis project Ga0099364, IMG submission 73070) | Microcerotermes parvus P3 segment gut microbial communities from Pointe-Noire, Republic of the Congo - Th196 P3 | ecosystem: Host-associated > Arthropoda: Insects > Digestive system > Gut ...
TTTTGTGCCGTCTAATTAGAACTGCAGTGTCAGCAGGATAAAAACGACGTAGGTTCTATGACACACTTGGTTGATGCGATTTTAGCAATCGCAAAGCAGAGCCCGGAAGGGTTCACCGTCGAAGTGCCAAGTCTGCAACCCGTAACAGGCGGATTTATTTCTGCCTGCCAAGAAACCCAAAACTGTTTTGGGCGGTCGGGTTTGGAAAAAGTGATAAGCCATGCGCTCGAACACGGAAAGGTGGTCGGGGGTTGGCAAAACACCGAAAACCGCAAATACTATTTCGATAGTAGCGTGGTTTTCGCAGACAGGGACGCTGCAATAGAGTTTGGACGAAAGAACAAACAAATTGCCATCTTCGACTTGGATAGCCTGACCGAAATCAGGTTATAGGGCTTGAGGGGGTGAAACTCCCCCTCTTTATAATCGTTAATCAAAAAAATAGTCAGTCATGATAAAAGGTGTTGAAAAAATCCCGTTAACGGGTGAAGGAAGGAAACTTTTAGAGGTTTCGGAAGCAAATTACAAGCGTCACGCACGCATCAGGTTTCATGTCGTGTCTTACGATGGTCGGGAATTGATAGTAAAGACGTGGCAAATGGAAAATCCGTCGGGCAAATATTTGTCGGCAACGGAGTTGGTAGAACGCGCCAAAGGCGTATTCAAGGACGTTGTACCTGCGGGAACGACAATACACGTGCGCCCTGTCCCATTCAAAAAAGACGAACTCCGGAACTTTACCATTTCAGATGTAGAGCGCGAAATGACCGAACTTGGCTTGAAACCTAAAGACTTGGTTAAGTTATTGGATATTGACAAATCAAGCATGTCGATAATCCTGAATGAAGGCAGGATAATGACCAAGCCTCACAGGGCAATGTTTTACTATTTGTTTAAGACGCTGAAAAGGCATGGCAAAGTGGAAAAATACCATGTTGACGGTTAGGGCGTATTCGGTTCGGGTGGTTGCTCCGGTTTCTCGTTTGACAATTTCGTCAAATGAGACAAAATCGTATTCAGAAACTCCGTTGTGAATTTTTTTTACCCAAAACACAACATTTTTCATTTTTTCACGTATAAGATAGTGACGACCTTCCGAGAGCGGGTTAATGCTCTCAAAACATAGAGGGCTATTTTTATACCCATAAACGATAAGAATATTGTCCGTGTCCTGTGAACTTGCTTAATGGCGGTTCAAAATTACTCTCGGGTGGTTCGTCAACAGGTAGCACGGATTTTTTAATACATTACAGTATCATGACGAACCACAATGTAACAGGCTCGGCGCAGCCTCAACAGCGCACAACGGAGTTAATTCCGATTACCGAACAGGACGGCAAAAGAGCGGTAAACGCTCGTGATTTGCACGAGTTTTTAGAGTGCAAAACAAGATTTAACGATTGGATAGTACGACGTATTGAAGAGTACGACTTCATTGAGGGTATCGACTTTGTAATCGTTTCCAAAAATCAAAACGAAGGGTTTTACTCAAAAATGAGTAAAAACAATGAGGTAGGTTTTTCACAAATTTATGAAAAACATCAAGGCGGTCGCCCTACCATCGAATACGCCCTAACCGTAAACATGGCAAAAGAGTTGTCAATGGTAGAGGGCAACGAACAAGGCAAGCGCGCGCGTCGTTATTTCATTGCGCGCGAGGAGCAGGCTATCCGGCTTTTAGAGCAGGAAAAAAAGCAACTTGCAGACAAGACGGCAAAGCAATTATCCGCCGCCTCACAACCTCAACCTGTTTCGCAGTGCGCACAGATGATAGCCAACGGCATAGCGCAGTTGGTAGAGACTGCGTTGCGTCAGCATGGAGCATCTATTCTGGCTCCGCCGCCGCAACATGTATCGTCTGAATACATGCCCAAACAGGTTTTCAACACATTGGAAGCAAGTGAATATTTGAAACTGTCGCGCAGCCACATCTACAAGTTAGTACATCGTAAAGAAATACCCTACTACAAATCGTCGGGCGGTAAGATAACGTATTTCAATCGCAGCGAGTTAGACGATTGGATGCTGTCTTCTCGCGTTGCTACCAATGCAGAAATAGAAGCGCGGGCGGTTACGTCTATTGTGCTTAACAGCAGGGTAAAATCAAAAGTAAGGGGAAAAAATTTGTTTGATAATACATGAATATAGGGTAACATGCGAACAATAGCCTTTGTCATTTTGGGCGAGAAACCCCGGACGGTAGCGTTCGGGGTTTTGAATTGTAGGAAAAAAATATTACTTTTTGAAATGCAACAAAAAAATATTATTTCTGCGGTCATAAAATCCCGCACCTGATAAAATGACAATACAGGCTATTTTGTTACCCGATTGTTACCCATCGGGTACAAAGGCGGGATTTTTTCCTTTATTATCAGGTATTTAGGCTGCCCACCTCGTAAATTTAGTAGGAATTGTACAGGCGCTGCTTATCAATATAGCAGCCATAGCGGGAATAAATGACCCGCAACTAAAAGTTACCCCGACCGGTTTTCTTCAAATGCTTTTAGAGCATGGAGCAAATGCGGACGTTGTGAACCTGGACGCTCTGCGCAGAGGACGCGAGCAAGCAATAAAAGTGCGCTATATGCAGCGCGGTATTGCATCAGAAGTAACTAATATCGACGATTGCAGTACAAATATTGTGCCTGCATGGGAAGAGTCCGAAATCGAACGGACGATGTATAGCAAGATTGGTCTTCATATTGAAGACGATACGATGCGGCAATTACAAAATGAAGCGCATAACAAAGTTGCTGTGGGTGCGCCGCCATCGGAAATGTATCTTGCGCTGTATCAGACCTTACGCGTCAAATTGAACGGTTTAATACAGGATATAAACAACAACCTTTTGATTGAGCAAAGTACGGCATGGGGCGTTAATGCTGCGTATGGTACACATAATCCTCAAACGCTTGATTTTGGCGGTAATATGAATATGAGTAATGGAATAATCAAATTGATACTTGACGCTCAAAGGAACGAAATCGCCGATCAGGTAATTGTCGTTGGCAATGGTGTTGTTAATGCTTATCAGATAATGAACAGCATGAAGACCGGACATGACGGCGACGGCTACCCGCGAGCGAATTTCAGAGTATATAACGACATTAGTTCTATGTCTATCTGGGGAGTGAACCATTTCGGAGTATTTGCCAAAGGTCTCACAGCATTCGTTGGCTTTAACAAAAATGTAGGTACGTTTGCAGGCGAAAAGAGCGGTCATGTCTTTTTCACTATTCCGGTGCCGGTGGATATAAACAACGGCGAACTTTCAACGCTTCTGTTGGATGCACAGTTGTTTTATGATACCTGTCCTATTTGGGAAAACGGCGTGAAAGTTGCCGACCGTGGATACAGGCTATTAGTGGGAAAAAGTTACGGACTGTGGAACGCGCCAAGCAATATGTTTGCTGCAGGCGATCCTTTGGCAGGACATAATGGATCCTTGCATTACATAGCGCGAGATGTAGAATTGTAAGACGCGGCATGCCACGTCTGTACGTAATAGTTTTCAGTTATGTCTGCAACATTGGATTGTTTAAAAGGTTATATTGGATTATCGGCGCAGGTGGCAACGTGCGAGAGTGGCTTGTACGTTGTCGCGCTGCCCGGTATTTCGTTGTATAATATTGAAAAGATTGCAGATAAGACTGACAATGCAGATGCTATTATTGTATTTGAGGAGTGCGAAAACAGGGCGTTGCAAACATTCCGTAATTCGTTTATAGCGGCTATGTGCGAGTGTTGGAGTACTTCCGACCGCGATGTTGTAGATTGCCTTTTGTGTGAGAACAAAGAACGGCTTGCTTCGGCTTTGTGGTGGTACATCGGACATGAGATACTAACAGAGCGCATTTATAGCGACCGGCTGAACCGTTTTACTACGATTAACAGCAAAAAGGCTTCGGAACTTCGGGAAGAGTTTTGGGGTCGAGCGGAAATTGAAATGCGTAATATTGTGCGTGGTATCGACCCGAGCAAAAGCGCGTGTCTTGAGGAGCCCGTCAGATGTTCGGAATTTATAACCTTTGTAACACCCATAATATGATAACCATAACGACAAATTTTGACGAGGTAATTGCCGGATTGACCGCAAAGTTGAATATGCTTGACGGGCAAAGAATTTGTATGGCAATGGCGATGGGTGTAATTGAACCTATGCGCAAGCGTATTCATCAGGACGGAATAGACGCGGATAGCAATCAAATCGGGACGTATTCGGAAGGTTATATGAAAGTTCGGACGGGCAACTATAGCAATAAGGATAGTAAATCGCGTTCGGGCTATTTTACCAAAAGGGGCGTATTGTCTGATATAGAAACTCATAGAGTGGTAAAGTATGAAAAATCCAAACCTAAAGAGCGTAAAAGACCTAATTACAACAGAGATGCTGACAACAAAGTAGTAGCATCTCTAACGAGGCAAATGGAAAACGCCATGGCGGTTATTCCGCTTGTGAACGGCGCCGGTATAGGCTACCACGATGAATTGAGTTACAATAAATCGAAATGGGTAGAGGAAACGTATGGAAAGGAAGATAAAATCTTTGCCCTTTCGGCTGACGAACGCGCATTGGTAAGGCAAATTGCAGAAGACGAAACAGCGAAAATATTAGGAAATTAAGAACATTAAGGAATTGAAAGGAATGATAACCAAAACGATAAATGAAATAGACGAACTGATAGCCAAAAAGATGGAAGATTTTCCATGTCTTTTGGGTGCGCGTTTTTTTGGACTTGCCGAGCCTGTTGTCAGAAGAACTAACAACGATACGTTTTTTCCGGTTGTTGTTAGCGCTGACGGCGAGTGCGCCGATGTTTTTGTTGATGATGATTTTCCGGTTGGTATCTATCATCGGTTGTTGTCAAAACAGTATTCGCCGGCTCCCAAAAAAGAGCAATATGGCGATGGTAATATCCAAATATCGGTTGTCGATATAATTTTGATTTGCTGGGCGTTGCGCGACAGGCTTAACAACGCTCCGGCTGATGCTCTGGAAAGATTAATTTATTCGTGTTTTCCAAACGGTGTGAAGGCGGCGTCGTCCAATTTTGACAGACGAAACGTTTTTGCAGGCGAGTTTTCCGGCGTTCCTTTCAATATACCGGAAGATGTAGTGCTTTTTAGCATGAAATATAAATTTGCATATCCGGCTACAACGCGGGATTGCATTGAAATTGAAAATTTTTGTAAACAATAAAAAAACATAAAACATTAATAATTATGCCATTAGTATATAAGATTTGCGGCGGCGGCGATATTCCCGCCCATATATGCAACCCATGTATTAGCACCGAAAACGGCAACGTTCGCAGTATAGGGTTAATAGACGCGACCCTGCTTGATATATCAGACGAAGGGCTGATAGAAAAGGCGCAGGTAGAGGCGCTTTCGTTCTGGGAAAAAGGCGTCACAGATGGGAAGATACATATAGTTCCCAATACGCGCGGGACGTTTGACGGTGGCTCGCCGGTATCATCGGCTGGATTTGGCGATGTGAAAGAAATAGTAACGGGCAAAGACTTTACTCTTGTGTTTAACGACCCTAACCACAAGGAAAACGAGGCGTTTTATGCCGCTATTGCCAACGCTCCGGGCGCATATCACATTGCGTGGCGAACAGATACCGAACTGCGTATATCCGGAACGGCTGTTAATATTGACCCTGTGGACAACACAGAGGAAGATCCCACTTCGGCTGTTTTGTGGACTGTTACAGCCACATGGACGCAAAAGCGCAAAACGGTACAGATATTCGACCTTGTTCCTGTGAAGAAAATCTTCAATTGCTTCGAGGTGGAAGATTAGGATAGATTTCAGTTGTCGGTTTTCAGTTTTCAGACCTGAAATATCAATCAAAAATCGAAAATCAAAAATCAAGAAAGATGCCTGTTCTGTATAAAATATGCGATGACAGTCGTTATAGCAGATTGTATAACGACTGTCTTGATATTGAGCGCGGTAGAATACGCAGCGTAGCTTTTGTAAAAAAGAGTTTTATCAGAAGAGACGCGGACGGATATATCAGCAATGCAGTTGAAACGTCAAGTTGGTGGCATGAGGGCATCTTGCGAGGTGCGATTGAAGTTGTTCCGCAAACGCGCGGCACGTTCGATGGTGGCAAGTCAATAACTGTTCCGGGATACGGAAAAATAGAGAGTTTTGCAGCACGAAAAAGTTTTACTGTAGAAATTCACGACCCTGAACATAAGGAAAACTGGCTGTATTATGCTAAATTGGCTGAAAAACGCGGGCAGTATCATTTAGTATTCATGACCGAAACACAGTTGAGAATATCTGATACGCCTGTAAATATCGATGTGGGCGACCCTGTGGAAGAAGATACCGATTCGGGCGTTTTGTGGACGTGTAATATTACATGGACGCAGGATAAATTGACGGTACAGTCGTTTGATGCGAGAGTTGCAAAAAATATATTTGAGGATATTGCAAGTGATAGTGTGCCGGAAATTATTGGAGAGTGGAGTGCGTACGTTTGCCTATTTGATGAGCCCGAACCTGAACCTGAACCTGAACCAATGCAGTGGACAATAAGACAAGCTGCACAGCCGGATATGGCTTGGCGCTCCGTCTGCTACGGCGAACAAATATTCGTAGCGGTAGCGAATTCTGGCAATGGAGGTCGTGGTATGATCTCGCCAAATGGTATTAATTGGACGGCGGGTCAAGAGCCATTAAACCTCAGCTGGCAATCCGTCTGCTACGGTCGCGGCTTGTTCGTAGCGGTAGGCTACAACGAAAGTCGCATCATAACCTCACTCGATGGTATTAATTGGACAGAAAGACTTCGCTTAAGCTTCGGTCCGGGTTGGCGCTCCATTTGCTACGGTAACGGCTTGTTTTGTGCGGTACATGCTCGAGGATTGGTGTACACTTCGCCCGATGGTATTAATTGGACAGAAAGACAACCTGCACAGCCGGATATGGATTGGAGCGCCATTTGCTACGGTAACGGCTTGTTCGTAGCGGTATCAAGCGCCGTTCAAGATAGACAAGTTATGACCTCGCCTGATGGTATTAATTGGACAGAAAGACAAACGCCTCAAACAGATGGCTACCATTGGTATTCCGTCTGCTACGGAAATGGAATATTCGTTGCGGTAGGCAGCAACGACACAAGCACTGTCATGATATCTACCGATGGGATAAATTGGGCATTTATACAGGCGCCAAAGCAAATCGTCAACGCTTGGCGTTCCGTCTGCTACGGCAACGGCTTGTTTTGTGCGGTAGCAAACAACGGAATTAATCGTGTTATGACCTCGCCTGATGGTATTAATTGGACAGTAAGACGATCAACGGAAGCTGATACTGGCATGTGGTATTCTATTTGCTACGGCGACGGAATGCTTGTAGCGGTAGGAAATAATGCTGTAATGACCTCACTTTTATGGAATTGAACTGGACATTAAGAGAGACGGACAATAGAGGCGGCTATGGTGTCTGCTATGGCAATGGACTGTTTGTTGTAGCGGCAGGAGGACTGTCAGCTTTGGTTTCGCCAGATGGTATCCTCTGGACACATGTGCGTGTCTCGTTGCCTAACAGTGCGCCTACCACCAATTATGGCTTTAATTCTATTTGCTACGGCGATGGGCTATTTGTGGCAGTAGGTTCTTCTACTGGTAGCGAAGTTGGCTTCTGCGTAACCTCGCCAGATGGTATAAACTGGACGCAAAGAGAATGTCCTGTAGGAAGATGGAGCGATGTCTGCTATGGTAACGGAATGTTTGTAGCGACTGCATTAAATACTGCCAGTTCCTTAAACACCATGTACTCGCACAATGGAATAGATTGGACTGCCGGACAAACAGGTATTACGATGTGGGGGTGCATATGTTTCGGCAATGGGATTTTTGTAGCAAAAACTCGGACTGGACAAGTGGCCAGAAGCATGGCATCTACCGATGGGATAAACTGGACTCCCGGCAGTAGTTCAGGGTCGGCTATATGGGACTCAGTCTGTTATGGTAACGGAATGTTTATTGCCGTGCGTGTCGGCGGCGAAGTTGCTATTTCAACAGATGGTCTATATTGGGCAAGGAGCAACTTGCTGCCTATGGGGAGTACAATTAGTTACGGTGAAGGATTGTTTGTGGCTGCAGGACAATTAATGATTGGTACCTCTATTAATGGAATAAACTGGAAATTAATAGGCGAAAGTACAGCAGCTACTGTTAATGATAGATATAGATCCTCTTGCTACGGAAATGGAATATTTGTTGTGGTTGGAGGAAATTCTGTTAGGACAACCAATTGGCCGCTTCCACCACATCCACTTCCTCCACAAGGCCCTATAAGCACAGGTATGGCGGCGGGCACGACTCTAACAATACAAGGTACGTCTTGGAAGCTGTTAGATGCCTTTGGCGGATTTCCGGCTATCAGTGTTGAAGATTTTCAATTGTTGCCTTTGTCTCAAATATTAAAACGCAAAGAAGAATTTATGTATCATTTGGGCGGATTGCACGGCGCATGGATAATAGAATCAAACGATTTTATTATAAGAAGCACAGAATGCGACCAAGAAGATATTTTCTATGTTTTTACGGCAAGTGAACAGTTTGTAATCTTTGAGGCTAATGGCAATACTGTTGATGTAGCCATAATTTCTACCGCTAACAGCGACACAATACCATATAAATTCGTTTGGGATGGAGGCGAGACCGCCGACAACGGCATACAGATAACTCAAATGGCAGCCGGATTGCGTATCACAACATCAGATACAACATTGACTATAAACGGTGTTATAACTTTAACACAAGAAAGGCATATAGGCGACGATGCTGTACTTAAGATTTATATTAGCAAGGCTGGCGCAATTTTGTATGCAGGCGCAAGGGCAGAAGCATCGCCACCAACAGAGGAATACGAAATATGGGAACTCGCTACCGAAGAGCCGGTATATTTTTCATCGCCGCTTGTGAAGCAAAACCCGGTTAAAGGCGAAGTGTTTGAGTTTAGCGTACCGCCGGAAACAATGACAATGTGTATTATTATTCCAGCAACAATAGGCGCTCCACAAAAAGTGATGAGCTTAGAGCCGGAGTACGAAATGACGGGATTATTTTCATTGTCAGATGCAAAATTGACTACAGGCGATGTTTTGTGCAATGTTTATTATTGCACGGGACTTGTGCCGTTTGCAGGAAGTAAAAAATTACAGGTAACATTATGATAGTTTTCAGTTTTTAGTTTTCAGAAAAAAATAAGCAATAAATGAACATACCACAAATACCAGTATTCGCACAATGGCAGCGACAAATCAAAGCTTCTCAAGACCCGACATCCGTTTGGTCATCGAAAGTAGCTGCTGAAGCATACGCTGTCAGCAATCCAACGGCATATCCGGGACAGACGTTATCCTTTCAGGAAGGCGACGAGCAGATATTGGCGGTAGTTCAGCCCGATGGAACGCTAAAGGTTGTAAGTTGTGTTTGTGGTGGCGTTAGCGATATGAAACTCGTTGTTCCGGCAAACGCAACTCGAACAGAAACTGTTTTTAATCCAACGTATCACAGGGCAGTAAGCATTGATTACCTTGCAGGCTTAACAAGAATGGGAACATTGCGAATAACAGGCGACACGTTCGATGAAATAAATGTAACCGGAAACATCAGCGACATGGAGTTTTCGAGAGCGGGAAACGCTGTCTCTGTGCGAAACAGGACAGCAACAGATATAGAAGTTATTTTTAAGTTTAATTATTTTAATATTTAGTTTTTTAATCATTCAATATTTAATTATCATGAAAAAAATTCATAGTTTAGTAGACGGGCAAAACAGTATTGCCCTTGAGATTAACGGCAACGAATACGCCGTCAATTTGAACGGCAATCGGTTTCATTCCGATAATACCACAAACAAGCCTTTTTTCAACGGCGTAGAGCTTGCAACGGGCGAGGCGTTAGGCGACTTAGAAGGCGTTAAAAACATGACGTATGACGCATCAACGAGCGTTATTACCGTTACGTTCCACGATGTAGCAAAGGAGCCGTTAATCATACGTGTTCCTACGATGGACATCATAGATAATGTACGCTATGATGCTCCTACGAAACATATAATGTTTAAAAGGAAGGATGGCACGGAGTTTGGGGTTGATGTTGCGCATTTGATAGACACTTATCATGGTTCGCCGGGCACACAAATCGGTATCACAATTGACCCTAACACTAATGTTATTAGCGCTACGCTAATAACTGACAGTGTAGACCGGTCATTTTTATCGCCGGATATCGCCATTAAGTTCAAAGTTAATGGCAACATCATGATTAATGCCACAGAAATGGCAAAACCGTTTGGAAAATCCAAACACCCAAAATCATGGTTGAGAAGCCAATATGTCAATGACTTAATTGGCGAATTAAGCAAGGTGCGAAAATGTACCTTGGCTGATTTAGTGCAAGTTAAGTATGGCGGCGTAAATCCCGGCACGTGGTTTCACGAGGATGTCGCCATAGAGTTTGCCCGGTGGCTGTCGCCACAGTTCGGTATATGGTGTAATGACCGCGTAAAGGAAATTTTGCAAGGGAAAATTACTCATTACCCTGGCTACATGCCCCCTGCCAACTGCGAAGAATACCTGCCCTACGAATTCCGTAGGGCAGGTCAAAATCGCACTGTAAACGTGACCGAGAGTGCCGAAAATCATTCAGGTCTATACGTTAATGTAACCGGCGCCGATGGAAACCTCTACATGATTTCTATCCTAAAAGCAATACGCGAGTTTATAGGCGAGGAAATCAAAGGAAACAGTTTTACAGAGTTGCGCCTTGCAAAGAAAATAGAGGCTGCGCGGGTATTGTTTCCCGAAGATAAAAAAAGTTTGCGGAATTCAGATGTAAGCGCCAATGCAACATCGTAGGACAAAAACAGTTGATGATTAGCCCCGCCGCTGCGCGGGGCTTTTTAATTTCCCCGAAAAAGTTACTGACAGTTAGCAATTATTTATTAACATTTAAGGATTTTTTAGTACAAATGCCTATCTTTGCATTTTGTAATAATTAATTTGATTTTTCACTGTTATGTTTGTTATCACAACAAATTTTGACGAGGTTCTATACAGCATAAATGCAAGGCTGAACGCTATTGAAGGCAACCGTATTTGCATGATGATGGCAGAAAAGGTTAGAGGCAGTATGCGCACGCGCATACACGAGGAAGGGAAGGCTGCCGATGGCTCGCCTATCGGTACTTACTCTGAAGGCTATATGAAGGTGCGTACCGGCGACTTTGGCAATCGCAAGAAAATCACAAAAGGCAAAAACAAAGGGCAGGCAAATGAAAAAGACGCCGGGCTGTTTGTTCGCGGAAAAAACAAAGGACAACCAAGACCGCTATATAACAGGGACAATGACACGAAAGTAGTAGCATCTCTAACAAGACAGATGGAGAATGCCTTGACGGTTATCCCACTTGCAAACGGCGCAGGCATAGGCTTCCACGACGATTTAAATTACAATAAATCAAAATGGGTAGAGGAAACGTACGGCAAAGATATATTTGCCCTTACAGACCAGGAACGTGCAGAGGCTCTCGAAATTGCCCAAAGAGAAGTAGACAGGATATTGTCGCAATAGTAGAAAACAGTAGAGGTATGGACAAGAAGGAAAAAATCATCGAAGACTTGATAAAAGTTATTGAAACGGCGCCGGACAAATTCAGTAGCGGACTTAACGCAATCGAAAAAAGGATGCTGGATGAATTGCTTCTTTTGGTAAAGGAATTGCAGGTTAAAAATGGTCGCATTGTGCCAAATGCGGCTAATTTGAAAATCATAAGCAGTATCAGAATAAAACTCGAAAAGTTAGTATTAAACAAGCAGTACGTTAAAGACCTTTCGGAGTTTATAAAATCGTTCAGTTCGGCTGCAATATATGCACAGGCATACTACAAAAGCATTTCAGAAGATTTTAAACCAAAACCGTATTATACCGACATAGGAAAGGCAGCAATAAGCAACACCATTGACGCACTAACCGAGGTGGGCATCAGAGCAAATGTTCTCAACCCAACGAGGAGTATGCTTCTGACGGCGGTAACATCGGGGCAAAGTTACGCTTCGCTTATCGAAGCGTTGCAGACAACAATAGCAGGAAAAGAAGATAAACAGGGGCTGCTGTCAAGATATGCCAACACGTATGCAAGAACCGCAATTGCACAATTCAACAGACAATACATGGCAGCAATCCGCAAGGACTTGGGCTATAAGTGGTTTTCTTATCGCGGCTCAAACCTGACAACTACCCGCGAGTTTTGCGAACACATGATAAAAAAGAGGTATATTCACGAGAGCGAGTTCGAGACCGTACTGGCGGGGAATATAGACGGGCATCAATGCAAGATATACGAGAAAACGGGGCTACCATACGGACTGATAGAAGGCACGAACGCCACAAATTTTGAAGTGTATCTTGGCGGCTGGAACTGTCAACACGGACTGTATGGCGAGCCGGACTATATGGTGCCGCAGGAAATCAGGGATAAGTTAGAAGATAGCATCTTGTCAGGGCAAACAAGTATACCGTTTACTGAATATAAGGGCGAGTTTGTCGAAATAGACAAAAATGGCGCTATTGAAAAACTTGACAAAATTTCCGACCACGAAGAGGCTTATTCGTTCTTGGCAGATGGAACAGTATACCACAAAATAGGCGGCAAAAACAAGGTTAGTTTTAATAACCATGAACTTAAATTGCTGAAAAATGCGGATTTATTACATAACCACCCTGGTAACGACCAGCCATCACTATCAAAAGAGGACATTCAATTTGCGCTAAAGCATGGCTTGAAAAGCATTTCGTCAATAAACAATGGCGTAAAATACACGTTTGAAAACAGCAATTTGGATTTACCTAAATGGTTGAACGATAGCAACTACAACAGTTACAATGATTTCTACAAAGAAGTTGTAGACGATGTATACAAGGAAATGTTTGTTAAAGACAGTAAAACGTATGATGTATTTTTAAGAAACATGGACCATCATTTCAACAAAGAGATCGCAAAAAGGCTTAAACTGAAGTATAGCGCCTCTTCTTATGCTTCCAAGTGAAATCGCCAATTTGGTCTTTTTCAATCACATTATGTCTATGGAACTTCCACGAAAATCTATCAGGTATTCCTGCAGGATACGCTTCGCAAGTCTCTTTTTCTTCCCCATGGAAGTGAATACAAAAAGGACAGCCACTTGTTCCAATAAATTTATGCCTTGTGTCGTCTAATACAAATATTTCGTCCATAGTCTATTTAAAATTAATCAATTAGTACTCCTTTTCGGGTGTCAAACATTGAAGGATAGTCGTCTCTAAATTCTTTCTTAAGCGCGTCATAAAGTCCATTGCTTTCAACTATTTTTGAATACTCTATCAAGTCGCAAACAATTGCTATCGGATTCCAGTCTCTGCTTTCTTCAATTGTTTCACTGGGGTTCTCTTTATAATCCCAAAAAATACCTTCCGGCAGAACCTTTTTCAATATGTTCTCATCCCTCGTGAAGTCAAAAATCGTTTTGCTTCTCAAATTGCTATATTTACATTCCATTTCCATACAA
>Ga0099364_10009389_pt1 | contig 13575 bp, 12 predicted proteins | sample TergutTh196P3_FD_73070 | JGI IMG/M metagenome (GOLD analysis project Ga0099364, IMG submission 73070) | Microcerotermes parvus P3 segment gut microbial communities from Pointe-Noire, Republic of the Congo - Th196 P3 | ecosystem: Host-associated > Arthropoda: Insects > Digestive system > Gut ...
TGGAAGCCCACCCCCGGACAATGGCAATCGCGCCGGGTCAGCCTCTGGGCACTCTGCCCAGGAACCCGGAAAAAGCAAACTATGAATTTACCGGTTGGAGTACAACTGTAACCAACGGCGATCGTTTTGGTGGACAAACACCGGTAAGGGCCAGCATCACCGTCTATGCCCAATGGAATCAAATCGGGAATGCATTTACCGTTGCTTTTAACACGATGGGCGGTTCCTTTGTCCCTCCCCAGACCGTCAGCAGCGGCGGTAGGGCTGAGGATCGGGTCACCAGTAAGGAAGGCTATGAATTTGACGGCTGGTTCAATGACAGCGCATTGACTAACCGGTATATTTTTGCCTCAGCCGTTTTTAACAATCTAACCCTCATTGCCAAATGGGACCCCATCAGCTACCAGGTGATGTATGATTCCAACGGAGGCAGCGGAACCACCAATCCCACCATTCATGTGTTTGGTGTGTATGCCCCCCTTGCCGAAAACGATTTTACCCATGATGCCGATACCTTTATAGGATGGGGTACTCAGGCCGGACAGGGCGGAACGATCTATGCGGCAGGCCAGAATGTGATAAACCTTTCTGCAACCCAGGGTGACGATGTTACACTGTACGCCAAGTGGCTGAATATTCCCGACAACAGTTTTATTGTTGAATTTAACACCCATGCCGGTTCCTTTGTTTCTCCCCAACTGGTAATCGACGGCGGAACAGCCGCCAGACCGCCTGTTCCGATAAAAACCGGCTACGTGTTTGACGACTGGTATACCGACGATACATTTACCACACCCTACGATTTTGACGACCCGGTAACCGACAGTATCACCCTCCATGCACAATGGAATCCCATACGCTATACGATTTCCTATCAGGCAAACTTTCCTTCGGTATCCCCACACGAACCGGAGCATGACTACGATACCGATATAACCATTGCAGCAGCCGATACCTTTACCCATCCCGGTTTTAACTTTGTGAACTGGAATACCAACAGCGACGGCAGCGGCACGGCCTTCTATCCGGGCGCTACAGTAAGGAACCTTACTTCCATCGATGGTGACGTTTTTCCCCTGTTTGCCCAGTGGGTTTCAGCAACGCCCGATTCCTTTACTGTTACCTTTAATTCCAATGAGGGTACTTTTGTTTCCCCTCAAACCCTCACCGCCGGCAGTACGCTGACCGGATGGCCCATTACACCAACCAAAACAGGTTTTACCTTTGCAGGCTGGTGGAACGGCAGCGGCATTCCCAATTGGGGCACTGAATGGCAGGCCGCAAACCAGGTAAACGGCAACATCACCCTGCATGCCCGGTGGACAGCCATCACCTACACTCTGCAGTACGCTAACAACGGCAGCGCGATATCATCGCCGCCCCCTCAAGATTACGACTTCGATGATCAAATAACCCTTTACTCCGGCGCAAGCCTCAGCAACAGCGGGTTTACCTTTGCCGGCTGGAACACCGCCCAGAATGGGAGCGGCACACCGTACCAGGGAGGGCAGAGTCTGAGGATGCGGCCGCCTCTGATTAATGCCGCGGTAGAAACCGGCGGCGCTCATGTGATCACCCTGCACGCCCAGTGGACGCCGGAGGTGTCGACAGGACCGGTGACAGTCACCTTTTACAGAAACCACTTTGCCAGTGACCCGGTGATACACGCCCGGATGTCCCTGGTAGGAACGAACACAACCCTCGGTGTGCTGCCGGCAAATCCCACCCCTACTGATTCATCCTGGATATTTGGTGACTGGAATACCGAGGCCAATGGAAGCGGAACTACTTTCACGGCAATCTCAACGGTAAGCGCCAATATGAATGTGTATGCCCGGTGGACTGTTGATGATCCAGGCTCCGGCAGCGCCCTAGAGCCCTTTAAGGTCTATAGCGTGGCAACCCTGCTTAAAGTCGGCACGGGTGCCGACGGTTGGACCCTACAAGCCCATTACGAGCAGATCAGAAACATTGACATGGATGGGGAGACATTCGATCCCATAGGCAGAGGTGATGCCGATGCCACCGCGTTTACCGGCAGCTATACCGGTCAGAGCGGCCAGGCTTATACCATCTCCAACCTCACTATCAACGGCGGTGCGGCCGACTATACGGGCATGTTTGGTCAATTACGCAATGTAGACTCCGATCGTCCGGGCTTGCTTACAAACATACGCCTGGTAAACCCCGTTATTAGCGGGGGCCGGTATACCGGCAGCCTGGTGGGTTATAACCATGAAGGGACGATAGAAGATTCCACTGTCAGCATGGGTAATTCAAGCAGTGTGCAAGGTACCACAGATGTGGGCGGCCTTGTGGGTTACAACGAAGGTACAATAAGCGGCAGCAGCATCACCATGAGCGGCACGGCTACTATTACCGGTACCGGTAGCAGCGAAGGTGCAATGAGCAACAGCTACACCGGCGGCCTGGTAGGCCGGAATCTTTTGGGAACGATAACAGGCGGCAGCAGTACTGTGACCAATGTCAGCGTTACTGCGGGGGCGGGTGATAATAATCATCGTTATACCACCGGCGGCCTGGTAGGCAATAACGATAGGGGTACGATTACAAATGCCGCTATCAACATTACAGAAACGATCAGCGGTTATCGAAATGTCGGCGGCCTGGTGGGTTACGCCTACGGATCGAGTGGAGATGGCACGATAACAAACAGCAATGTAAGCATGGCCTCAGGCGCGAGGGTCGAGGCCGCTGAATCAGAAGCCGGCGGTTTGGTGGGCTATGTTTCATTTACTTCCATAAGCGGCAGTTCCGTTGAGGGGGGCACTGTCAGCGGCGGCGGCGCTGTGGGCGGCCTGGTGGGCTATTTCACCAGCTCTGCCAGCTACCCAATAGAAGACTGTTTTACCAATACGGTCGTGCAAGTTCGATCAGGATCTATCGGTAGCTCTTTCGGCGGCTTGGTGGGCCAGTCTAGTGGAACTATAAGAAACAGCTACGCCAAAGGTAATGTCACCGGTTACAGCAACGTAGGCGGCATGGTGGGCACTAACAGCAGCCCAATATCGAACAGCTTTGCTTCAAGGGCCTTGTCAAAGGGTCTCACAATGTCGGGGGCCTTGTGGGTTCTAACAGAGGCTACCTCAACAACACCTTTGCCACAGGCAATGTTGAAGCCACCCGTACTACCGACAGTAATGCCGGCGGCCTGGTGGGCGTACTCGGAACTTCCAGCTCCGCAAACTTTGGGAATGACTATTCCACAATAAGGAACAGTTATGCCACCGGAGACGTTAAAGGCTCAGTCAACGTGGGCGGACTGGTTGGTAATATTGGCTTGGATGGCGCTTCTTCTACCAATACTTCTGGTCTTGTTGAATACTGCTATGCTACAGGCAAGGTCGAAGGCACAAGCAATGTGGGCGGTCTGGTGGGCCAGCGCCATACTGACGCTGATGAGACTAACATACGGAACAGCGTGGCCCTTAACCCCAGTGTGAATGGGGGAACCAATGCCAATGTGGGACGCATAGTCGGCCTCGGCGGCGCTGGTGACACCGGTATAAGCTGGCTGATAAACAACTACGGAAGGTATGATATGGCGGTGACAAGGAGCGGCGGCCCTCCTCCTCCGTTGCCGAATATCCCAGGAGCGCTTAATGGCCGGGACGGCCTGGGGGTCCAAGATAACGGGATAGTAGTTTTGGGAGTAATGTACATTCCGACTTTTATAAGCGGCGGATACACCGGATACTATAGCCAAGATTGGTGGCCGAGAGACTTTAATGGTTTAATCACAACCTTCCTGGGGCTGGGGCCCGGATTTAATCCCGGCAGCACAAACGTCTGGAGCTTCGCCGACAACAGGCTGCCTATACTGTTACCAAGTATTATGCCCCCGGATGCGGATCAGCTCCCGGCGCTGGTACAGGATATCCAGTAGCAGGGGGAAGGGAAAATTGAAGGAAAGTTCACGCCAAGACGCAGGAGTCTGTAGAAAAACCTTTCCGTATTTTCTCGCACAAAGGCACAAAGGTCACGGAGAAGAAGAAAGGGACGAGACGAGTACAAATGTATAGACATCGATCCGTTCACCATTTATGAAGGAATGCCGGTTGCTGACCCATTGGCTGAAAACCCATGAACAGTGCAGAACCTCGGTGATAAAGTAAGTAAGGGAGCAGGGGAAATTGTAGGAAAAGGTCTCTCACAGTGTTCACAGCGTTCACGGAGGGAAGAGTTAATGGAAAATTCGGTGGGATATTCCTCATACGACAATCTTCATTCTGGGCATAATATTTTCAACAATTGTGGCAATTGGCGGAATTCTTTTAGCAAGAACATACGAGGAGAAATAACATGGAACTAGTAATGTATGTTGTAATAGGAATTTTAATATTATTTTCCTTAATTAGTGCAGTTGGCATTCTTATTGAACCTCTTTTAAGGGATAAAGTCCAATAATCCTAATTGGTCTACCTACTACAAAGGCCAATCCGTTATTCGAAAACGCCGCGGCTTCGCGTGCATATTTGAGGGATTATTGAAGAGTTGAAATAATGTATATGTATCCTTGCTTAATCTCTTAATTTTTTGTATAATACAATTGTGCCGAAAAGTAAAGTCTATCTTGATAATTGTACCTATAACCGCCCTTTTGACGATCAGGGTCAGATACGGATTTCCCTTGAAGCCCAGGCAAAACTGCATATACAGCGGCTCATAATGAATAAAAATATTAACTTAGTATGTTCCTATATGAATTTATATGAGAATAGCGAAAACCCAAATCATGAAAACCAAAATTCAATCAGGAGTTTTTTTAGTTACGCAATAGAATTTATCGATATAGACAAAGCTGATATAATAGAATATCATGCAGAAGAAATAAAGAAGTGGAAAATAAAATCAAATGATGCTATCCATCTTGCTTGTGCAATAGAAGCAAAATGTGGTTATTTCATTACAACAGATGATGGAATATTGAAAAATTATCAGGATAAGACTATTCGTGTATTAAACCCAATAGATTTTATTTTGGAGGTTAAAGATGCGTAATACTGCTGCTATTCTCAATGATGGTATGAATTATCTTCTGGAAAAACTCGGCACCCTGGAAACGGAAATTTTTATTTCCCATATATCACGAGAATCTTTTGATTATACCGCATGGCAAAAAGAACACTATGCAGCAATTTCAATACACGAGTTAAACAAAAAAGCAGTAGAATATGCAAAAGCCAATCCCCCTTATTATCAAAAACACAGTTAATAGTCACTAGAATTCCCCTTAACAAGAGGAATTTGCCAATCCGTTATTTGAAAACGCCGCGCCTTCTTTGGAGTCTGTAGGAAAAGGTCTCTCACAGTGCTCACAGCGTTCACGGAGGGAAGAGTTAATGAGAAATTCGTTTGAGGATAAAGCTATTTTAATCAAAAATCCTCATTTTCTTATGTGTTCTTTGTGCCGCTGTGAGAGGCATTGACGAAGTTTTCCTACAGATTATTACGTCTTTGCGTGCGGTTTTAATGGAAACATCCGGCGGGGGCAAGCTTAGAATTATATCGTTGCAACCATGTCTTTTCGGATAAGTTGAGTAATAAACTCGGTAGGAGTCTGGTGCAAGGCTTTGGAACGAGCGTCCAGTATACGTACAGTGGACTCATCCAAAAGCAGCATCCGGGCACGGCGTTCGGTAAAGAAACCTCCTTCTCCCCTTCTGATTTTGGGTGTAGTCTTAGTCCAAAGTTCGTCCAGAGCGTCCGCTTCTTCTTCAGTCATTTCGGCCATTGGTATCTCCTATATACCCATGCTTAAATGCGGATCGATTGAATTTTATTATAGCATATAATGGCATATAAAAAGATTATACAATGTCCCTCCGTGTCCGCCAAGACACCAAGGCCAATCCGTTATTCGAAAACGCCGCACCTTCTTTGGAGTCTGTAGGAAAAGGTCTCTCACAGTGCTCACAGCGTTCACGGAGGGAAGAGTTAATGGAAAATTAGTTTGAGGATAAAGCTATTTTAATCAAAAATCCTCGTGTTCTTTGTGCCGCTGTGAGAGGCATTGACGAAGTTTTCCTACAGATTCTTCGCGTCTTCGCGTGCGGTTTTGCCGGGATGCCTGTCGGAGTGCGAGCCTTGCAATTTGCTGGTGTTATACGTATCATGGAGCTTGATCCAAGGAGAATACTATGGGGACAGTTTATACGGATATAACATTAATAAATGTAAATGACATTGCATTATCCCAAGGTGGGCATCTCAAAACAGAAGAGGTTAGAGAAGTCACTGTCAATGCGGTTGTAGACACGGGGGCAGAGACCCTGTGCATTACAGAAGACATCTTTAAGAAACTGGGGTTAGGTATTGAAGGACAAAAATCAGCCACTGTTGCTGACGGCAGGCGGGCTGATTGCACTCTCTCGACTCCCGTAAAAATCCTTTGGGAGGACCGTGATTCCGTAGTTAGGGCCCTTGTAATACCGGGATCTCAGGAAATATTATTAGGCGCTATCCCCCTGGAAGAAATGGATTTAATTGTTGACCCGAAAAACTTAAAACTTATTGGCGCTCATGGAGATAAACCACTTCTCCGTATTTAGGGATTTTTACTTAACTGAGTGTACTATCTGATCGCCATGAACACCGACTACTTCTTCCGTGCGGGGATGAATCATTAAATCCATTGCTTCAAGCGGGATTGCACCTAAGAGGATTTCGTCGGCCTCGGGCAGAATAAGGGCATCACAATTCGTGCTTCTGTTTTTCCAGTTAACCTCAACAGGACCTGCAAGACAGTACTCTGATTTTGTTCCATCAGCGAGGGTACCCTTAGCAGTTTTAAATATGTGCAAACCGAGCTTTTTACGTGTTGTTTCATTAATTACCAGTGTCCATGCGCCGGTATCAACCAATGCACGGACAGTAGCTTGCCGAACAGAATGGTCTTTCGCTATGCCTGACATTACATTTGCCACATCAATGGAATTTTTCAAAGTAATTTCGGTATACACCAGGGACATCGGCTTCTCCTTACATAAAATATACTCACTTCCGGCACAGCTGACAAGTAAAAATTACGATCTATTGTCTTTGCGTGATGGATTTTAGGGACTATGGTTGCGAATATTGTGGTTCCTGATTATTGAGTTATCCACCTTTATCCACTATAATAATACTATGCCCTATATTGTTACCCGCCGAACAGCTGCCAGGCTAATATTTTTTGTCGGCTTTTTACTGATGATTCTCGGCAGCACCTTTCTCATAGGGTCATTGCGGTTTAATATCTCACAAATATCGGTGCTTATCTCATTTTTACTGGTTTTTTTCGGTGTTACTTGTGCGGTTTTGGCTACGAGGCTCAACCGGCGTTCATTATACGTGTTTTTTGCCGCTCTTTTTGTCCAGGCGGGGCTGTTTCTCTTCCTCCATGCAATCCATATTATCCCCGTCAGATTATCCCAAACATGGCCTCTGCTCTCGGTTTTTGCCGGCATGGCCCTTTTTCCTGCCGGATGGCGGCGTTACGGCGCACCGAAAATCACCTATATTATCCCATCCATTACCTTTGTCGGTCTGGGCTCGGCGCTGATGGTTTTTTCCCTGAATCTGGTTTCCTTCTCTTTTGCCCAGTTTATCCAGGATTGGTGGCCCCTGCTGGTGGTTTTGGCAGGCCTTACCCTGGTACTTTCTTCTCTTGGTGTCAGGGTTATGAATAATGAACAATAAAAGGTTGAATTTTCAAATGATTACACTATAATTATAGAAGAGGTCAAGGTGAACAATCTACAATTATCAGAGAAAAAAGCCGGTAAGTACTGTATATTCCTTTTCGCACTGTTCTTTGCCCAGTGTTTTTTATTCACTGCAACTCCCCTGGAAGCACAAATACGAAGAAACATTATTGCACTCCACCCATTCAGGGGGCCGCCGGAATTCTTTGATATGTCGCTTACCGTGTACGAGCAGGCTATGAATGACATACCAAGGGTCAGTAATTTCATGTATGCTGTTTTTCCCATTGACCTCAACAACCTTCCGCCGGATGTTCCCGAAGGAGGGTTCCCTCCCTGGATATCCCCCAGCCCTTCCATCACCGGAGATTCCGCCTATGCGATCACCGGCGAAGTTACCGAAGATTTGGATATTCCCGATGCATTCCGCCTGCGCCTTTACCTGTGGAGGCTCGAAGATTCACGCCTCTTGGGCAGCGACGAAATGACTATCGAGACCCCCGAAGACCTGGGAACCCTGCCGTTTTTCCTCGAATGGGTACTGTCATGGATTGAAGAGGAAGCGCCTCCTGCAGGGCCGCTGACCATCATTGCATATTCCGGAATGGCCCAGGAAGAACACTGGCTGTATATTGGCCTGCGCGGCGGGGGCGGTTATTCCCAATTGACCTACGACTACCGCAATGCTCGTTCGGCATTGGTCCGTGATGTCACCTCCTTAATGAGCGCAAATGCCGCGCTGCAGATCTCCGTACAGCTTATACGTTTTTTTGAGTTTCAAACAGAGTTGAATATGGTTGCAAACTTCGGCCCCGTAATAGACCACAGTACCGGAGATTCGGACGGCAGATATTTTACCTTCGACCTTAACATCCCCTTTCTGGCAAAATTTGTCATGCAAAGCGGGCGGCTTAAAGTAGGGTTATTCGGCGGCGCCTACCTGCACCTGCCGATGATTCAGACAGGCAGCGATGCGGCGATTGCATACTATGATTACAAAGCCGATATTCCCGGCATCACCGTGGGGCTCAGCGCAGCCTGGAGGGTTCGCCGGGGAAGCCTGTTCATTGACGCGCGCATTGATTACGACGGGCACTGGTTTAACCAGGACCTGGAAAAAATAAACTACCGGAGAACCACGAACGTGAATGTTGGCTATGAAGTGGGCTTTTTCAGGAAAAATTAGACTGGACAAGTTCAGCCCCCTGCCATCTTGACAATAACCTCAAAAATCCCCATTGTACCAATTAGGATTACAATATCATTGAAGGGCGGCATGTGTGCCGTCGCCGGGCAGCGCGGCGCATATTGCCCATAAGGGAGGCAGGAAGAAACATATTGAAAGGCAGCGATGTAGTCGTCAAAGGTGTGTCCAAATCCTTTGACAGCTTTATAGCGCTCAATAATGTGAGCATTGAGATTAAAAAGGGAGAATTTTTTTCCCTGTTGGGTCCTTCGGGCTGTGGAAAAACAACCCTTTTAAGGATTATTGCCGGGTTTGAATACCCTGACTGCGGGTCGGTAACATTCGACGGAAAAGATGTCCTGTCCACTCCGCCGGACAAACGACATGCCAATACGGTATTCCAAAACTATGCGCTGTTTCCCCACCTTTCAGTTTTCGAAAATGTTGCTTTTTCCATGCGCCTTAAGAAAGCGGCAGGCGGCAGTATTACCAAAAAGGTAAACGAATACCTAAGCCTTGTGCAGCTGGGAGATCATGCCCACAAAAAACCCCACCAGCTTTCCGGCGGACAGAAGCAACGGGTTGCCATTGCCCGCGCCTTAATAAACGATCCGGGTGTATTGCTGCTTGACGAACCGCTTTCGGCGCTTGATGCAAAATTGCGCCATCACATGCTTATCGAACTTGACCATATCCACGATGAAATCGGCATTACCTTTATTTACGTTACCCATGATCAGGAAGAAGCCCTTTCGGTGTCTGACCGGGTTGCGGTAATGGATCAGGGCAATGTCCTGCAGATTGGCACGCCCCATGATATTTACGAAAGCCCTGCCACCGATTTTGTTGCCCGTTTTATCGGTGAAACCAACCTCTTTGACGCAACGGTAATCAACAGGGAAAAACTCGATCGCCCCTGGATTGAATACATGGCCGAGCTGGACATCCCCGGGCTGGGACCGATAAAGGTCACCACGGTGGATGAAATACAGCCGGGACAGAAGGTAAGTTTTACCATACGGCCGGAAAAAATCCTCATTACCAAGGACCGGCCGGCCACCAAGCGCGCTGACATCAACTTATTACAGGGAATAATAGACGAACCAATTTATTCGGGCTTCCAGACAAAGTTCTATGTCGAAGTAAAAGAAAAATTGATAATGAAAGTGATAAAGCAGCATGCACGGTATTCGGATGAAGGGCCCGAAATTCTCTGGAAAGACTCAGTCTTTCTTTCCTGGAGCGCCGACGACGGCTATATTGTCGAGGTAAAAAGTTGAACCCGCAACGTGCAGGTGCACGACGTGCCGGCGCACGCAATCTGGGTTCTCTGTATTCAGGCCCCATGACTTTATGGTTTACCCTCTTCTTCCTTGCTCCCATAATTATTATCATCATCTATAGTTTTCTTAAGAGGGGGGTATACGGCGGGGTAGAGCTTGAGTTTTCCCTTGAGGCGTACCGTTACCTGGGCAACAGGGTTTTTCTGAGTATCACGCTGCGAACCCTCATCATTGCTGTTATTTCCACCGTCATTACAATTTTGGTCGCCATGCCCTGCGGCTACTATATGGCAAAAAGCAAGCACCAGACTTTTCTCCTTCTGCTAATAATCATTCCTTTTTGGATTAATTTTCTTATTCGGGTTTTTGCCTGGATGAACATTCTGGGAAATAATGGTTTTCTCAATGAATTCCTGATGTTCACCGGGTTAATTGATCAGCGTATACAGTTTCTCTACAACCAGAGAGCGGTCATCCTCGTGCTCGTCTACATGTACCTGCCCTACGCAATACTGCCCCTGTTTGCCAGTATCGATAAATTTGATTTTTCCCTGCTGGAAGCGGCGCAGGATTTGGGAGCAGGTAAAGCAGTTGCCATATTCAGGGTACTGCTGCCCAATATACGCGGCGGTATTTTAACTGCGGTGCTGTTTACGTTTATCCCCATTTTTGGTTCTTATGCGGTGCCGCTGCTGGTGGGAGGCAGGGATTCGTATATGCTGGGGAACATCATCGCCGACCAGCTTTCCCGCGCACGCAACTGGCCGCGGGCTGCGGCAATTTCCATGGTGCTGACACTGCTGACAACGGTGGGTGTGCTCATTACAATGAATGTCCGGCGCGGCGATTCCCGGCTTGCATCCAGCCACCCGGAGGCATCTCGCAGAAGAAGCGGGGAGGCAGTCGAATGAGCTTTGCCGGTATAGTCCGCAATGTTGTAACTTCTCTGCGTCCGGTAAAAATGCAGGGGGAAGCTGCCCGGCATGCTCGGCGCGCCATGCGGGGCCGCATCTCACTTTCCCAGGCAATATTTCTTGTTACCATTTTTTTTCTTTTTCTGCCCCTTTTAGTGCTGATCCTCTATTCATTCAACGACTCGGCCGGCATGAACTGGACAGGTTTTTCCCTGCGCTGGTACCGGCAGCTGGCCGGATCACGGGAGCTGTGGCGATCATTAACCAACAGTATTATCGTTGCTGTTTCCTCGGCAGCAACTGCAACGGTCATCGGCACCATCGGGGCGATTGGCGTAAACTGGTACCGCTTCAGGATGCGTTCGTATGTGCAGACTATTTCCTTCCTGCCGATGGTACTGCCGGAAATAATCATCGGTGTATCGCTGGCGATCTTTTTTTCCGGCATCGGTATACCCCTGGGATTGTTTACCATTTATATTGCACACACTACCTTTAACATCCCCTTTGTATTCCTTATGGTCATGGCCCGGCTGGATGAGTTTGATTTTTCGATCATCGAAGCTGCACGCGATCTGGGAGCAAGTGAGCGGCAGACTCTGCAAAAAGTAATAATACCTATCTGCATGCCGGGCATCCTGTCCGGAATGTTAACGGCAATCACCCTGTCTCTGGAAGATTTTGTCATCACCTTTTTCGTTGCCGGCCCGGGCTCATCAACCCTGCCCATTTTTATCTTTTCGGCAATCACCCGCCGGGGTGGCATTACTCCGGTGATCAGCGCCCTTTCGGTGGTGATGATTTTGGGAACGGTGATTCTCTGTGTGACGCTGAGGAATTTCCTCAAATATATAGCGGCAAAAGATTAATAGTTAAAGGAGAACAACATGAAAAGGAACATTGTCTTTCTTGTAGTTCTGGCGGCATTACTGTCCGCCACGGTCCTGGGCTGCGACAGAAAACCGCGGCTCTACATTTACAACTGGACGTATTACACTCCCCACTCGGTACTCGAACAATTCGAGCAGGAGTATAACGTCAGAGTTATCTACGACGAGTTTGACTCGAACGAAGATATGTTAGCTAAAATTCAGGCGGGGGGCAGCGGTTATGACATTGTATTCCCGTCGGGAGATTTTGTGGAGATCATGATGCGGGAAGACCTGCTGGAAAGAATTGACCATTCACTCATGTCCAATCTGGGAAATGTTGATCCGGTAATTCTGGAAAAAGCGGTGTATGATCCCTTCATGGAATATTCGGTTCCCTACTTCTACGGCGCCGGCGGCATTGTAGTCAATACTGCCATGGTTCCGGAATTCGAAAGGAGCTGGGCAATTTTTGGCCGGCAGGATCTGGCCAACCGCATGACATTACTCGATGATATGCGGGAAGTCATGGGCGGCGCATTGAGCTATCTGGGCTATTCGGTCAACTCCACCAACCCTGTGGAAATTACCGCTGCCAGGGACCTTATCAACAATATCTGGAAACCCAATATTACGAGATTTGACGCCGTATCATTTGGCAAAGGATATGCCAACGGCGATTTTTGGGTGGTGCACGGGTTCCCCGAATCAGTTTTTGAAGAAATCGCCGATGATCCCCAGCTTTTGGAAAACACCTACTTCTTCATCCCCGAAGAAGGCGGCCCTGCCTATATTGACAGCATGATCATCCTCAGGGGCGCCCGGAATGTGGAGCTTGCCCACAAGTTCATTGACTTCATTCACCGTCCCGAAATTTATGCCAATTTTGTCGATACATTTGAATTCCCCGCTTCGGCAAACGTCAGCGCCCGCCGGTATGTAACCGCAGAACCCATGTACACCGTGGAAGATCTTGCCGACACCGAACTGGTCATTCATGTTGGGCCTGAGGCGTTTGAGCTGTATAATGAGGCCTGGTTTAATTCAATACGGGTAGATTAATCAGGTTACACTTTCTTGGTGATGATATCGCTTTTCAGGCAGCGGGCGCATATCTTTACCGAGAAAGTGGAGCCTTCGACCTGGGTCTTAACTTTAATAATGTTGGGTTTCCAGGTACGCCGGGTGCGGTTTTTGGCATGACTTACCCTATTGCCCGTTCTGGTATGTTTTCCGCAAAGCTCACAGGTACGTGACATTCTTTCCTTCCTTATTCAAACCCCTTAAGGGTAAAGTTTCAATCGTATCCTCATTTGTAGCAAATTCCGACAAAAATGTAAAGCCCCGGTTGGTGGTTTACCTCACATTCATAATTTTTAATACATATGCATCCATCAGTACCGATTCCCAGGCTGACCCCGATGCCCGGACGAGCAGGTCGTATTCGGCGGTAAGGGCAAGGCATGAGTCGGCGGCGGCGGCATTGTAACGGCGGGCGGCGGCCGGATAGTCGCTTTTGGCTTTTGGGGAGGAAAGGCCGATTTTTTTCAGTTCAAAACTGTCAGGCGGGCCGCCGGCCCCTAAAAACAGGAAATCACGCAGGTTTCGGCAACACAA
>Ga0099364_10009390_pt1 | contig 13573 bp, 7 predicted proteins | sample TergutTh196P3_FD_73070 | JGI IMG/M metagenome (GOLD analysis project Ga0099364, IMG submission 73070) | Microcerotermes parvus P3 segment gut microbial communities from Pointe-Noire, Republic of the Congo - Th196 P3 | ecosystem: Host-associated > Arthropoda: Insects > Digestive system > Gut ...
GGGTTTGAGGAATATTTTTCCCAACTGTCTTTCACACCTTCCAATCCTGAACGTATGCGTATCACGTCTATGTAATCGTGAATCTCATCGTCTGTCAAAGGTCTTATCTCGTTCAAGATTTCGGCATATAACAAATACAAATCTGCAAGCCTTATAACCGGATACGCATAGCGATAGATCGAATAGCCACTGCCGGTCATTTCCATGCTACTAAACCTGTTCACCATTTTCTTTGCTAAATAACCGGTAACAGAATAAGAATTTACCATCCAGAGCATTCCATTATTAACAATGTCAACCGTTCTCATATCATTGTCAGGAATAGTCCCTAATCCATAATATTTGCTGCCGTCAAAAGCAATGGCTCCATAAAAACGGGGTTCCCTGTCAAAATGCAGGTTGATCGTTTTCCAATTGGGCTGAATATAATATCGGTGTGAATCGTCTGCGGTGCGAAAACCATACAAGTCAACACCTTCCCAATCCTTGTCTTCTTCAATGGGAACGCCATTTTTTGTGTAAAATTGTTTGACTGTAGCAAGTGTGGGCGCCCAACTTCGGTTGGTAGCGCCGTAAGTGTTCCAGAAAACAAATGCCGGCATCCCGAATCGTTGTAATGTAAAAATGTTTTCTTTTGAGCAACCCCATACAATTTCCTGATTCCAACGCTCTGTCGCAGCGCCTCTTGTTTGCATTGAAAGAAGCGTTTCTTGGCTGATCTGACTTGCTTCGGATAATTTACTAAAATCGAATAAATCATGCCGAGCCATTCGACAAACATCTATAGCCTCCTTTATAGCCACAGCCGCTCTTTCCCATTTCTGTGGTTCATACGTTTGAGGGAATAAATTTCTCCCGCAACGACCAACCACATTCACATAATCCGGATTTCCATTAAATAATGGGCTTGCCGCAAGCGTTAATACTTTTGCTTTAACAGCAAGGGCTATCGGAAGTGTTATTCTACCCATATCCTGAGTCACATCCGAAATGGTCAGGGGTAGTTGCGGACATGCTTCATCAATAAGAGCGACAATATAATTCACAACATCGTCAACCGGTTCCCTGTAATACATAGTTCCTTCTGTCGTAGCTCCAACGCCAATATTTTGGTCAATGATTGGAACGGGACCATACTGTTGTAACAGCCAATAGTGGAAAAAGGCTTTCAGAAATTTCACTTCCGATATCCACGTTTGTCTCTCATCCTCATATAAATCGATCGTTTTATAGATGTTTTCCAAGAAAACATTGCAATCGCTTATTCCCGTAAATATGGGAATGCCGCCATTTGCGTAGGTCTGGGATGATGAACTTTGAGCATTCCAGGAACTACAATATGGGGATTGTGTTCCCTGTTCGCCCGCGGCGATTCTCCATGCGGAAATATTGAAAGAGGTGAACTCATGGAACAGCCATGATTCATCTCCGGCCAAAAAAGCAGGATTCATGGCGGGGTTTGTGAAATCCGGCATAAAACCATAAATCCCATAAAGGTATCTCTCGGCTTCAAAGCGCGTTTTAAATGCGTGATCTATTGTGGCGGTATTGTCGGGCACGACGTCTAAGAAGTCCGAACAGGAAAACTGAAATAATATGGACAATAGAAAAAAACCCGATACGAATGAATGAAAAAACTTTCTTGTTTTCATGATTTTATAAATTAAAATGATATATTAAGACCCACATTATACACTCGTTGAACAGGATAACCCAAACCGTTGCTTCCCATCTCAACGTCCCATAATTTAAACTTGCTGAAAAGTAAAAGATTGGTGCCGCTGACATACAATCTGCACCGTTCAAGTCTTAATTTGTTAGAAAGACTGTTCGGCAGAGAATAACCGATTTCAGCGCTCTTTAATCTGAGAAAAGAACTGTTGTTCATGAATCGGGTATTTGTTTGTATATTGTTACTTACGATGGTAGTAGAAAGCCTGGGCCAATAGGCGTCCGGATTTTGAGATGATTCAGACCAGTAATCATCAGCTATGAACTGAGCCAAACCGGTTTCTGTTCTTTCGACCATATTTCTTACAAATGGTGTCAATGCTGATGCATCAATCCAAAACGAAGACCGAGCAGACCCTTGGAAAAAAAAGCTAAAATCCAAGTCTTTGTATCCGAGAGACAACCCAAATCCGTAATTGATTTCCGGCATAGTTGGGTAACCTATCGGTACCAAGTCCAACTCATTTATAATGTTATCACCGTTGATGTCCTTGTATTTTATATCGCCCGGAGCGTATTCACCGAAATCCTGACGGGCAGAATTATCAATATCTCCTTGATCAATAAACAGGCGTTCGGCTACATATCCCCACTGCTGTCTGATAGGCTGTCCGATTCTCGAACGCCACGGATATTCACTGTAATCGGCTTCTTCATAAAAAGAATAAGTTGATCTTGCATAAGTAAAAGTACCGCGACCGACTACCCATAAGTCGCGATTAAAACTATGTTTGTAATCGATTGATGCGTCTATTCCTTTACTGTTTGCTTCGCCTACATTGGCTTGCGGTATAGTCCATAATCCCAATTCTTCCGAAATATCTGCCCTTGTCTGTAATATGCGGGTGCGGCGCTCGTGAAAAAAGTCGGCAAGTATTTCCAATCCTTTGAATAATTCAAGCTCAAGACCTAAATTCGTCTTATAAGCCAATTCCCATGTAATAAGGGAATTGGCATAACTCCGAATGGCAGTTCCATATCTTGTTTTTCCAAAGTCATAGCCGGTTGTATAATTTCCTCCGCTTCCGATAGCGACATCGGAAAGATAGAAGAAACGCACGTTTCCAATTTCGTCGTTACCCACCATCCCGTATGTGCCTTTGATCTTAAATTTTGGAACTATCTTTTTGATTCCTTCCCAAAATGGCTCGTTTGATACTTGCCAACCAGCGCCGATAGAAGGAAAGAAACCCCAGCGATGACCTGCATCGAACTTTTCAGAGCCGTTGTATCCAAAATTAAACTCTCCCAAATATTTGTTATCGAATGCGTATGTAAAACGACCTGACAGTCCGAGGTTTCGATTAGGCAATGACCCTGTTAAAGTCGTTGCATTGGCAGTCAAGCTATTACGTGCTATAGCAACTAACATTCCGCCAATGTCATTTTTGCCCAAATTACGGTTATAGGATATGGAAGCCTCGCCGTATGTAGAAGTGTTAATCTGCTTATCACCTGGAGCATACGAAAGATAATCCGTACCAGAATTCGTATTGGTTTCGGTTAAGAAATACTCGTCGGCTATTCTGTCATAAAAACCTATTTGGTAATAGAATGGATTATAGGCTCGGGTAACATCAAAATAGGATACGCGGGTAGTACTTGCTAATAAACGGGCATTCAGTCCTTGCACCAATTTTGAAAAATCCTGTTCCAATTCAAATTGTGCCATCATCACAGAGCTGCTGGATTGCTTGTAACCTTTTACTAATTCGGCGTAGGGGTTCAAGAATTGATTATCCACGTTGCCAAAAAGAATGCGATTTTCATCTCTTAATGCGCCATCCGGTTCGTAATAAGCCGGAAATCGGACGGGGCTTACATTCAATGTTTGCATATACAAGCCGCTCCCTCCAGGTATCGGACCGGTGTAGTCTTCAAATGTTCCATGCAATCGCACTTTTGCTTTTGTGGTATTGGTTATGTTTAATGTGATGTTTGAACGGACAAGATATTTTTTCAGGTCAATGTTGCTGTTGAAATTATTCCGTTTATCAACATTCAAAATGCCGTTATCCTGTGTATACGAACCGGCAATATAATACTGTGCTATTTGACCGCCGCCGGAAATATTCAGGTTTACTCTTTGATTTTGTGCTACATCTTTAAATAACAAATTCATCCAGTCAGTTACGGGATACACCATCGGATTGGTTCCGAGCATGGTGTTTTCTATTTTGGTCTGACTGTATAAATCCGCTGCCAAAGGATTTCGAGTTTTTGCAGCTTCGTTTCCCATCCTCATATATAAGATTGGATCTTTTGCCATTTCGATTTTCGTCGTTGGCGAAGAGAATGCGTTTTCTAAGCGCACAGATACTTTTACCTTGCCTTCTCTTCCTCCTTTTGTATTCACAAGGATTACGCCGTTAGCGGCGCGTGCGCCGTATAGCGCTGTTCCCGTTGCGTCTTTGATGATAGAAAAACTTGCGATGTCGTCAGGGTGCAGACGCGCTAAATCATTGGCGCTCATTTCCAGATTATCTACCAATATCAATGGATCAACTTTACCGGTTCCGAATGATCCAACACCGCGTATAAAAAATTCTGCGTTATCCTGTCCGGGTTCTCCGGAAGTTTGATATGAGATCATCCCCGCCATTCTTCCTGCGAAGGCGGTTGTAAGGTTGCTTGAAGGGACACGCAGGTCTTCGACTCGAACGGTTTCGATGGATGAGATGACGCTTGCTTTTTTCTGTCTGCCGAAAGCGACAACGGTCACTTCAGCCAATTCATCAACCTTATCCTTCATGACAATGTCAATGGTTCTTCGATTGCTTATTTCAACCGTCTGGTTTTCCATACCTATATAAGATATGAGCAATTTGTCATCAGGTTTGGCATCAATCGTATAGGTTCCATCAATGTCGGTCATTACGCCTCGCGTAGTACCTACAATAATGATATTTACCCCAGCTAAGGGTTCTCCGCTTTCGTCCGTTACTGTTCCCTTGATAGTCGTTTGCTGCTGGGTAATTTCAGTAACATCACGTGTGTCAATCAAGGTCATTTCACGTTCCGAAAGTCTTTGCGTTTTATTGTCGGCATGACCGACAATCACATTCAACATGACGATTAAAAAGGTCAAACCTATCCTTAACCGATTTAAACGTCTGCGTTTTGGTAGCATTACAATTTCTTTCATTTTTTTGTTTGTAAATTTTATAAGTTAATAATATAAGTCTTTTGTAGATTGCTTCGTTCCTCGCAATGACGGTATGTGCTGGCGTCATTGCGAGGGTGTAAGCCCGAAGCAATCCAGAACACTGCACCTTTGTGGATTACATATTCGTTTGGGATTGGGGATTCCCGCCTTCGCGGGAATGACGTGTGAGGCGTTCAGTTCCAATAGGATTCGAGGGATTCATAGAGGGATACGTATTTTTTGTAAACGTTGTTGTAAATCTCATGATTAGATTCATCGGGATCGAATTGGGTGTTTGTTTTTACAAACGTTTGGCAAGCCGTTTCGAGGTTATCGAACATTCCGACACCTACAGCAGCTAACAGGCACGCGCCCATCACTGCGTTTTCGGCGTTTTGAAGCGTTACTACCGGTAATCCAGTCACATCGGCTAACACTTGATTCCACAAGGCGCTTTTAGAGGCGCCTCCGAGTACATGAATCACTTTTACGTCTATTCCGTTACTTTTCATCGCTTCCAAGTTGTGGCGAATCATCAGGGAAACGGATTCGATGATAGCCCGGATAAAATGACCTTTGTTCATTCCGAGCGTGATACCTGCAAAAACGCCTTTTGCTTTTGCATTATATTCAGGAGAGCCGGTTCCCGACAGGTGCGGCAGCGCCAATAGACCATCCGAGCCGACGGGTACATTGGCGGCTTCTAACATCAGTAAATCATAGACGTCTGCGTTACTGCTTTCTGCCTCTAACGTTTCCAACTGTCCGAACTCGTCTTTAAACCATTTCAGTACCATACCTGCCGTAGGTCCGTAAGCATGTAAAAAATACAGTCCTTCGATGGCATGACATTGACATGGCAAACACAAGGAACGGTCGAATAGCGGTTTTTCAATCACATTGCACATAGCCATTGATGCGCCGATGGTCAGGGTAGCGTCGCCATTATGAATGTTTCCTGAACCGATAGCGCCCGCTGGATGGTCATAAGCGCCGGTGATGCAAAGGGTCGTTTCGTTCAGTTCTGTAGCTTGTGCAGCTTCCGGCGTCAAGACGCCGACTACCTTTCCCGATTGCATAAGCATCGGTAATTGATCTTCAGTGACGCCTATAAAATCAAGCATTTCAGACCACCACTGCTTTTTTGAAATATCCAAATAGAGGGTAGAAGACGAGATGGAATGTTCTGTTACATACTTTCCTGTCAATCGGTACATCAGAAAATCTTCCACTAATAGATATTTTCCGGCTTGTTGAAAAACGAACGGTTCGTTTTTCTTCAGCCAGAGCATGCGGGTAGCTGGCCAGGATGGTAGCGTTTCAGGCTGTCCAGTAACGTCCATAATAAGCTGTTCATCAAAATGGCTTTTGATTTCTTCTGCTTCATCTACTGACCGGTTATCTAACCAAACGATTGCTTTGCGTAACGGTTTGCCGTCGGCATCTACAACGATCAGCGTTTCGCCCTGGCTGGAGAAAGCGATTCCGGTTATCAGCTTCAGGTCAACGTTCGCATCTTGAATCAATTTCCTGATTATCTGACAGGTAACCTCCCAATAGACTTCCGCATCTAATTCACAAACATCCCCTTCGCCTGTTTCCAAAACGTATTCCTGCTTGCCAAAAGCTGCAATCTCTCCGCTGCTATTGACTAACATACCCTTGATGGATGTTGTACCTACATCAATGCCAATCACATATAAAGGTTTGTTTGTCATCAGGCTTAATCTAAAATTGAATATTTACGAACTGCTTCTGCGGCAGACAGCCCGTTTTTCACCACATCGCACAAGGCTTGTTGAAACAGTAAGGGGTCAGGAACCTGAATCGAATTACGTCCGAAAACAACGCCTTTGGCGCCGTCTCTGACTTCATCTTCCGCTAATTTCAACGCTTCCAACTGGGTGGGTTTTTTATCCGCTCCTAATCCGAATACAGGCACAGGGCAGCTCTCGGTCACCTTCTTGAACTCTTTCGTATAGAATGTTTTGATCATATCACATCCTAACTCGCTCAAAATTCGGCAACATGAAAATACCTGTTCGTGCATCTGCTCTGCTGATAGGGATTCCGAATAAGCAGGGAAATATTCCCCGATCACCGGAATACCTAATTTTTCGGCTTCGTTCACTAAGCGGCTGTAGATTTTCACATTGTTCGCATCGTTTGCTTCATTTCCTGTCTGCAATGTTAGCGAAACAAGTACTATTTCAGCGCCGTTAGCTACCGCTTCTTCTACCGTTTGCGCCATCACGGTATAGGCTGTGTTGTAGTTCCAGTGAAAACAGTACACCGAACTCCAATTCAGGCGGACGATAGGCATCGGAGCGCCTTTGTAGTTGAACACCGGACGAATATGCCTCATCATCCCGGGACTTAGCAAAACGCCGTCAATACATGAATCAATGTGGCTTGCCGTCTCTCTCATGTCTACCATGCCGGGAATGGGACCATCAAACATACCATGGTCTACAGCAACAATTACCGCATTTTTTCCTTTGTTAAATAATTTTTCTATCCTTAAATTCTTTCCGTTCATTTTTTTATATTATTAATATCTGAATACTTTTTCTTTAGCAAGTGATTCTTTTGCTACGTGTCACGATCTTTCCTACATTCAATCATATTATTTGGATAACGGTATGACTTGTGACGCCTCATTTTGAAAAACGGGGATTTCTACCCATTTTTCGTCAATGGTACTACCGTTGTCCGTATATACGAATACGCCGGTTGGGACGTCGGTTTTACCTGACATGGCTACTTTTAGCTCGGCGGTTTGCGGGTCGAACTGTGCATCACTGATTTCGGAGGTATAAAAAGCCCGTTGAAGTTTTACGCCGTCATCCATTGTGAGGTATAGCGGTTGATAGGCGGCTATGCCTTCGCTCAGTTTTTTCAGTATGGCGTCCCAGTTTTCGGGTTTTACGGCATAGATATAATCTGTCTCATGTGTAAAGAGGACGGGCAGGTATTTTCCTTCCAATCCACGGGAGATTGTTTGAATACCTCTGTCAGCCGTTGCCTGCACATCGTTATCGGGTCGCCAGTCATAACCGATCAGGTCATTGATCTCGTATGAAAATTCAAAGAACGTCCTGCCTCCCAGATTCAAAAATCCTGCGCTGTAAGAATTTCTTGCATCCATGGCTCCTTCTTTCGGCTTTCCGACTATAGGTTCGTCGTACAGATTAAACGGCGCAGTTCTTACCGGCTTCATCTCTTCTTTCAGGTTGTATGCGTTAGCAATGTATCCCCATGAAATATCTGCTTCTCGAACGCTTATGAGATTAATTTTCCAATTGTCCTGGATATACGGCGCCATGATTCCGGTAATTTCATTCCAATGCGGTATCAGATAGCCCCCCATCGGTACGCCGGTATCGGCATACCAATCATCTACCGCTTTCAGGATTTTTTTAGATAGTTCTGCATCCCAGGATTTCTGATTATTATGATCAAAAAAGATAAACTCGTCATAATACTGCGACAAATAAGGATTCGCTTTAGCATACCAATAGTTTGGAAGAAAATAATTGTCTGCCAACTGGTCTTTATAGTAAGGATCGAACATTTTGATAATCGTTTCTTTGTTCGATTCTTTTCGCGGCGGTCTTCCGAAAGCATGTGGCGTGCCTGTTGCCATTCCTTTTGCCATCAGTTCTTTGAGTTCTTCTACGCCCTCTGGAGAGATGTTGTAAATGAACATGCCCATCCATGGTTTGAAACCATATTTATTGGCTGTTTTCACCCATTGAAAAGGGCTGACGTTCCATTGTTGTCTTCCGGCGCCCATCACATCGTCTACGCGCATCGTCACAATAGGCGGTAAGGCTTGCATCACAAAAGGTTTTCTTGCAGCCCAAACGATTGATTTCCAGAGGCAGTCGTCTAAACCGCCTAATGGTCCTAATACGGAATAATACATCCAATCCTGGCTTGTCCATTGCGCTATTCGCGTTTTTTCATCTACGATTAATAATGGTAGACCGTTTCCTGAAATAATTGTCGTTCCTTTTTTGACCGTCATTTTTGGGATCGCCATGTAAGCAAAGAGGTCTTTTGTATCTCCCGCTTTGCGGTATCCGGTAATATAATGCGTCGCATCTGTAAAATGCAATTCGCCTACGTCTGTGTCTTTTTCTTCTGATGTTTGCGACAATAAGGTAGAAGGCATCTTTGGGTCGAAACTCATTATTCCGGTTCCCTTCGCTTGACGTTTTTTCAGGAAACTTTCTAATTGGGTCGCTAAGTCTTTTGTATCGGCGATTTCTGCATGTCCAATCACTATTAAGGCTGGGTCGACGGTATATGCTGAAAGAGACTCTTTTGCGAGGTCTATCATTTGATATTTGATACCGAAATGATTAAAATAAGGGATAACCTTTTGGATAGCGACTTGTGACTGCGTATTCGAATTAACCAAAAGAAGCACATCCGATGCGTTATATGGTTGCTTATCATCGCAACCGGGCACAATGAATAGGCAGGTCAATAAGAAGGATATTATCCTCTTTTTGTAATGTCTTGCTGACCTGATGGTCTTTTCTTGTTTCATTTTTTTATGTTTTTATTTAGCAATTTAGAATTTAAACTGCGGTATCTTTAACAATTCGCCGTCTCTTAATGCCGATTGGTGCGCTTTAATACCGGATACTGACAGATTCAGCGCCATGGCAATGTCTACTAACGGTTTGCGCTCTAATATGACCGAGCGGACAAACTCTTCGGTAAGTTGTCCGTGAGAACCTCCATGTCCTCCTGCAGAAACATTTGGCGGTAACGGCGGCTTCTTTAGATTCAGCGTTTTGACTAACTCGTTTGATTCCGTAATACCCGAAAACGGTTTATTCCACCAAACACCTTTTTGACCGCTAACTCTTCCAACTTCTCCTCCAATACCAGGTATATCCCATGCAACTGTCATACGCGCCATGCCGCCTTCACTTGTGCGGAAGAGTGCTATTTCAGACCCAAACGGGTTCTTGTATGGGTTGTTTTCCGGCATCAAGTGCGGAATAATGCTAATATTACCCATACAGGATACTTCAGTGAAACTTTCGCCGGTTACACAAATATAATAACCGTTTGAGTGCGTCGGGTAGTATTGCGGTGGCAAACCAACACGCCATCCGTTATAGCTATCTAAAGCAGTCGGGAAGTAATGAAAATATTCTCCTTCAGAATATATCAGTTTGCCAAAACCGCCTGCATTATATATCTGCCTCATGGCATGAACGTCATCATGAAACGATGAGGTCTCATACAACATATAGGTGAGGCCGGTCTTCTTGACTAACTCGAACAGCTTTTCAGCATCTTCTAACTGGTCGGCGCCCCATACGGCAGGAACTGCACAAGCTACATGTTTGCCGTGATTCAAGACTTCTAAGCAGTGCTTTGCATGGCTTGGCGCATCAGTCGCTACAAATACCGCTTCAATGTTCGGGTCTTTCACTAACTCTTCTAATGAAGGGTATGTTTTAGTGCACCTTGTTACTTTAGCTAACTGGGCGCAACGCTCAGGGATCAGGTCGCTGACTGCAATGACCTCTACATTCGGATGGTTCTGAAATCCGAAGGCTGCGGCAAACTGGCAAACACCGAACCCGACTAAACCTACGCGAAGTTTGCGTTCCGAAAACGGCTCCCATTGCGCTTCTGCGCTTGGTTCGCTGGCTGTATCTTCAAATCCTTGAATGACAGGCGGCGTTGTAACGGTTTTAGCGCTTTTACATGCTTGTTGCAGTCCGATAAGACCTGCCCCAGCGCTCAGTCCGGCGACCTTTAGGAATGTACGCCGGTCGAATGATTGATTAACTTCTTCTTTTTTCATTTGCTTTATTTTTTATGTATTCATTATAGTAAATTCGCTTTCATGACCATTGATGCCTTCTGAAAGGCTTATGGGTACGTTGCTATTTTCCGTGTTGGCGTCGCAGACGAGACTGATATTTTGTTCAGCGTATTTGGGGATGAGCGTCCGGTCTACATGAGCATCGGTAATGACGTAATTGATCGCAGAAAGTGGAGCAAATTTCACGAAAGAATTTTTCTCTACTTTAGACGAATCGCAGAGTAAAAAGACTTTTTCGGAGTTTTCCGCCATTTTGAAGGTTACGGAAGCAGATTGTTCGTCATGCGAAGTGATGCCATGGGATAAGGAGATGCCATCGGCGCCGATGAAGGCTTTGTGGGCATGGTATTGCGAAATGTTTCGGATGGCCGAATAACCGTAAATCGCTTTGCGCTTGTTTTCTACTTCGCCGCCGATCAGGATGAGTTTGATGTTGCTGAAATTGATCAATTCTGACGTAATCGGTAACGAATTGGTTATAACGGTCAAAGATTCGATTTCGCGGATATAAGGGACTAATAACGATACGGTAGAGCCGCAGTCTACAAATATGACGTCTTCCGGAACGATAAAACCGGCTGCTATCCTACAGATATAATCTTTTTCTGGCTTGAATTGATTGATCTTATCATCATACGCAAAAAAGTCGTCAATGATGCCGTTCTTGACCGCCCCACTGCGGGTTCTGACTAACAGACCCTTTTCTTCCAGCTTCGACAAATCGCGGCGAATCGTTATCTCAGAGGCATTGACTACCTTGGCTATATCCTGCGTAGTGATGCTGTCGTGATTCTTCAAGTTCTTCAAAATGACTTCCCTGCGCGCTACCGGAGACATGATTTTTTCTCTAATTTCCATCTGCATTGCTTTTCAAACTGATTATTATGAACATTTCGGTGCAAATGTAATCATTATTTTAGACCGCTGCAAACATTTTCGCAATTATTTTTCATTCGACCGTGTTAAATGTTGTTAATTATCTGATATTCTGTATTTTATGAAATTCTTTTTTGAGCATGATTTTTTTCATCCGGGGGAAGGAGGAGATTCCCGCCTTCGCGGGAATGACGAGGACACATTCGGCGGCATTTGTAATATATGGTTCGGCGGCATTTGTAATGCCGCCGTCAAACACAGTCGAATTTTAAATTCGACTAAGATGAAGAGCGACAATACAATTGCCGCTCAACCCAGAAGATCAACCCAGAAGATCAATCCAGAAGCCCCAATAACCAGAAATATAACAAAGGAGGCTCCTTGAAAGAAAAATCGAAGATTCAATAAAAAACTACCAACTATCTGTACGGAATGAAGACAGGGGTAAATTGCCTTCGACGGTAAAAATTTCGGTATCCGATGCGTCATCGAAACAGTAACGGACGGCTACCGGTTCTTTGACGGAGGATGAAAACAGGAATACACTGTTCCCTGACAGCATGGCTTTAGCCGGGTAAAAGTTTTTATCGGCGCCTGCTATCTGGAATTTGGTAATCTCTTTTCCTTTGGTCGTCAATCCCGTGGCGCCGGTATAATCAAACGTAATAATTACTACCCGTCCCTCTATTTCGAGGGATTTCATTTCGGGACTGCGATAGTGTATTTTTTCAATTTCATACGTCTGGGCTAAAGCCCACAATGCCATCCTTTCGCCTGCTAAATTCTTTTTTGAAGGGTGAATACTTCTCTGACTTTCTGAATCCATTAAAACTGCCATTCCCGTATTAGGTGTCGTGACCATTCCTTTTGCTTGCGCCTCGCGTAAAAAACCGGAGTTTAATCCGTCACTGTAAATACACGGCGCTATCTGGCAATAATAAAAAGGAAATTCTCCTACTTCCCAGATTTCACGCCATTCGCGCACCATCTTATCAAACAATTGGGCATAGATTTCGGCTCCGTTACGGTTAGATTCGCCTTGATACCAGATCGCGCCGCGTATGCCAAATCCTTTTATCGGATGTATCATACCATTATATAACACGGTAGGCGAGCCGTACTCCGACTTGATATCTGCATCTGTTTCAGGTATTTGAACGTCGGTTATGACGCTTTTGATTGAAGCGGGCGTCATCCAGGCTTCTATAAGCGAGGCGCCCCTACTGGCATGAATCAACCCTACCGGTACGTTTAATGCTTGATTCAACATACGTCCAAAAAAATAGCCCGTTGCCGTAAAATCAGGCGTAGTCTCAGGGTTGGCTTCTTCCCAAGCGCCTTCACAATCTTCTTGTGGTATGGCTTTGGAGGCTCTTTTCATTGAGAAACAACGGAGATTTGCATTTGTCGAAGTAGCGATTGCCCACGGACCTCCTTCTATCGGTTCGTTCAAATAACCCCTCATCGACATTTCCATGTTAGATTGCCCGGAGCATAACCACACCTCGCCAATCAGGACATTTTTAAGCGTCACCGTTTTTCCGTCGCTTATCGTCACCGAATAAGGCGTAAAACCGGCTTTCGGCGTTTGTACTTTCAGTTTCCAATATCCTTTCCCATCGCTTTTAGCCGAATAGCTTTTATTGTTCCAGGAAGTAGATACTTTGACCGAAGCATTTGCTCTGGCCCAGCCCCAGATAGCCACGTCAGACTGTTGTTGTAAAACCATGTTATCTCCAAAGATAGCAGGCATTTTTATTTCCGCATGAGCCGATAAAAGTACGCACAGCGAAAAAAATAAACTTGTAATAGTCGCTTGAATAAACTTTTTCATGTTATTTTTTTTGTTATATGATTATTATGAACATTTCGATGCAAATGTAATCATATATTTAGACCGCTGTAAACATTTTCTCAATTATTTTTCATTTGGATATGTTAAATAATTCTAATTATCTGATATT
>Ga0099364_10009391_pt1 | contig 13573 bp, 10 predicted proteins | sample TergutTh196P3_FD_73070 | JGI IMG/M metagenome (GOLD analysis project Ga0099364, IMG submission 73070) | Microcerotermes parvus P3 segment gut microbial communities from Pointe-Noire, Republic of the Congo - Th196 P3 | ecosystem: Host-associated > Arthropoda: Insects > Digestive system > Gut ...
CATGAAGAGGTAATCGAAATCGCGCGCGAAGCGTATACGTACGCGTTTCCGCTGGTCATCATTGACTTGACGTCAATAGCCGCGACTAATGTCTCGGACGGTGTCGGCGCCCCGATCAACCAGTTCGACCACAAAGATCCTTCCACAGCGAACGACAGGCTGATTGTCAGGCCCAACGTCGATACGCTGTATTCGTTCGCGTTTCTGGATTTAAGCGAACCTATCGTTTTAATCAAGCCGGATACAGGGAGCGTTTACTGCTCCATCGCCATATTGGACGCCTACACGAACTGCAACGAAAAAATTTTGGGCACCGGGGGCATAGATGACGGCGCGGCTGCCGAGTACTTATTGCATGGGCCGGGTTACACCGGCGAAGGTGTCCTGGGACTCGAGAGGGTTTCCGTTCCCACCAACATGGCCTGGATAATGGTCAGAACAGAGTATGATGATGTAAATGACCTCTCGGTTCCCCGCGCTATTCAAAACAGCTTGGAGCTGGTTCCGCTGTCGGAATATGTAAAACCAGCGCCCTATATCCCCCCGCTCCCGGATCCTTACGTCCCCGGCAATGACTTTGTGCCTTTAGAGAAGATTCGGACGATGGATGTCGAAACTTTTTTTACCGAGTTTAACAAGCTATCAATCGACAACCCCGGAACCACCGACGATCAGCCCGCTTTGGATAGGTTCGCCCAAATAGGGATAGGGCCCGGCAAAACGTTCACGCTGGACGGTTTCGCGCCGGAAACGCAGGAGGTTTTGCGGAACGTTCCCCTTTTAGCGCTGAACAGAATTGCGGAACTCAGCAGAGATATAACCTTTTACCAGAGTGTGAATAATTGGGTGTATCCGGCCGGCCACATAGCGCGATTTGGCACGGATTACGACTTTCGAGCGGTCATCGCTCTTACCGGGATAGGAGCAAATCCGGTGGAAATGTCGATATACCCCACAATACGCTCTGACAGGAATCAGAGGCCTTTTAACGGAAGCGACCGTTACATCATTCGCTTTAATAAAGGGCAGCTCCCGCCGTGCGACGCTTTCTGGTCCATAACCGTATACGATGGAGATGGATTCCTGATTGATAACCCGATTGACAGATATGCGATAAGAGATAAAGATGAGGCCGACTGGCTCTATAATCAGGACGGGTCGGTGAGCTTTTATCTGCAAAGCGCGTCTCCGGGCAAGGGTTTGGAGCCTAATTGGCTGCCGGTTCCTGATGAAGGGCCTTTTGTGTTGACAATGAGGATATATTTGCCCGAACCTTCCGTCCTGGATTTCTCCTGGAAACCGCCGTATGTTGTTCGGATGAGCGACGGCGAAGACTCCAGCGGCGGATGCGCGGCGGGAGCGTTCGCGATGTCGGCATTGCTGATTCTGGCTGTCGCCGCGATTCGCGGTCGGCCGCCGCGTATCTTAATTGATGATGATAAAATAAATCATTATGCCGAACGCTGATTTTTTTGGAGGGATTTTCATGAGTAAAAGAACGAAGCAGATTATTTTATCCGTTGTCGTAACCGTATTTGTGTTTGTTTTTACGCTGGGCGGCAAAGTCAATACGGCTCAGGCGGAAACGGGGGATATTGACTTCTCTATATTTGACGATCTGATCGCGACCGACCGCGCGATGAGCGAAATAGATTGGGATTTCGCGGTCGGCGACGTGCTCCCTGAGGAAGAAGACGAAAAAAACGAGGAGTACGCGAGGTTATCCGCCGAGTATCATTCGCTGTTCACCTCCGAAAGGATGGAAGAATTTTTCGAGGCGGTGGAAGCGGCCTGGGAAGATGCGGACGACATTACTATCGGGATATACCACAAGGCGAAGGGCGATTACGACAAATTGACCTGTATCCCCGAAGAAGAATACAGTTATTTTTCAGAGCTGCAAATGCGCGCTAATTCCGCATGGGAGGAAGCGAAGGGAAAATCCGATTTCAGTATTTTCAGCCCATATCTTGAAGAACTGGTCGAGTATCAGAAGAAGTTTATCGGTTACAGGCTGGACGCGGGATTCGTTTACGACAATCCGTACGACGCCATGCTGGACGATTTCGAACCGGATATGACCGTTGCCGTGTTGGACGAGTTTTTCGACGAGTTAAAGCGGGGCGTTGTGCCGCTTTTGGAACGGGTCATGTCCGCGCCAAAAATCATCAGCGATGATATCCGCCGCCGGGAGGTTCCGCTGGACGTTCAAAGAAAATTCTCCCCGTTCCTTATGGTAACGTTGGGCTTCGATATGGCACGGGGGCAGCTCCGTGAGAGCGAGCATCCTTTTACCCAGCCCCATGGGCGAAACGACACGCGTATCACCACCCACTATTATGAGAACGATTTCTTTGCTTCGTTCTACAGCGTGACGCACGAAAGCGGCCATGCCATTTACGAGCAGAATATCGCCCCCGAGCTTGACAACACCATTCTGGGAACCGGCGCGTCGATGGCCATACATGAGTCGCAGTCAAGGTTTTTCGAGAATATGGCGGGCAGAAACCGGGCCTTTTTGGAAGGCATATACGATGATTTTATTCTGCTGACGGATGGATATTTCGATGATATTTCCGCTCACGAGCTGTATGAGGCGGTCAATATCGTCAAGCCTTCGCCGATTCGCATAACCGCGGATGAGCTTACATACAGCCTTCACATCATGGTTCGGTATGAAATCGAGAAGATGCTCTTTAACGACCCGGATTTGAAAATCGAGGACCTGCCGGGGATATGGAACGAAAAAATGCGCGAATATCTGGGCGTGACGCCCGCCAATGACGCCGAAGGGATCCTTCAGGATGTACACTGGTCACAAGGGAATTTTGGGTATTTCCCGACGTATGCCCTGGGGAACGCGTATTCGGCTCAAATATTGAACGCCATGAAAAAAGATGTTGACGTACAGTCAAACCTGCGCGCCGCGGACTTTTCGGAAATCGACGCCTGGCTTGCCGAAAAAATACACAGGTTCGGGTCTTTGCTGTCTCCCGACGAGATATTGGCACAAATAACGGATGAAGGGTTTTCCCCTCGTTACTATATAGAATATCTTACCGACAAGTACGAATCCCTGTACGGCCTCCGAACGGATAGCGGGGGCGGATGCGCGACAGGGTTGTTCCCGTTACCGGCGTTGTTGTTGCTTTTGGCCGTCTGGGTATGGCGGCGGTATACGGCGTGAGGCTGGTTTAAAGAAGCGGAGAGGCGGTGTGGATGCTCTGACCCCGGGTAATATGATTTCGCAAAAAATCTTTGCGGGAGCTGCGGCTATCCTGGTCGTGCTTTTGTTGCATTCCGCCTCGCCTATGGGGCTTGCGAGGCATGAGCTTGCGTTTTACGACAGGATGCTTCGCCTGTGGGCCGCACATCCCTCAAATGTTCCGGTAATAATCGACATAGACCAGCATTCGCTCAGGTTCGTGAGGCAATGGCCCTTGCCCCGCTATCTTTGGGCGGATCTGGTAACGGCGCTCAGGAATGAGGGGGCGGCCGTCATTGTTTTCGACGTATTGAGTCCCTGGTACGACAGCTCATCCCCCAAGGAAATCACCGGCTATTTAAAGCGTCACAAGGATGTTGACGTGAAATTCGAGGGGCTTCCGGACGAGTTGTGGGATTATGACGCGCTGTTTGCCGCCGCCGTCAAGGACGCGCCGGTAGTTTTCGCGGCCTTCGCGGATAATTCTTTGAGTACCTTATTTGGCGTTCCCCCCCCGCCGAGTGTGAGGGTGACGGAGCGAACCGAATACGGGGTCCTCCCTGGTGGCAGTACCCTCTTCGCCGAAAAGCTTTACAGCGCTGAAGGCGCGGTGTTTCCAGTTCCAGAGCTGCGCGCGGCCGCTTCCCTTGGTATTATGAATATGAAACACGACATGGACGGTATTTTGAGAAAAATTCCGCTCGTCGCCTCGGTGGGCGGAAAAATTTATCCCACGCTCTCCCTGCGCGCGCTGATGACGATGCTCGGCACGGATGAAATGACGCTGGGGGTGGGGCCTCACGGACTCGAATACGTGCGGGTGGAGTCCTATACCATACCGACAGGGCCTGACGGGATGATGTACATCCCTTTCGCGGGGCCGAAAGGGACTTACGACTACGTCAGCGCCTCGGATGTGATGCAAGGAAATATCCCACCGGGTTTCCTGGAAGGACGCGCCGCTTTCATCGGCTCGTCGTTTTCCGGTCTTTTCTACCTTAACACCACTCCTTTCGATTCCGCCTATCCCGCGGTAGAAACGCACGCCGCCGCTTTCGACGCGATGCTGACGGGGAACGTCATCGTCAAACCTGTCCACGCTTCGCTCATACAGGTCGCGTCGATCATCGTGTCCGGCATAATCTCCGTGTGGCTGTTCGGCTTTCTCCGCCCCGCCGTTTACCTGCCCGCGGGCGCGGCGTTCGTAGCGGCGCTTATAATCGCGCCCCGCGCGCTTTTCGCTAAGGGTATATATATTCCGTCGGTTTACGCGCTCACTACCGTGGGCTTTCTGGCCGCGGTTCTCCTGCTTGTGCGTTCCAGGCAGGAGGAAGCGCAAGGATTGCGAATGGCGGCCAGCCTCGCGGATGAAAAGGCAAGGCAGGCGAAAGAGCAGGCCGAACTCGATACCGCGCGCCGGATACAGGAAAATTCGCTGCCCCACGACTTCCCCCCGTTTGAAAACTTTAACGACGTAGAGGTATACGCGAGCATGACGCCCGCGATGGATGTAGGAGGCGACTTCTACGATTGCTTCCCCGTCGGGCCGGGACGTCTGGCGATAGTTATGGGCGACGTGTCGGGCAAGGGCATCCCGGCCGCGCTGTTTATGATGGCGGCAAAGACGATTATAAAAAATCAGGCCCTGTTGGGGGGTGCTCCGCGCGAAATCCTGACAGCGGCGAACGGTTGGCTCTGCCAGGATAACGACGCTGGAATGTTCGTAACGGTTTTCATCGGGATATATGACAGCGGGCTGAAAACCCTGGAGTACGCAAACGCCGGGCATAACCCGCCGCTGTTGATGAAGGGCGGCGTATTTTTGCCGTCTAAAGAAAATACCGCGCTTGGCGCGGACGAAAGCGCCGAGTACGAAACCGAGACCATCCTTTTCGGCAAAGGGGACGCCGTCGTCCTCTATACCGACGGAGTGACCGAAATGATGAACAGGCGGCGCGAGTTTTTTGGGGAGGACAGGCTGGTAAAATTACTCCGGGAAATTTCGAAAAGGATTGAAGGTTCGACGCTGGGGGTGCGCAACATCGTCGAGGCGATATCCGACGAGGTCTTAATATTCGCGGACGGCGCGCCCCCGTCCGACGACGTTACGATACTGGCGCTGCGGCGGCTGTGGTGATATTGCATTGGCACCCGTTCGTTTGAAGCATACGCGTAATAAAGAGCTTGACGGGATTCGTGAACGTTTACTTGAAGCCTTTTTGGAACGGCTTCAAGAGCGTGAGGGTAACAACCTGCTTCGCGTCATACTGTTCGGTTCCGTTGCCCGCGGTGAAGCCGGAGAAGATTCCGACGTTGATATTCTGGTGCTTGTCGAAGATGGCGAAGGCTTGGATCTTCTTGACCGTATCGTTGAAATATCTGCCGAGGCCGATCTTGAAGCCGGAGAGTTCAGGACTCATTTATCTCCTTTGGCGTACTGCCTTGAAGAATTTAACAAAAAACAGGATGTAGTCCCCTTTTTTTGGAACATCGAAAAGGATGGAATTGTTATTTATGACAAAACAGCAGAATTGGCCTGAAACGGCAAGGCTCTATATCGATAAATCCCATGCCGCGCTTAAAGAGGCAAGGGATAATCAGAATTCTAATCCTAATGTAGCTATATCTCGTGCTTATTACAGCGCATTTTACATGGCACAGGCAGCTTTGGCAACGCAAAAGGAAAATCCGCGAGGGCATGACGGCGTCCACCATAGATTTTCCTTCTATTTTGTCAAAAGTGGGCTTGTCGCCCAAGAAATGCTTAAACTCCTGACTCAGCTTATGCAGAGCAGGGTAAAGGCCGACTACGATATTAAAACGTTTTATGATTCCCAAGATGCTGCGAGGCGAATTAACATGGCGGAAGAGTTCACAAAAACTGTAGAAACTATGCTGATGGACAAGACATCGCAGCTTTACAGATAAATAATGGAACCCAGGCTCGGTCATAAGAGCGGACTCTATATCGTCAGCGTCGGCCCGGGGGGCGCGGAATATCTCACGCGGGCGGCGGAAAGCGTTTTGATGGAGGCTGATTGTCTGTTTATCGCCGGGCGTCATCTTTCCCTCGCCAAAGGGTGCTCGAACGTCGAACTTCTGTCGGACCTGGAAAACGCCCTGCCGTTGATAGAAGAACGCTTGAATTGCGGCAGCGTGGCTGTGGCGGTGTCGGGGGACGCCGGGGTGTTCAGCTACATGCCGCGCCTGAAAAAGCGTTTTCCCGGTCTCGATGTCGTTGTGGTTCCCGGTGTGAGCGCCTTGCAGTCGCTTTGCGCGGCGCTCGGCGAAATGTGGGACGACGCCGTTATCGAGAGCGTTCACGGCGCAGATATTCCACCTTCAAAAATAGCCGGACTCGTGGCGCGTAGCGGGAAGACCGTTTTTTTCTGCGCCCCGGATCGCGGCCCGGCGTGGCTCTGTAATATTCTGTCGGAGCGAATGTCCTCAGAGTACGGGTTTGACATTGACGCGGCGGTGGGAGAGCGGTTGTCTTACCCCGACGGGCGCGTCACAAGAGGGAAGCCGTCGGAGCTTATCGGTCAAAAATTCGACCCCCTTTCTGTGATTATGACGTTCAACCCCGACCCATTGCCTGAATTTCCCCCAAGGCCGAGGGACGAGGACTTTTTGCGCTCCCCGGCGATTCCGATGACGCGCGAGGACGTTCGGACTGTCATATTGGACAGGCTGTGCCTGACGCGCGACGCCATCTTGTGGGACATAGGAGCCGGGACAGGCTCTGTCTCGGTTGCCTGTTCACAGCTTTGTCCTTATGGGGAGGCACACGCCGTCGAAAAACTGCCGGAAGCCGTCCGGCTGCTGAACGCGAACAAAAAAAAATTCCGCGCTTACAATCTTTTCGCACATGAGGGCGACGCGGAGAATCTGATTGAATCCCTGCCCTACCCGACCCACGTCTTCGTCGGCGGAGGCGGGAAAAAACTGCGGTATATATTGGAGCGCGTCGGAAATTTGAGCGCGTCCGGCGGGAGGAAAATTTTTGTCGTCGTCAGCGGCGTGACGCTCTCGACGATTGGAACGACCTATGAAATTTTGAGCGGCGCGGGCTTCGGCGGGCTGGACGTGACGCAGATTTCCGTCAGCCGGGGCAAGAACGTCGGGGACAGCATGATTATGGCGGCCCGGAACCCGGTTACCCTGTTGTCCGCGTGGACGGCATGTTGAAGGTTCACTTCGTCGGCGCCGGGCCGGGAGCGGCTGATCTCATAACTGTCCGGGGGATGAGGCTGCTGCAAAACGCCGGAATGATAATTTACGCGGGCTCTTTGGTCAACCCGGAGCTTTTGAATTACGCGCCGCCCGGCTGCGAGGTTCGCGACAGCGCGTCCATGACGTTGGACGAGGTGATAAACGCAATAAAGGACGGCCACGGGCGCGGCTTGAGCGTGGTGCGTCTGCATAGCGGCGACCCGTCGCTTTACGGCGCGGTGCGCGAGCAGATGGACAGGTTGAAGGCGCTCGGCGTTCCCCTCGAGGTTGTGCCGGGCGTGAGTTCTTTTTGCGCGGCCGCCGCCGCTCTCAACGCGGAGTACACCCTGCCCGGGGTCAGCCAGACCCTGATAATCACGCGCATGGAGGGAAGGACGCCCGTGCCGGAACGTGAAAGCGTTCAAAAACTGGCCGTTCACGGCGCGTCCATGGCGCTTTTCCTGTCCGCCGGAATGTTGAAAGAACTTTGCGCCGCTTTAATCGAGGGCGGTTATCGCCCGGAAACCCCGGCGGCTCTGGTCTATAAGGCCAGTTGGCCGGAGCAGAAAATTCTGCGCGGAACCCTCGATAACCTTCCCGGACAGGCAGAGGCCGCGAACATCCGCAAGACGGCCCTGGTTCTCGCGGGGGATTTTCTGGGGGATGAATACGAACTGTCGAAACTCTACGACGCTTCGTTTGGACATGGATTCAGGGACGCTCGACAACTTCTAGACAGAGGAGATTGAGGAAGATGAAAAAGTTACTTGTATTGATTGTGTTTGTGTTCGCTTTAACAGTTTTTGCTCAGAACGCGCAAGCCGCGGATAAATTCGCCCCTCACGGCACTGTAATCGCAGGCGAGGATGACGATTCGGACTTCCCGCTTTACGCCTATATTTCCCCCGAAAACATCTTTTTGTATGGCGTAAAGTCTGGTGGGTGGATTCTCTACCACAACGGGAAAAGCGCGTCTTTTGACTGGCCGGGGTTGACGCCGCGCTTTATCCTCCCGGAATTGCTGTACCACGACTTTGACGGCGACGGCAAGCGGGATTTGGCCGTGATACTGTGTGTCGGCTCCGGAAGCGGCGTTTCCATCATGGATTTGCATATCCTTACCAATAAGGGAACCGAGGAAAGCCCGGATTACGCCGACCACGCTTTGTTGGGAGAAGACGTGGATGAATGGCTGGACGAAAAAATCTCGCTCGCGCCGGGAAGAAATAATGAATACAGGCTGGATTTTTGCGGTAAAAGTTACACGGTAAAGCTTGATGTCGATTTGTCGGAAATCGGCGAGGTTACCGACGTAGGTTATGGCGATATTGTGAGTTTCAGTTTTGAGGGCGGCCGTATCAAAACGACCATTGCGGTTGGCGCTTCTTTTGAGGGCATGGTATTGGAGTATTTTGGCGACATTGAAGCCGATGTGGTTTTTGACGGAAAAAGGTTCAAACTGGAAAATCATGCCTTTGTTTTGCATGAATAACCACGGGGGCGTTCTCCGCTTGGGTAACGCCTCTTATTTATTTTTGCCCGATGTCCGCCCTATGTTATCCCGAAGGCCAAGAAAGAGGCTATGGAGGTATTCTGGATTCCGGGGGTAAACCGACTCGAAAGCTACGGACGTTGGGCTTTTTGGGAGCTTAAAGAAGTATACAAATGGAAAGCGAATTTGAAGCCAAGGTGGAAGCGGAATTCGATAAAATGATACGCGAGGCTACTACACATCATGGAATTTGAGAAATTCAAGGCGGGCCGTTGGCAGCAGCGTTACCAGTATAAAAGTTTTGAACCTGTGCCGATCAACCACGACTGGACATGGAAAGACACAAAGATTCATCAGTTGCTGGAATCCGCCAATCATGCGCTGGGCGAATTGAACGCCTTTTCGCTCATTGTCCCGGATGTTGATCTCTTCATTCAGATGCACGTCGTAAAGGAAGCCCAAACCTCCAGCCGGATTGAAGGAACTCAGACCGGCATGGACGAGGCGCTGCTTTCCGAAGAATATGTCCGCCCGGAAAGGCGTGATGACTGGCGCGAGGTGCATAATTACATCGCCGCGCTCAATACCGCCGTTGATAGATTGACCGGATTACCACTTTCCAACCGCTTGCTGAAGGAAACCCACGCCATACTGATGCAGGGTGTGCGGGGTGAAAAAAAACAGCCCGGCGAGTTTCGCGTCAGCCAGAACTGGATTGGTGGCAGCAGCCTGAATGACGCCGCGTTCATCCCTCCGCATCAGGACAGCGTGGCGGAGTTAATGGGCGATCTGGAATTGTTTTTGCACAACGAAGAAATCACGGTGCCGCATTTAATCCGCGTCGCCATCAGTCATTATCAATTTGAGACCATTCACCCGTTTTTGGACGGCAACGGACGTATCGGACGGCTTTTGATTCCGCTCTATCTGATTGAGCGCAAGCTCCTGACCAAGCCTTCCCTGTATCTTTCCGCGTATTTCGAACGAAACCGCGCCAGTTATTACGATGCCCTTATGCAAGTTCGCGTCGGAAATGACCTTATACACTGGGTTCGTTTTTTCCTTACCGGAATAATGGAAACCGCCGTCAAAGGACGCGACGTGTTCCGTAAGATATTGGATTTACGCACGGAAACCGAACAGAAAGTTCTTTCTCTGGGTAAACGGGCAGGTAACGCCCAGGCTACGCTGAATGTACTGTATCGTAAGCCGTTCATCGCGGCGGCCGAGCTGGAAGATGAACTTGCGGTATCTCATTCAACCGTACATATGCTCATAAAGGAATTTCTGCGTCTTGGTATCATCAAGGAAATAACGGGCCATATGCGCGGCCGGGTATACATTTTTGAGCGGTATTACAACCTTTTTCTGGGGGATGAAGTATGACGCTTCTCGAACTAACGGGGCTGCTTAGTTCGAGAAAACGGCTTTCCTCGAACTAATGGAACCGCTTAGTTCGAGAAAACGACTTTCCTAAGAATAAGACCTCAGCTTATTCTTTGGATTTGTGGATATAGTACAAGCGGTGAAATAAATCCGTGGGTATTGTTCGTGGCGCTGACGAATATAGTTAAGTTGTGGATTTGCACAGCGTGGCTTCACATCTTCCAGCACTATATCTTCGGAAAGCAGTTTCATTCCCGCACAAACGGCGACATTCCGCCTCCCAATTTTCTAAAAAATCGGCCTTCGTTGAAAAGACGGGGGTTTTTTTCTATTCAGGTTGTTCCATAAAAAAAAATTTGAGATAATGTGAAATCATCTGAGGGCTTAATTTTTTTCGTTACGGCTTTATCCAAATCCGAACATAAGAACAGGGGAGAATAAGACGATGAAACAATTAGTCTTTTGCGATATCGATTTATGCGTAGGCTGTAACCGATGCACCCGCTACTGCCCTGTCGAAACGGCGAACGTCGTGAAAATGGACAAAAGCGGCAATATCAAGGTGGATATTGACGCGAACAGATGTATAGCCTGCGGGGCGTGTATTGAAGTGTGCGGGCACGACGCGCGCTCTTACACGGACGACCTGGAAAAGTTTTTGGGAGACCTGCGGCGCGGCGCGCGCATATCCGTCATGATAGCCCCGGCTATCCGCGCCAATCATGACGACTTGGGACGCCTTATCGCCTGGTTCAGAAAAATTGGCGTGGACAAAGTGCACGACGTTTCTCTTGGCGCCGACCTGTGTATCTGGGCGCACCTCCGATACATACAAAAGCATCCGGGCTCGCCCATAATCACCCAGCCTTGCCCCGCCATAGTCAACTATATCCTGAAATACCGCCCGAGCATGATTAAGTATTTATCGCCCGTACACAGCCCCATGGCATGTTCGGCTGTCTACATGAAAAAATACGAGAAAATCGACGCGCCCATCGCGGCGATTTCGCCCTGTATCGCCAAAGCGCACGAATTTGACAGAACCGGCCTGATAAAATACAACGTCACGTTTGAAAAACTGTTTAAATACCTGGAAGCGAATAACATAACCCTGCCCACGCAGCCATCCAACTTCGATCATTACGAGTGCGGCCTGGGGAGCATCTTCTCCATGCCGGGCGGTCTGAAGGAAAACGTCGAGTTCTTTCTGGGGAAGGCCGTCAGCATAGACAAATGCGAAGGCCCCGACGTGGTGTATCACGCGTTGGACGAATATGAGAAGCAGCAGAAAAAAAACCTGCCCGCCGTCTTTGACGTGCTGAACTGTCTGGAAGGCTGCAACGTGGGGCCGGGAACCGGGCACAGCAAAAATATTTTCGAGATGAGCCGGTCTATGGATCAGGCGCGGAAAGCCGCGTCCGAAGGCCGGGACAGGAGCTATTTCGAGTCGCTTTTCCAGCAGTACGACGAGAAGTTTAAGCTGGAACATTTTTTGTGCAGCTACACGCCCACGCCGATAAATATTCCGAGCGTGACAAGCACCGACATCGAGCGGGCGTATCTGGCCATGGAAAAGAAAACTGAGATGCAGCGGAAATTCGACTGCAGCGCCTGCGGGTCAAACACGTGTTATGACATGGCGCGCAAGATTGTGCTGCGCGTAAATATCCCGGAAAACTGTATGCAGACCAACCGGGAAAAAGCGGAAGCGGAGCATCGGATTTTAGCGGAACTGCAAGAAGTCAACATAAACAACGCCTCCCAGATAGAGAGGGAAATAGACCGAATCAAGGAATCCGTGACAAAAATATATTCCAATATCAGCACGATCAGCAGTTCCATTGCCGGTTTCGGCACGCTGGAGCGCACGATAGACGACATTGCCGCCACCATCAATATTATCGCCATAAACGCCTCCATAGAAGCGGCCAGGGTGGGGAACGCGGGGAAAGCGTTCGGCGTGATTGCCGCTGAGGTGCAGAGCCTTGCGAAAGCCTCTCAGGACTCCATAAAGCAGAACCACGAGGTGTTTTCCGCCGCCAAATCCTCCGTAGGCGAGATTGAAACTATGATGAAACAAATTTTAGATATAGTTACGACAGCTTACGATAAAATTCACAACATAAACCTCGCAAACAAGGGGAACGTCATCCAATAATCCGGTTACATGCCGGAGAGCCGGCCGTTGCGGAGCGTCACGACTCGGGAAGCCGGAACGTCCCGCAGCCAGTCCGTGTCGTGCGTGGCAATAATGATGGTTGTCCCCGCGTCGCGCGCCGAGCCGCAAACGGCGTCCCGTATCAGGGCGGCGCTTGCCTCGTCCACGCCGGCCGTCGGTTCGTCGAGCAGAAGCACGCGGGGCCGCAGCGCGAGCCGCGCGGCCAGGGCCACGCGCTGCGCTTCCCCCCCCGACAGGCGGAACCACGGGCGGCGCGCAAAGCTGTACGGCTCAAGCCCCACGCGTCCCAGCGAGTCCGCCACCCGCTCGTCGATTTCCCCGCGCGGCAGTTTCCTGAGCTTCAGCCCATAGGCGACGTTCTCGTACACGGAGCGGCGCAGCAGGTAAGGTTCCTGTAAAAGCAGCGTAGCCTCCCGCCTCAATTCTTTTTCCCGCCCGCGCGCCGCGCTGCCGTCGAAAAGAAGTTCCCCGGCGAAAGGCTCCAGAAACGCCAAAATTTTCAACAGCGTTGATTTCCCGCTGCCGTTCGGGCCCCTGAGTTCGACGACGGAGCCGCGCCGGATGTCCAGCTCCTCGATAGACAAGGCGGAGTGGGTTCCGTAGCTGTGCGTAACGTTCCTGAGGGAATAAATGTTATCTTCCGTCACGGCGCTCACGACTCGGCGCGCCGCCGCGTCAGTGCCAGCAGCGCGTTCAGCGCGAATGAGAACGCGAGGAGCACAAGGCCCAGCGCTATGCCCAGCGAAAAATTCCCCTTGCCGGTTTCCAGCGTGATGGCGGTGGTGATGGTGCGCGTGTGCCACTTGATGTTGCCGCCCAGCATCATGGAGACGCCGACCTCCGCCACAATGCGCCCGTAGGCCGTCATTGCCGCGGCGAGAACCGCGAACCGCCCCTCCCACAGGCAGGAAATCGCCATGCGCCGGCCCGACGCTCCCAAAGTGGCAAGCGTCACCGACAATCGCCGGTCAAGTCCCTCTATAGCCGAGGCCGTAAGCGCCGTCACAATGGGCAGGGCAAGAATCGTCTGCCCGATGGCCATACCCCGGATAGTGAAAAGCACCCCCAACTCTCCAAGAGGCCCCCGGTTTGAAATGAG
>Ga0099364_10009392_pt1 | contig 13572 bp, 10 predicted proteins | sample TergutTh196P3_FD_73070 | JGI IMG/M metagenome (GOLD analysis project Ga0099364, IMG submission 73070) | Microcerotermes parvus P3 segment gut microbial communities from Pointe-Noire, Republic of the Congo - Th196 P3 | ecosystem: Host-associated > Arthropoda: Insects > Digestive system > Gut ...
CCCCTGTCTATTTTGCTTCAAACAGTGCCGGGGAAAGGGGTGTTGTGCATCACAGTGAGGGAATTCCGGCCACTGTCACGGAACTGACCGAACGCAGAGGCATAACACCCCTTTCCACGGCACGGATAGCAACGGCACCTATATAGGCATATTTTTTCACCCCATATTACATGCCCCGCCGTCGACGACTATAGTGCTTCCGGTGACCCAGTCGGCCTCGTCAGACGCAAGCCAAACGGCAGCATAAGCAATATCGTCCGGCTCGCCAAGCCTGCCTACCGGGCAGACAGCTTCGCAAATCTCCGCCTGAATCTCAGGGCTGTTGCGCACCCATTCAGGCGTAAGGTTCGTCTGAACCGGGCCGGGACAAATCACGTTCAAGCGAACTCCTTGCGGAGAGAACTCGCGAATCAAATCGCGGGTCATCTTGTTGATGCCCGCCTTCATCGCACCGTACAGATACGCATCAGTTTCCGGTTTCAGGACAGAAATTGATGCAATGTTCGTTATCGACGCATGCCCGTTTTTAACGAGCGCGGGCAAAAACTCCTGCATGGCCCAGTAATAACCGCGGAAATTCGTCTCAAAAACCTTAACAAGATCTTCGTCCGTGTGCTCCATAAACGGCGCATGAACAAGTATGCCGGCATTGTTGACAAGAGTCGTGACGTCTCCGAAAGCGTCCAGTGTTTTTGCCAGCAGATTTTTTATGTTCTCCTTGTTTCGGACGTCTGTTTTCACATAAATGCCATCGCCGCCTGCGTTTTTTATCATTCCCAGCGTCTCATTGCCGTCTGCTTCATTCCTGTTCGCGCACACAACCTTAGCGCCCTCTTTAGCGAACATGACCGCGATTGCCCTGCCGATACCGGAACCCGCCCCCGTAACGACTGCAATCTTGCCATCCATTCTTCCCATAACAATCTCCCCCGTCATATATTTATAGTTTCCCTATCGCTTCCATCTCGTCCGCGACATCCTTCAGGCCGTATTTCTCATAAGTCTCACGCGTCGGCCAGCCCGTCTTCCTGTCCCAACCCCGCCTGTCGTAGTAAATATCAACAAGATCGTTCCAATCCTCCCAGCTGACAGTCTCGCCAAACGGGTCAGGATACTGCATCGTCGGGAAAATCGCCCCGACCTCCATATCGCGCGTCCGCTCGTGATTGCGGATCAGTATAGCCCGGAAAAGCAGGCGCGAACGCACAGCGGCGTCGTCAAGCTCCATGGGCGACATAGGTATGCCCGTAGCGGCTGTGAACATTTCGGACTCCATTTCCGGCCAGAACAAATCGGGGCTCTGCCAGTCGCAGCATGTGACGGCATCCTTGATATCCGCCTTATCCTCGTTCATGATGACTCCGTCGGCCAGAAGCACGCTATGGCACGGGTCGTCTTTTATTTCCAGATAATTTTGATAAGTATCATGATGGTGCGCGTTTGTCTGGGTATCGCGCGAGGACAGCATCAAGCTCAGCGACGTCGCAAGCCAGCCCACCTTGTTTATGGTACCCTCAAACCCGCGGCCCTGCCAATGATAGCTGTGGCCCCAGGCAGTTTCCAAACTTACCGGGATGTCAAGGCGCTCGCCCGTCATCTGAGAAAACCTGCCCCGGTAGATCGTATCACCGAACTTCTCCTTGCCAAGCGTCCTGACGGCACGAGCCATGCCCTCAGCAAAAATGGGGCCGTATTTGCCTTTGCGATATGTTATCATATCGAGGAAATACTTGACGAACTCCTCGCGTTCCACATCGACCTCCATGCCAAAATCCATCTCGTCGAGCAGACCCTCCTTCTTCGCCATAGCAAGCCATGTGAAAAACCACACGATGACGTCCCACTTGTCGATGCCATACTCATTGCACATGTCCATCATAACGCTGCCCTTGTCGAAATCCGGCTTCCAGAAATTAACAAGATCCCCGCGCACAGGCTTGAAAAGCTCATCGAAATGCGGATCATCCGGATCAGGCTCCGGCATTTCCCGGCTGAGCATTTTGCACGCGAGGAAATGGTTTCGCTCCGTCTCAAAACTCTGTATAGGCGCCCAAGAGCAATCTTCTTTAAAACCGTAAGCGAAAATGCCAACGCATTTTTCAACCTGATTCACCCGCTCGTCTGAAAACGCCGACTTCATATCTATCATAAGCCTGTTGCAGTGTTGATTGCATCCGTGGCTGCAAGCGACCTGCCCTCTGAGCCATCCGCCCTCGACCGGAATCTCGTTGCCGTCCATGCCATGAGTCATCTCCCTGACAAGAGGGCTAGGCCTCATGTAAGGATTGCCCATTTTCAGCCGTAGCTCAAAAACCTTGTCTATATCAGCCGGGCGCACCACACCGGTACCCCTAATAACGATCGCTTTGAGGTTTTTTGACCCGAACACAGCGCCGAAGCCGGCTTTTGCCGCGACATTGTCATTCGACGTCGTAATGCTTGCGTTGCGCATGAGGTTTTCGCCTGCCGGTCCTATGACCATGCTCTTGACATCTTTGCCATGCAGCTCCTCCAGCTTGCGCTGTGAAGCATGGACAAGCAACCCCCACAGCGGTTCAGCTGAACGGAAGGTAATCTCATCGTCCTCTATAAACACATATGTGCGATCTTCGGCCCTGCCCTCAATAATAAACCCGTCATACCCCGCGAACTTTAACTCCGAGCCGACAAACCCCCCGATGCCGCTCCATGAGTACATTTCAGGCCAGCTGTTCGGCGCAATGCCGGTCATCTCGCTCCTGCCGCCGGTCGGTATGCCTGTCGCCGTCGTAGGCCCGGTCATAAATATTATCTTATTCCCCGGATCAAACGCCGCCGTACCCGGGCGCACCTCATCCCAGAAAATCTTATTGCAGACAGTCCGTCCGCCAATAAACTCAGGGACATAATTTGAAGTAGGGATTATCTCCGTCGATTTGTCAGTCAGATTAATCCGCAAGATTTTGCCAACATACCCATACATAATGCCATACTCCTAACTCTCGCTGACGCTAATGCACCTCACGGGGCACCACTGCACGCAAGCAGGGCCTTCCGCGCGATTGCGGCACATATCGCATTTCTTAGCCTTCCGCAGCGACCTATCGCTGCTCTTAACCAGATTTATGCGCGGAGGATCGAAAACGCACGCCCTCCTGCACAACCCGCAGCCAATGCACTTACCCTCAATAACATGTGCGATCCCCTCGCTGTCAACCTCCATAGCTTCGCCTTTTTTGGGGCAAGCCTCAAAGCAGGGATGAGTTGAGCAATGCTGGCAAGCATGTATCGTATGGTACATCATGCGCGCATCCTTTTCTACAAAAATGCGGTTGTAGCAAGGGCCAACCAGACCTTCATGAGTGAGCGAACATACTATTTCGCAAGTATTGCAGCCGGCACAGAAAGAAAAATCAGCCGGCGCCTGAACAATACGCCGCCCCGGCACTCTATCTCCAACTTCCACAGGATTACCCCTCTCCTCATAATAGCAAGCGAACTCAACAAAACAGTTTTTCAACTATATTACTACGACTGCTAAAGAAAATCAATAAATAAACCGAAAGAAATATGGGATAACCAAGCAAACTATAATTAAAAGGAGAAGTAATTATGGGAAAATATGATCACCTAATCTCTTATTTGCCGAGGCCGGACAGACCGGATGAAATCGTAAATCCGGCTATTATGAGAAAAATCGTATGGACGGAAGAAAGCGTTATCCCCGGAGCGCCGTATTTTGAAATCATGTGGTTCTGCGCGCCCAGAGAAGCCCCGCGCCCCCCGACCCACACACACGACTTCGACGAATTCGTCGGCTTTATAGGCGGCGACCCGGACAACCCCTCGGAGCTGGGCGCCACGGTCAAATTCCTGATCGGAGACGAATGGTACACATTCACAAAAAGCGTAACAATGTACATACCTGCAGGACTCTCACATGCACCGATGATATTTGAGGATGTAAAAAGACCATTCATACACTTCTCAGGCGGACCAAATGTCACATACACAACAAAAGACGCATAAAAAGTTATACATCAGCCCCAACAAGAAAAGATGTGTGTTTATGCCCCGCCTAGCGACAAAGGGCAGAAAATACACATCTTTTCCATGCACCGCACCAACGGCATCGACCTCGCATGACCGCACAATAATAAATTATCCGCAATTGACAGCATAAAAAACACGATGTATAATCAATAAAAATTCAAAAAACAGGAGGCAAACATACATGAGCGGAGTAAAGCAAAAAAGAATCGAAGAAGACGTATTCCTGAAAATGCGCAAAGAAGTCCTATCCGCATGGCCCACAGGAGCGGAAGTAGACTTTGACGAAGCAGTGGAATACCAAAAAAAACTGCCGGAAAACAGAAATTTCGGAAAAATACTCGCAAAATACCATGAAGAAGGAAAACTAGGACTATACCCACGCTCCGGAGTACCCACGGTAGAAGGCGAAATAGAACTGCTCCGCTCGATGAACGAAGTTGGAGTCCGCCTGTTCCCATTCACGACAGACTCCTACACACGTAACATGCAGCTCGAAAAAGCGCAGCAAGGTCTGGAAGAAAGCATAAAAACCGGACAGCCGAAACTAAACGGCTTCCCGATCATATGCCACGGCGTCAAACAAACGCGCAGAGTAGTTGAATCCTGCGAAGGAGGATTTGACGTAAGATCATCAATGAAAGCCAACAGCCTGGTAGCCGAAATCGCCTTCGCCTCCGGCATGACCTGCATGCCAAACTCGCCATTCGGCTGGATAGGCTCATACGACAAGCTCGCGAGCGTGGAAGAATGCATAAGGACAGCACAATACCTTGGCAGGCTGGCCGGATACTACGCCGACAGGGGAGTCTACATCTCGATAACAAACCACGGATGGCTCTTTAACGGCATCGTCCCGATGTACATAAACACAGCGACGAAAATAATAGAAGCGCTCATATCGGCGGAGCAAGGCGCAAAAAGCATAATCCCCCTCATGAACTTCCAAGGCAATATAAACCAGGACGTCGCAGACCTATACGCCGCCCCCAAACTATACAGAAAATACCTTGATAAATTTGGCTATACCGACGTGGTGATACCTGGCGTCATAGGCGACCAATCAATGCTCTACCCGTTCCCACAGGACATCGGCAGCGCATTCGGATACATCAACTACATAGCCACGATCGCAGCAATGGCGCCCATAGACGGCTGCTCAGTCAAAACCGTGGACGAAGCAAGCGGCGTGCCAAGCATCGAATCCCACATGCAGACATACAGATCGGCAGGATGGATATTCAACGTCATAAGACAGCAAAAAACACGCCTGGAAAGCGAAGACATCAAGCAGGAGCAAAAAATGTGCGAACTGGCCGTCTCCGCGATATTGGACAAAGTGATAGACATGGGCGGCGGAGACGTTGTGGTAGGGATCGAAAAAGCCATAGACGCAGGCGTGCTGGACTCCCCGTTCTGCCTCAACGTAAACGCAAAAGACCAAGTTCTTGGCGCAAAAGACCTTCAAGGCGCCTCCCGCTATATTGACTATGGCAACCTGCCCATACCAAAAGAAGTCAGGGAGTATAACGACGAAAAAATGCGAGAGCGCGAGCTATCGGAAGGGCGGAAGCTAGGCTTCAGGACATCTCTGGCAGACTTCTGGGCATTCAGCAAAGGCGCCATCATAGGCGAAGCAGACGAAGACGCGCAAGAAGGCATAAAACTGCCGGACATGGAAAACCCCCCGACGATAATAACAGGGACCGTAGGAGTCGATGCCCACGTCATAGGCACAAAAATCATCTCTCGCGCTCTGCGCGAAGCCGGATTCCGCGTCGTCGCCCTTAGCGCGCAGACGCCGCCGGAAGAATTCATAAAAGCAGCGCAGGAAACGAACGCCGACGCCATGCTCATCAGCTCACTTTACGGCATGGCGGAGATGGACCTGCAGGGCTTCCGCGACAAATGCGTCGAAGCAGGCGTTGGCGAGGTATTGCTGTACCTTGGCGGCATACTCGGCGTCGGAAAGCACGACTTTGCCGACGATGAAATAAAATTCAAGAAAATAGGCTTCGACCGCGTATACCCGCCTGAAGCAGACGTAGAAACAACGATCTCAGACCTGTGCAAAGACCTGAAATTAAATGTAAAATGAGCAATCTCCGGATATTCATTGACTTCGGAAGCACCTTCACAAAGGTGGTCGCCTTTGATATGGAAAAAGAGGAACTGCTTGCCAGGGTCCAGGCGCCATCCAGTGTTGAAACCGACATAACCACAGGCCTCAACGCCGCATTGCGGAAACTGGGCGAAAAAGTACCGGTGAATGAAGAAAACATCCGCACAGCCTTGGCTTGCAGCAGCGCCGCCGGCGGACTGCGAATGGTCTGCATAGGCCTTGTCCCCGAATATACCACTGAAGCCGGGCGCCTTGCAGCGCTCGGCGCCGGGGCGAAAGTCGTAGCGACATACTCATACGAGCTCTCCCGAGGGGAAACGGAAGAAATCTCAACCATATCGCCCGACATCATCCTGCTTACCGGCGGAACAGACGGCGGAAACAAAAACATCATATGCCACAATGCGCGAATGCTGGCCGGCGTTGAAAGCAGCGTGAAAAACATAATTGTGGCGGGCAACAAATCTGCGCTTGACGAAATACAAGACATTTTTTCAAGCGTAGAAAAAGAAGTGTTCTACACAAAAAATGTGATGCCGGAATTCGGTGAGCTGGATTTAGACCCCGTCAATGAAACTATCCGGGAAATATTCATCCGCCATATCACGGAAGCAAAGGGCATCGCCCGCGTGAGGAGCATGATAGACGATGTGCTCATGCCGACGCCCTCCGCCGTGCTTGAAGCCGCGAAGCTGATTGCCGACGGCACAAAAGGAGAACCCGGGTTGGGCGAGCTATTGCTGGTCGACGTGGGAGGCGCGACGACGGATGTATACTCCATAGCCACGGGGATTCCCACAAAAAGCGGTGTAAACATGATAGGCCTCCCGGAGCCGTATGCGAAAAGAACCGTAGAAGGCGATTTAGGACTATTCCACAATCTGGACACCCTCGCGGAACTGGCCGCACAGGAGTTCGCGGTAGAAGACCCGCTCGACCCACGCTTTCAAAAACGCCTCCATGCGCTTCGCAAAGCCCTTAGCGTACCCCAAGGAAACGAACAGACGCTCGACCAGCTGAAGCTATCGCGAAAAGCGGTAAAAACTGCGGTAGACCGGCACGCAGGCAAGCTTGACAGGAAAGTCACCCACAATGGAGAGATATGGTTCCAGCGGGGGAAAGACCTTTCAAATGTCGGCGTCGTGCTCGGGGGAGGGGGGCCGTTGGCGTTTTCCGCCGACCCGCGCCATGTGCTTGAAGGGGCAGCCGCAGACCCGGAAGCCACAGGCATACTCAAACCACGCTCGCCATCCTTCATTCTGGATAGAAAGTACATCCTGTTCGCAATAGGCCTCCTGGCCCGCAGCGAACCAAAAAAAGCCCTCAGAATAGTAAAAAAGTATCTGGAGGAAATATAGAAAAACATAAGCCACAGGTCAGCCCCAACTGGAAAAGGTGTGTGTTTTATGCCCCGCAGAGCGCAACCAAGGAAGGTGGAGTGCTCGCTAGTAGGCGCAAGGACGCGCCGCCTAGCGACAAGGGGCAGAAAATACACACCTTTTCCATGCACCGCACTAGTGGTCTCGACACCGTGTGTAGTGTAACAAAAACATAAATTCTGCATAAAAATCCATCGGCTAATGATTGACATATAAGAATTCAATATAGTATAATCAACACAATGCTCAGCAGGCGCAATGCACGTATATTGTCGGATTTCACAAAGCAACCGGCAGCGGCTGCGGAGCGGGGGTTCATCGGGAGCATGCCCCGCTGGACCGACATATAATTAAAAGGAGTTTGATAAAATGAAAAAAACGATTAAAATCATCGCGATGCTGCTTGCTATCGTCATGGTCACAGGAGCTCTGGCAAGCTGCAACAACAATGACGCGCCGGCAGCCTCAAACGATGCCCCCGCCGCCGCCGGAGACAGCAGGCCCGCACTATCCGGCAAGGACATATACACCGACACCATAAGAATAGCCTCGATCTCCATATCCACGGCAGGCCCGGTAAACAGGCTATATGACCTGGCATTTCAGGATCAACTGTACAGATACCCGAACATCGTAGTCGACAGGAGAGATGCTGAATACGACCCGAACAGGCAGATTACCCTCATGGAAGAAGCCATCACACAGGGATACGACGCCATCCTGTTAGAATGCATGGACCCATTCGCCCTCAATGACGTCGTGGAAAGAGCGGAAGACGCGGGCATCCCCGTCATCTCGCTCAACGCCGCCATGCCAATGACGCTGCACACGCTGTATATGTCCGGCTCAGACTACACCACAGGATGGAACTCCGGCATGCTGCTCGATGAAATGACGCGCGGGCAGCCAAACCGCACGGCTATCGTACTTGACTGCCCTCCGGCATTCAAACCCGGCGCGCGCATGGGCACCGGATTCCAGGAGTACATCGAAACCACGGACATCGTTGAGCTTGAAGCCATCGGAATTGAAGCTTGGTCCGCCGACAACGCGCGCATTGCCATGAGCGACATGCTCACAAAATACGGCCCCGGGGAGATTACAATGGTCTACTGCGCCAACGATGACATAGCGGGCGGCGCAATGAACGCGATCGAAGCCGCCGGCAGGACAGGCGAGATACTCATTTGGGGCTTCCAGACGCAGCCGACAGGTTTTCAGGGGATTCTGGACGGCAAAATGGCCGGATCGATGTTTGCCGATACATATGCGCAATACGTCTCCGCATTCTATATAGCGCTTTACTGCATAGCGACAGGCGTCAACTCCCGCACAGCCGGATACACGGCGACCCCGGAAGTCGAACAGCCGCTGATACCCGTAACGCGTGAGAATGTAGAGTATATCATGGCTGTTTCCCGTTGGTACAGCTAATGCATGACGCAAAAAAAGTAACTGCTCTTAAACCTCTTTCGTCATTGCGGGCTTGACCCGCAATCCCCTGTGGAGTTTGAGTGGATTACGGCTCGGTGGCAGTAATGACGGTTTATTCAGGTTTACTGTCGGTGGTTCCTGGGCAATTACAAATAAAGATTATTTTACGCTGCACGCGCACGATATGGCCTTCCATAGCGGCCGTATCGTGCGCATTGACAAAGAATAATGGATGGTGATTATATTGATTAGTAAAACCATTCGCAAACTGATAAAAATCGATTTTACAGATGCCAGGACTATCCGAAGGCTGATTTCAATAGGCCTTGTAATAGTCATGGCAATTGTTTTCTCAATAACGACCTCCGACTTCCTGGGATCCCGGAACATAGGCATAATGCTCAGGGGGGCGGGATATCTGGGGCTTATCGCCATTGGCATGTCGTTTGTGATAATCGGCGGAGGCATTGACCTTTCCGCCGGAGGCATGGTGTCTCTCGTGAGCACGCTTTGCGTCAGGTTTTCAAATACCGGAGTCCCCGGAATAGTTGTAGTCCTTGGAGGCATTGTGCTCGGAGTGGCGTGCGGGATCGTAAACGCGTTTTTTGTCACTAAAGTAAAGCTGACTGAATTCGTCGCGACGCTTGCCACAGGTTTCGTTTTCACCGGGCTGACGGTCATGTTCTCGTTTCGTTACAGGGGTGAGCTTGTTACAGCCCCGATCACGAACCAGAGTTACCGCGCGTTCAGGGGGGAAATAGGCGGCATTTACTATATTACGATAGCATGGATAATTGTCGCTGTTGTACTATACCTGGTCATTACAAAAACTAAATTCGGCCTCCATACATATTCCATAGGCTCACACGCGAAGTCGGCACAGATGTCCGGGGTGAACAACGGCAGGGTTAAAGCCGTCGGGTACCTCATATGCGGAGCTTGCGCAGGCCTGGCCGCCGTTTTGCAGACGGCAGTTGTAGGATCTTCCCAGCCAAATATCGGCGCGGGATATGAATTTCAGGCTATAGCGGCATGCGTCGTCGGCGGGGTTGTGCTCGGAGGGGGAAAAGGCGACGCCATCAGCGCTTTCATAGGCAGCCTGTTTTTGATAATGCTGATGAACGGCCTGCTGAAATACGGGTTGTCTACGTCGTGGGAGTATTTTCTTCAAGGTGCGATCATACTTGTGGTGACGTCATTCGACGCGATATTCAATAAGGTTTCAGCCCGCCGCCTGCTGGCACGAACGCTAACCGGGGGGGGCTAATTATGAAGGAAAACAACGCAATAGAAACAGAAGGCGGCACGAACCGGAACGGGCTATTTTTGGAAGCAAAAGGCATATACAAGCAGTTTGACGGCGTCACAGTGCTGCACGGCGTCGACTTCAGTGTGAACAGCGGAGAAGTCCACGCGCTGATGGGCGAAAACGGCGCAGGGAAATCGACATTGATTAAGATAATAACCGGCGTCTTTACAAAAGACGCGGGCGATATTTACATTGAAGAAGAACACGTGAATATTAACAGCCGCCAGGGAGCGCGCGCGCATGGGATACAAGTCATATATCAGGAGCTGAGCCTTATCCCTGCGCTGACGGTGACGGAAAACATCTTTCTGGGCGCTGAAAGGTCGAAATTCGGGCTGCTTAGCAAAAAAAGCATGAAGGAGCGGGTCCAATCACTTATCGAGCATTATGGTTTTGACTTGAACCCTGATGCCGTAGTAGACACAATGGGGATGGCAAAACGCCAGATGGCCGAAATACTTAAAGCGCTGGCATTCAAAGCAAAGCTCATCATTATGGACGAACCGACCTCGTCCCTTTCTGCGTCGGAGTCTGAAAAGCTGTTTGAGACGATAGACGGATTGCGCAACAGGGGGGTCGGCATCCTCTACATCTCCCACAGGCTGGAGGAGGTCTACAGGCTTTCAGACCGCCTGACCGTCATGCGCGACGGCAGGATCGTAGGCATTCTGAGCAAAGGAGAGATCGAACCCCGCCTTGTCACATCAATGATGATCGGGCGTGAGATCGACAACGAGGAGCAGAAAGGCTCAGTGCACAAAGACGAGAATCATTGCCTGGAAGTCAAAAACCTCTCATATGCGCATATGCTAAAGGATGTCAATTTCAAAGCATACGGCGGGGAAATACTGGGCATTGGGGGGCTTGTCGGTTCAGGTCGGACAGAGCTCATCCGCTGCATCTACGGCGCGGCCAAGCGCAGCGGCGGAACTGTGACCCTCAACGGCAAACCGGTGAGCCAGTCGATAAGAAAAAATATACGCAATGGCTTCGGATACGTCCCGGAGGATCGCCGTGTTGAAGGCCTCATACCGCAGCTGACGACGGAAAAAAACATCACGATTGCCAGCTACGACAGGATTGCTGTCGTCAGCCTTGTCAGCAGGAGAAAAGAAATAGCGTGGGCCGACCGCGCGATCAAGGATTACGACATCCGCCCGCCCATAAGAACGCTCAATGCAGCCAACCTCTCAGGCGGAAACCAGCAAAAAACGATACTCAGCCGGTGGCTGTCGAGAGACCCGCAGCTCCTTTTGCTCGATGAGCCGACAGTAGGCGTTGACGTCGGGGTCAAAATGGATTTATACAGGCTGCTGCGCGAGCTTGCGGACAAGGGGACGATCGTAATCATGGTATCGTCCGACCTCGCTGAGCTGGTGCATTTGTCAGACCGCATACTCGTCATGCGGGACGGGCGGTTCTTTGAAGAATTCACGCGCGGGAACGTCACCCAGGAGGCGATACTGCTCGCTGCCTCCGGAGAACATACGGAGGAGGGCAGGACGCTATGATAAAAAAAGCTATTAGAGTGGCGGGTTCTGCATGGGGACAGAGGATAACGGTACTCGTCATCATATTCATCGTCATGGCAATATTCCAGCCGGTTTTTTTCCGCCCCACCAATGCCGCCAACATCCTGTTGGCGATAGCGCCCATCGGAATTATGGTATGCGGCATGCTGTTTACGGTATTGGTCGGAGGCCTTGACCTGTCGGTAGGCTCGATGGCGGGGCTATCGGCGTCGATAGCGTTTAAGATCGCGGAGCTGAACGGCTTTACAGACATAAGCTTCCTGTTGGGCTGCGCAGTCGCGCTGGGGGTTTGCCTCGTGGCCGGGTTCCTTAACGGGTTCTTTGTTACCAAGTTCGGGGTACCCGCATTTGTCGTCACTCTAGCTATGCGATATGTCCTTTTCGGCAGCATACCGTTCGTGACCGACGGCTTTCTGATAATTAACCCAAAAAGCGGCATAATACATCAATTCGGCAACTTGGTCGTCTTAAATATAACCCTTGGGCCGGACTCAGTTCTTAGGGTGCCGATGCCGGTGATTATGCTGATAATTATCGTGGTGGTAGCCGCGTTCGTGCTGGGGAAAACTACATATGGCCGCAGGCTCTACGCCATAGGCGGAAACAAGAACGTCGCGAACCTCGTAGGAATAAACGCCAATGCAAACATTAGGGGCGCTTTTATGATATCCAGCGTCATGGCCGGTTTTGGCGGCGTGATGCTCGCATCAATGAATGGTCAGGGCGGGCTACAGACGGCAATGGGCTATGAAGGGAACGTGCTTATGGCAATGGTTGTCGGCGGCATAAACCTAGCAGGCGGCGAGGGAGGCATACCGGGCGCTATTTTTGGAGCTCTGCTGGTGGGGATCATCAACAATGTGATGCTTTTGCTCAGCGTCAGTTCAGACACCCAGACATTTGTGCGCGGCGCCATTATCCTAGGAGCTATGACTTTGAACATGTACGCCAGGCGAGGCTCAGCCGGGACGCACGCAATCAAGCAAAGCAAATCAGACTAGAACCTTGGACAGTTGAAATTGAGGTGCAAACATGAGCATAACAAAATACAAGAAACTATTCGAACCGGTAAAAATCGGGGGGACGCTTTTCCGCAACAGGATATTTTCATCGCCGCAAGACATCTATAGGCTCACATCGGAAAACTTCCTTGACGACAACGCAACCGCGTTTTACGAGGTCAAAGCGCTCGGAGGATTCGCATCTGTCTGCGTCGGAGACTTGATGGTGGATTCTCGCGCAGGGCACAGCCACCCGTTCCAACTGCGCGGCGACGACGTAAAAGGGCGCGGAAGCCTCACGCGCACAGCGAACGCGATCAAGCGCCACGGAGCAGTAGCTGCGGTTGAGCTTAACCATGCTGGCAAAAATAGCAATGTCATGGCAAAAAACGAAGGATTTATATACGGGCTCGTTGATGAACTCCGGCCGGACGGAGTAGAAATAAGGGAAATGGACGAAGCTTGGATCGAACGCCTGATCATATGCCACGCTGACGCCGCGCGTTTCACCAAACAATGCGGATTTGGGCTGATAACGCTGCACGGGGGGCACGGATGGCTGCTCGCGCAGTTCATGTCGCCGAGGGACAACAAAAGAAAAGACCGCTGGGGAGGCTCGGTTGAGAACAGGATGCGGTTCCCCCTTGCGGTCGTCGACGCTGTGCGGCGCGCCGTGGGGCCGGGAATGCCCATAGAGATACGCATCAGCGGATCCGAATGCCTTGAAGACGGGTATGATATAGACGAAGGCGTTCGGATAGCAAAA
>Ga0099364_10009393_pt1 | contig 13570 bp, 13 predicted proteins | sample TergutTh196P3_FD_73070 | JGI IMG/M metagenome (GOLD analysis project Ga0099364, IMG submission 73070) | Microcerotermes parvus P3 segment gut microbial communities from Pointe-Noire, Republic of the Congo - Th196 P3 | ecosystem: Host-associated > Arthropoda: Insects > Digestive system > Gut ...
TTGCCGATCCATAAGAAACTTCTCGTAAGCGGCAAGCTCTTCCGGCGACATCTTCAATTTGTCCAGCTTCTCGCTGGCTTCCTGTAAGCCTGCTGCGCTAAACTCCTTCTTCACCACGGAGTTCTTGCGGGTGTAGATCCATTCGTCAAACTTGCTAAGTATCTGCTCGTCAAATTTTTTTGGGAGTATCAAGTAGTACTCTGGGTGTATAGGCTCCTTTGGCGTTGGAGGCGTTAGTGCATCGTAACGAGAGAACGGGATTTGCTCATCGTAATGCATGCCTTTGAAGTTGAGCATATCAGCGTGGAATAAGTATTCACGCTTGGTGTCTAGCTCAAAATAGGCTATGTTTATGGAATAAACTTTCTTTATGTTGTAGTCATCGCCTGCGGAGATTTGCTCTACTATTGCCTTGCTTGTGCCGTACAATGCTTTTCCAAAGAAGTCTGCCTGCCCTGCGTACTGTATCTCAAATATCGCTATCTCGCCTGTGTCCATCCGCGCTTTCAAATCAACGCGGTTGGTTTTGCCGTCTTTGTTATCTTTGTTGCTCTCGCTTTCTAGGATGTCAAGGATGGTGACTTTCCTTTTGAGAAGCTCGCTCAGAAAGCCTTCAAGAACGCAGAAATTGGCTTTGTCACGCAACATGGTCTTTATTGCGTAGTCAAAAGAAATGATGGTGCGCTCTTCGCTCATAAGAGATAAGATAGAAAATTTTGAGCCTGCGGCGGAGGGTTGGGGATTTATAGGGTTAGATAGAAATAAAAATATATTCCTTTACAACTTCTTTTTTAAGAATAATATTTGGCAAAGTCAAGTACTTTGTTTTTAGAAACAGTTTTCCCATAATATAAGTCAAGGGGTCTATTACCGCTACAGCCGTTGTTGGGACATTGGCTATGAAAGTTTCCAGAACTGCGGTGCCAGGCGTGCAAAAAGCCGCCTTTGCTCCTGCAAAAGAAGTACCTGGAGCCTTCAAAATAACAGGGAATTTTCCTGCGAGTTTCTTATTCAAAAAATCAAAAAGTTCTTTGCGAGAAGCCACAAATACAGCATTTTCAACGTCTTTTGCTATGCTTAAGTATCTGCTTAAATTGCGCTTCAGCTGCCCAAGCCTGCTACCTGGCAAAAATAAAACCTTGCCTTTAAAAGCTTCGCAAATTTTAGTATCGCTTAAACATGGATGTCTTGCAAAAAATACTTTTGCCCCAAAGCTTTCGTAAATTTCCTTTTCAAAATCAAAAAACACGCCAACGCTCACATCTTTAAAATGTTTTCCCCTGCTTTTTTTCCACGCCCAAATTTGAGGCGGAGCAATATAAAAAACGGGCTTGTTTATTTTTTTTGCAAACTTCATTAAAGGCAAATTCATTCCAGGATAGTCTATGCAAATCAAGGCTTTGCAGTTTTTATCTTTGAGATTTTTTTGCAAAGTTCTTTTTATAAAAAAAAGATCTGGCAGTTTTTTCAGCACATCAAAAAATCCATTTACCGCCAGAGTTTCAAAATTCGCCACGGCTTTCAAGCCCGCGCTCTGCATCTTTGCGCCTCCAGCGCCAATCGCTTCAAAACCCTGATCCACAATGGTTTTTACAATTTCTTCGCCAATTGCATCCCCAGAATCTTCGCCAGATATTATTAATATAAATTCAGAGCCGTTCTTCATTTAAAATTATAAAGCGTGTTGTAATCGTCTAGCAGAACTTCATCGTCGGCTACCTTGGGAGGTGGGGGAGGCTCGTTTTTCTTCTGCTCTGCTTCTTGCCAATATTTATCGCTTTGCTGCTTTGTGGAAACTTCAAGATCCTTAACCCTTTCGCGCAAACGAATTATATCGGCATAATCCATAGAAAGCTTTCCGCTCAGCTTTTCTCTGGCTGCTTTGCCCCACGGCGTTCTGAAATGTTCTCTGGAAAGTTTACCCCACAATACTTGCGCGCTATCAAGATTGCCTATTTCTTCTGCAAAAATATTGGCTTTTACATACGTTGCCTGCAAAGCGGTTTGCGTTTCTGGAAAATCTATTATAACGGAATCGTAAAGAGCAATGGTATTTTGAAACGCCTCTTCTATTTCTTCTATGTTTTCAACGGGAATTCTCTGTGCCTTAAGCCACGCCTCTTCAGCTTTCAAAAAAGCATCGCGCGCAAAATCTTCCTTTGTTTTTACATTCACCTGCAAACCCATGTTCGCTTGTGCCTGTTTTGCGTAATCCGTTTGTGGAAAATTCTCTATTATCTTTCTGTAAATAAAATAGGCATTTGAGGTATCCTGCTTAAATTCATCGTAAATAAAGGCTCTTGTATAGGTTGCTCTGGCTTTTAATTCGGGGTCTTCAAGCGTGGAATCCATCCTTGCAAGTATTGCAAGAGCGCTGTCTGTTTCAGACAATCTCAGCAGAAAAAGTTCTGCAATTTGAAATTCCTGTGGAAAGAATGATTTGTTTTCTTTTTCCAATTCGACAATTGTATCTTTTAGAGCTAATAATCTTGAAAGAGCCGCTTTGCGTCTAAAGCTTTCCTGTGCCCAAGAACTTGCCGGCCTGCTTTGAAAGCTAGAATCGTAGAGCAAAATAGCCGTGGGGTAATTATATTTTTTTTGCCTAAAATCGCCGATGCCAAAAAAAGCTCTTGATGCCATTTCGCTTCTTGGCGCATCATAAGCCAAGTTTCTCAAAACTTCAATTCCTCTTTCGTCATTTATGCTTAAAAGAATTTCCCCTTGCCTCACTAAGCTTAGGGTTTTTCTGTCTTTGAATACTGCGGAATCTGCGAGAGCTTTGTATTCGTTTGCTGCAGCCAGCCCGTTTTCGTCGCTGAGCATTAACAGGCATTCTGCGGCCGTGCTTTGCGCTTTGTATCTCTCGTGAACAGGCAAAATAAAAAGTTCCTTGTGCAGGTAATGCTCTCTGGCTTTTTCATAGTTTTTTTGTTCATAATACAAACCTGCAAGCCGCATTCTTGCCCTTGCCCTTGTCCAAGGCGTTCCAAAATCGGTGGCAAGCACAGCTTCCAAAGAGGCTATTGCGTCGCCTGGCGAGCCTTCTCTTTCTTGCAAAATTGACATTAGCTCCATGGTGGGCAAGTAATATTTATGGCTCTCTCCCTGCTCTATAATGCGTTCCGCAGAGAACCTCGCCAAAGTATAATCTTGATTTCTGTAAAGGCAATAAGCTCGCTCATATTCGGCTTTGGGCATGGAATCGTATTCTGGAAAATATCTCTCCAGCTCATCGTATTTTTCAACGGCTTGCCTCCATTCATTTTTATTGCGAAATGCCTCTGCCATAAAAAATACCGCTTTGGGAACCTGTCTTTCATTTTTTGGAAATCTCTCCACTACGCGCGAGCCTTTCTCCAGAACCCTGTCGTAGAGCTTCCTTTCCGAGCCAGAGCCTAAAATTGAGTCGCCAGGAACAGAATCCAACCTTGCTTCTCTAAGAACAGCGGCTTCTCCGGCAGCCTCTTCCATATTCCAAGCATGGTTAAAATAAGCGCAGCAAGTGCAGCCTATTGTCTGCGCCCCGATAATCCCGATTAAGAGGATTTTTAGGATTTTTTTAATGTATCCTTTCAACATGCGCTCCTAATTCGGCTAACTTGCCTTCAAAATTTTCGTAGCCTCTGTCCAAATGATAAATGCGGCTGATTTTGGTTTGGCCTTTAGCAGCCAATCCAGCCAAAACAAGGGCGGCGCTGGCTCGCAAATCGCTTGCCATCACTTGGGCGCCTGTGAGTTCGCGGCCTCCGTTTATTATTGCGGTGTCTTCTTTTAGGGAAATGTCTGCGCCAAGCCTTTCTAGCTCAGAAACGTGCTTGAACCTGTCGCTGTAGATGGTGTCTCGCACGGAAGATGTGCCCTTTATGGTTGAGAGCACCGCCACGAGCTGTGCCTGCATGTCGGTTGGAAAGCCCGGATGGGGGAGCGTGGTTATGTGCACGGGCAAAAGTTCTTTGTTTTCTGCATCCAGTTCAACCCAATCATTGCCTGCGGATATTTCGCATCCCATGCTTTTGAAAACTTCCAAAAGCGCGCTTTGGTGCTCTGGAACCATGTCTGTGACTTTTACTTTGCCTCTTGTTATTGCCGCAGCCGCTAAAAAGGTTCCCGCTTCTATTCTGTCTGCTATGGTGCTGCCGTCTCCTGGATTTAATTTTTCAACGCCCTGCACAATCAGCGTTCTAGTTTCTATGCCGCTTATATTTGCGCCCATTCCAATAAGGTATTTTACAAGGTTGGTGATTTCCGGTTCTATGGAAGCATTTTGCAAAACGGAAGTTCCTTCCGCAAGGGTGGCAGCCATAAGGATATTCGCAGTTGCGCCAACCGAGCTGATTGGAAAAGAAAAAGTGTTCCCTTTGAGACGCCCGTTGCAAAGCGCTTCAACATATCCGTGCGTGATGTTTATTTTTGCGCCCAGCGCTTCCAATCCCTTCAAATGCAAGTCTACAGGTCTAGGTCCCCATGCGCATCCGCCGGGCAAAGAAACTCTGCACCTGCCGAATTTTGCTACCAAAGGCCCAAGCACATAAAAGCTTGCGCGCATGGTTTTTACAAGTTCGTATGGAGCCTCCAAATGGTTTATATCGCTTGCATCTATGCTAAGCTCGTTCTCACTCTCTTTTATGCGGCAGCCTGTAACGCGCAGAACATCTGCCATTGTGCGCATATCTTTCAGCTTTGGAGCATTGCCTATTTTGGAAACTCCATCCGCAAGCATTGCCGCCGCCATAACAGGAAGCACAGCGTTTTTTGCGCCAGAAATTTTAACCGCCCCTTTAAGCGGTCCTTTAGATGTTACTAGAAATGAGTCCATTTTATGCTCTATAATTTGGCGCTTCTTTTGTTATTGTTACGCCGTGGGGGTGGTTTTCTCTTAAGCCGGCGCTTGTTATTTGTATAAAGCGGGCTTTTGCCCTTAGCTCTGCCAAATTTTTTGCGCCCACATATCCAAGCCCTTGGCGAATTCCGCCTGCGAGCTGGTAAACCAGTTCTTTTAGCGGCCCTTTGTAGGGAACTCTGCCTTCAATGCCTTCCGGAACAAATTTGGAATCATTTTCCTCTTCAATATCGCTTTGAAAATAGCGGTCTTTGGAGCCTTCTTTCATGGCTCCTATTGAACCCATGCCGCGGTAGCTTTTGTATGTGCGCCCGTCTGCCAAAATTATTTCTCCAGGGCTTTCTTCCGTGCCGGCCAAAAGGCTACCGAGCATAACGGCATGAGCGCCTGCAGCCAAGGCTTTCACAATTTCGCCGGAGTATTTTATTCCGCCATCGCCAATTATGCTAACGCCATGCTTTGCGGCTTCTTTTGCGCATTCCAAAATTGCGGTGAATTGCGGAACGCCCACGCCCGCCACAACTCTTGTGGTGCATATTGAGCCTGGCCCAATGCCAACTTTCACAACATCCGCGCCGCACTTTGCCAATTCCCTAACGCCATCGGCTGTGGCTACATTTCCGCCAACCAATGTTAAATGCGGATAGGCTTTTTTCAGCGTTTTTACCATATCGCGAACATTTATATGATGCCCGTGAGCGGTATCCACAACGAGCATGTCAACACCGGCTTCAACCAATGCGGCAACGCGCTCAAGAGTGTCAGGCGCGGTTCCAACTGCGGCGCCAACGCAAAGCTGGCCGTTGGAGTCAAGGCAGGCTTCGGGGTTGAATTCTCTTTTCAAAATATCGGTTAGGGTTATTAGGCCTTTTAAGTAGTTTTTGTTGTCCACAAGCAGCAGCTTTTCTATGCGGCTTTTGTTTAAAATCTTTTTTGCTTCTGCCAGCGATATTTTAGGCGAAGCGGTGATGAGTTTTTTTGTCATTACATCTTTGACCTTCAATCTGCGGTCAGAAACGGCGCGCAAATCTCTGCCGGTGATTATGCCAACAAGCTTGCCATTGGAAAGCACGGGAAAGCCGCTTATCTTTTGCCTTGCGGATATTTCAAAGGCGTTTGAAACAGGTTCTTCGGCATCTAAAGTTATTGGGTCTAGCACAATGCCGGAGCCCCATCTCTTAACCTTTCGCACTTCGCCAGCCTGCGCTTCTATGCTCATATTTTTGTGTATAACGGAAATGCCGCCCTGCAAGGCAAGCGAAATGGCAAGCGGCGCGGTTGAAACCGTGTCCATTGCGGCGCTCAAAATTGGAATGTTGAGTTTTATCTTTCCAATTTCGGTTTTAAGCGAAGTATGCGAGGGCAGCACTTCGGATGCCCTCGGCGGAATAATCACGTCGTCAAATGTGAGAGCTAGCTTCATGGGAGGAATATAGAAAATTTACTATATTACTTCTCATGTTAGGGCGTAAAAGAAAAACTGGTGCGCAGGTTGTACGGGAAATTACGGATAGCATCGCTATTAAAGCAAGTCGCATAGGCAAGCATAGTTTGTCGCTCAAGTTTATCTGCATTGCATGCATTGTTATATTTTCTGCTTCAATAATTTCCGGGCTTTTGGGGCTTGGCTCCAGAATGAACGATATTTCAAAAAGAGAACAGAGCATAGAAGGGCTTAGAAGCGAATTGCGAGGTTTGGAAGAACAGCATAAAAAGAAACTGAAACAAGAAGAAGCATTGAAAAATGACCCCTTAGCCATAGAAGCCATTGCTCGCTCCTATGGATTGAGCAAAAAAGGCGAAAAAATATTTTACTTTTTAGATTAGCTGTTAGCTGTTAGCCGCTAAGAACATCTATCATGTCAAAAGGCTTTGCCGTTTTTGTTGCTATTTTTTTTGCTAAAAATTCCACGGCGTCGGCGGTGCCTTCTGCGTAGATTTCGCGGCCGCAAACATTGTGGCGAAATTCAAAATGCACAGTTTTGTCTGCGCTGTCAAGGGAATATGTGTGAAAGGCATGGCCGCCAAGATGTTCACGGGGAACAGACATTTTAAAGACCTGCGCTTCTTCTTCTCGCACCATTTCTATAATGGGTTCTTTGCTTTTTGCGCCCATTTCCAAAAAGCTTTTCACCAAAGCCTTTGCCGTGCCGCTTGTGTCTGCTTTTGTTTTTTGATGGCTTTCAACAACCTTCAAATCGTAGCCGCTGAACGCGTCTGGGAAATTTTTTGCAGCCCATTCCAGCATGGCTTGCAGAGCTACTATTTGCTTTGCCATATTTGGAGCTATTATGCACGGATGATTTGCCTCTTTCACCAAAGCCATTAAGGCTTTTCTATCACCGCCTGTGGTTCCCATAACAAATGGAATTTTATGCCGAACATAAAACTCGGCATTGCTGTTCACCGCATTTGGGTGCGTGTAATCAACTGCGATTAAATTCGTATATTCTTTTAGAATATCTGCGATTTTATCTTCTCTTTCCAAAGTATTAAGCAAAGCAAAACCATTAAATTCCGCCATATCTTCGCCCGTGAGCGAAAACGGAATAACATTGAATTTTCTTTTTGCGCAAACTTCAGCGATTATCTGCGCCATTTTCCCAGGCATCCCGCAAACCATAACATTCATGGCACTAACCATCCTACAACTGCATTTTTTCTTGTGAAATAATTGCTGGCTGCCTCTTTCACTGCTTCTCTGCTAACAGTTTCCAGCGACTTTGCCCAATCCAAATATAAATTATAAGAGCCAAACATCTCATACCAGGCTAGGTTTGTGGCTACTCCAGCCATATCCGTTAAACTGCGAAGCTGCGCAGCGTATGCATTGTTCAAAACTTTTTGAAATTCTCTTTCGTTCACAAGTTCGTTTTTCAATTTTTCCAATTCTTCCCAAACAATGGATTCTGCTTTTTCTGCGCTGGCTCCGGGCCTTAAAGAAACTGAGATGCTGAATGTTGATATTTCCTTGTTAGGGCCATTGCCTGCGCTTGCGCCTGTGGCTAGTTTTTCTTCTTCCACAAGTCTTTTGTAAAGCCTGCCGCTGCGGCCATTCAAAACGCCCTCTGCTATATCCAGCGCATAAATTGCAGGGTTGCCAACTCCGGGAGTTTTAAAGATTATGTCTATAACGGGCGGGGTATCTGTTCTGCGGACTATAAGGCGTTTTTCGCCTGCCTGCTCAGGTTCTTTCAATGTGATTTCTGGAAATGGCTCACCAGCGGGAATGCTTCCAAAGTATAGATGTATTTTGGGCAAAAGGGAATCTGCGGAAAAATCGCCTGCAAAAACCAAAATTGCGTTGCGAGGCTTGTAATATTTTCTGTAATGCTCCTCTGCCTGTTCCTGCTTAAAATTCTCAATGGAAGATGACCATCCAATAGTTGGGATGCGGTAGGGATAAGCCTCGTAAATCATTGTTCTCAAGGTTTCTCTATAGCGTCCTCTAGGAGGGTCATCGTAGCGCATTCTGCGTTCTTCTCTCACAACGTCTCGCTCGGCTTCAAATTCGCGCGCAATAACGGCGTTTTGCATTCTGTCTGCTTCTAGCCATAAAAACAATTCCAGTTTGTTGCGCGGCAAATTCACAAAATACGCAGTCATTAGGGTAGATGTAAACGCATTCAAGCCTGTGCCGCCAGCTTCTTGATATGCTCCCCACAATTCATCTGGTTTTAATTTTTCTGTGCCTTTGAAAAGCTGGTGTTCCAGCATGTGGGCAAGCCCTGAGTTATCTGGGTTTTCGTGAACTGAGCCAGTTACGTAAAAAAGCCTGCAGGCTACGGTTGGGGCTTGTTTGTTTTCGTGAAGCAGCACGGTAAGCCCATTTTCCAAAACTTCTTTGCGAACCTTTATGTCTTGGCTAAAGGCTGCCCCGATACATCCTATGAGGAGGATTATCAGGATTTTTTTGGGAATGTTGGGGCGCATTGGAGCAAGATAGAAATTATCAATCCTTTATGCAGCGGACATAAACCCAGGAATCGTCTTTATAAAGACCATCTACGCTTAATGATTCAAGGCTGCCAAAATATATGAAGTGAACAGAACCTGGAACGCTGCCTTCAGTTGCGCTCCAAAAATTTGCTTCTTCCGCTATTCTAAGAAATAAGTAGTTAGGTCTGTAGTAGCCACCAGGCAAAGCTGCAAAGCCAAAGTCATCTGTTCCGCTTCTTCCTGGAACCCAAAGTGTGCTATTTGCTTTTAATTTTGTTCCAGCGCAATTGGAACAACCGCTGCTTTTCTCAACAAAGCTTAACAAGGCTCTCCATTCTCTTTCGCTTGGCAAATGCCAGCCAACAGGGCAAACTGTTATTGCCGTATTCCAAGTATACATTTTTCCAAAGAGTTCGCAATTCTTTTCATTATCGTCGTAACATTTAGTATTCGGGGTTTCAAACCGCATATTTTCTGCCATCCAAGTTTGAGTGCCTATTTCCACATAATTGTATGCTTTGCCATCGCGTTCATCAATAAGTTCTTTATAACCGGAAAGTTCAGAAGATTCAAAAAGTTCATTCTTGTCCTTTACAATGCTATCAACGCAATAGTCAATATTTGGATTGTACCAATTATCCCCGCATTTGATAAGCAAAACGCTATTTTCGCATTTTTGTATTTCGGGGTCAAATGTTATATCCCCACATTTTTGAACATGTTCTACATATTCATCGTCAGGATTATCAAAGGGTAAGCAGCCCAAAAACAAAGAAGCTGCCACTGCAAGCAAAAAATGAAACTTTAACATGAAGATAATATAGTAAATGTTGATTTACTCGCTTGGGTTTAGGGTATGGGGTTTGGGGTTTGGGGAATTTTACAAAAAATGGCTTAAATTCGCTAAAAAGGGCATGTTTTTGCATCGCCCATACCCAAGCATTGACTTAATTATTGCCTGCTATAGAAGCTTAGCTCTCAAACAACCCGTCAATATATGCGGCTTTATCAAAAGGAACAAGCTGGTCTATTTTTTCGCCAACGCCAATCCAGAGAATTGGGATTTTCAATTCGCTTGCTATGGAAAGCACGGAACCGCCTTTTGCAGTGCCGTCCAGTTTTGTTACTATTAAGCCTGTGAGTTTGAAGTTCTCGTGGAAAGTTTTGACCTGCTTAACGGTGTTTTGCCCAGTGTTGCCGTCTATAACAAGCCATATATCGTGGGGAAAATTTTCGCTCACTTTTTTTACAACTCTAACCGTTTTATGAAGCTCGTCCATTAAATGGTCTTTGTTGTGCAAACGGCCTGCTGTGTCTATAAATACAACATCGCTGCTTCTGGCAATGGCTGCTTTGCAGGCATCGTAGGCTACTGCGCTTGGGTCTGAGTTTTCTTGATGGCGCACAAAATCGGCGCCTGCTCTTTGCGCCCAGGTTTCCAGTTGCTCAATTGCCGCCGCTCTGAACGTATCGCCTGCCGCCATAAGCACGGATTTTCCCTCCTGCTTTAAGCGATGCGACAGCTTGCCTATGGTCGTGGTTTTTCCAGCCCCATTCACGCCTATTATTAAAACGATGTGCGGTTTTCCATCCCATTTCAATTCTGGCGGGTCAAGCAGCAAACGCTCAGCTTCTCTGCGCAAAATAGCGTTGATTTCTTTTTGGCTAAGCGATTTGCCAAGCCCATGTTCCCTGAGAGCATCGGTCAGCAAAAAAGCAGCCTCTACTCCAACATCGGCTTTGATTAAATGCTCTTCTAGATTCTCAAGCATTTCGTCTGTGATTTTGCCAATGCCTGCTATTGACTTTATTTCGCCAAGCAAAGCCTCGCGGGTTTTTGCAAGGCCGGATTTTATTGCGGAAAAGATAGACATTCTAACCTGCGTTTGATGATTGTTTTGAAATTAGAATTTATCTCATAGCCAATTCCGTTTCTGCCAAGATTTTTTGCGGCAAGCAAAGAAGTTCCGCTGCCGCAGAATGGGTCTAGCACGGTTTCGCCTATGAAGGTGTACGCTTTGATAAACCGATAGGGGAGTTCGTAGGGAAAGGGAGCAACGTGCTCTCTGCCGTCTCCGCTTTTTTCCGGTTTCATAAGCCACACATCGCTGTTTTTTATAGAAAGCCAAAAATCTTTGTCTATTTTGGATTTCTCTTTTATTTCTTTTGTTAAATGAGCGTATTTGCTGAATTTTTTATCATCGGGTTTTTGAAATTCCAAAATTGTCTCGTGCATATTGTTCAGCAAAATTCCGCCTGGGTATGGATAGGTTCCAAAGTGCGCCCTAACGCCATTTGTTTTGTGCCATATAATATCTCGTTTAAAAATAAAGCCAATATTTTCGCATAAATCCGTGCTTTTGCCTACCAAGTTCAATGTTTTAAAAGTATTGTTGTATCTCACAGGCAGGTTCATAATATTCAGAAAAAATTTTCTGCCAGGTTGCAAAACTCTGAAAACCTCTTTCCAAACCTTTCCTATTTCGCTGAACCATTCATCCATATCGTGTATGTTGCCCAAATCGTTTTTCAATTCACCCGAATACATTTTTGCATTGAAATATGGCGGCGAAGTCACAGCCAAATGAACGCTGTTGTCGTTCAGGTCTTTCATTTCTTGCGCGCTTTCAAAAAATATTTTCTGCGTTGTATAATTGTCGCTTGTTTCCAGATTTTTTTTTATTTTTTTGCAAGCTGCTTTGTGCTGCGGCAAATCTTTTATGCTTATGCGATATTGCCCGCTGGCAGATTGAACCGCAGGCAGTTTGCCGAGCTGAATAAGGCTTTGCACATCGCGAACCTTAATGCCCAAATAAGCGGCTGCTTCGGTGGTAGCCAAATAGGAACGTTCTTTATTCAAACTTTACACCACGCTTTTCACTTCGTCAATAATGCCGTATTCTTTTGCCTGTTCTGCGCTCATGTAGTTGTCGCGGTCGGTGTCGCGTTCCAGTTCTTCTTTTGATTTGCCGGTATGCTCGCTGAAAATTCCGTTTAGCACATCACGAATGCGGAGCATTTCTTCTGCTTGTATAGCAAGGTCGCTGGCTGGAGCTACAAAAGAACCGTGAATGAGCGGTTGGTGAATCATTATGCGGGCATTTGGCCATGCATAGCGTTTGCCCTTTGTTCCGGCGCACAAAAGCACCGCGCCAAAAGAAGCGGCTTGCCCTGCGCAGATTGTAACCACATTGCTTTTTAGCGATTTAATGCAATCATAAATAGAAAGCCCGCTAGAAATAGCGCCGCCCGGGCTGTTTATAAAGAAATAAATATCTTCATTTGAAAGCGAATCCAAATAAAGAAATTGCTTAACCAGTTCTTCTGCGCTGGAATCTTCCACAGGTCCCCACAAAAATACGCGCCTGTTTTTAGCCAGCGCATATTCCGCTTCTTTAAGAAAATTATTTTTATTTTCACAAGTCTCTTCTTTGCAAGCCATAATATCCTCTTTTGTTTTGGGATAATATAGAAATTAATGATGATACGGGTGCCCTTTTATCACCATAAGGCAGCGGTAGATTTGCTCGGTTAGCAGCAAAAAAGCGTGTTCGTGAGAAAAAGTCAGCGGCGAAAACGAAAGCAGCAAATCGGCTTTTTGCTTGATTTCCGGCTCTATGCCATAAGCTGCCCCAACAAGAAAAACCATGTTTTTTGAAAGCTTGGGGTTAAGCCATTCCGCAAGCTGCTTGGTGTTAAAAAGCTTTCCATCTTCGCTCAAAACAATGCGAATAAATTTATCTGCAGAAAAACGTTTTTCAAAAGCAGCAGCGTTTTTTAATGTTGCAATTTCAACTGAGCCATTAAGCCTTTTAACATACTTCAAAACTTCTTCGTTTACATTTTTTGATAACTTATCAAAATTTGCCAAGTAAATTTTAGCGCCCAAGTCCAAGCCTCTCCACCAAAAACATTGGCATGTTTTCTTTGCGCATTTGGTTTTGAGTTTTTTCAATGTCGTATTCAACGCGCACAAATTCTATCCAGTTGCCTTCGCTGTCAACCAAGCACCAGCAAGCACGGTTGTTTCTGTCTCTGGGTTGCCCAACTGAGCCAACGTTTATCAAAGCTTTTTCGCTTGGTCCGGTGCGGTAAAGCGGGCCTTCTGAGATTGTGGGGACTTCTTCGTAGGGATTTTCGCTGTTTGTTGCTATTATAACAGGGCTGTGAGTGTGCCCAATAAAGCAGTAGCGAGTTTTAAAATAAAAAAAGGCTTCCAAAGCTCCATCCAAATCTGCAACGTAGTGCCAGTCTGCGGGAGACATGGGAGAAGAGTGCACAAAGGTGAAGTTTTGTTCTTCCACAGAATAGGGCAGTGATTTCAAATAATCTTTTGTCTGGTCGCTTAGATGTTTCCAAGTCCATTCCATAGCGGCTTTTGCGTAAATATTAAAATCGGAATAAGCTTCCCGATTCAAAGCAACGTTGTCGTGGTTGCCCAAAAGGCACACATCGCTGTGCTGCTTCACAAGAGCGGCACACTCATTGGGGCTTACTCCATAGCCAACAATATCCCCAAGACAAATACGCCTCTCAACCTTGCGCGAATCCATAGAGCGAAATACCGCTTCAAGAGCAGGCAAATTAGCATGTATGTCTGAGAAAATACCGTAGAGCATTTTATGGTTCCTGAGCGTTTTTTTGAGTTGAGAGTTGAGAGTTGAGAGTTGAGAGTTGATGTAGAATTGAATGTTTTGGTTTTAATAATGGGCATGAGGGGGTAGCCGCGCACAAAGTAGCGGCTAGGGGGGAAATTCCCCCAACGAAATAAATATAAATCTTCACTCTTCA
>Ga0099364_10009394_pt1 | contig 13569 bp, 10 predicted proteins | sample TergutTh196P3_FD_73070 | JGI IMG/M metagenome (GOLD analysis project Ga0099364, IMG submission 73070) | Microcerotermes parvus P3 segment gut microbial communities from Pointe-Noire, Republic of the Congo - Th196 P3 | ecosystem: Host-associated > Arthropoda: Insects > Digestive system > Gut ...
CTCTTCCGATCTTGAGAATCGTAGGGGCGTATTGCATACGCCCGGCGGCGATAGAATCGCCGCCGAACAGGGACTAATAATAGCAAGGGGATGTCTCGACTTCGCCACTGCGTGGCTCCGCTCGACATGACGGACACAACGTCAAAAAACCATGAGGTCGCAAAGCGATCGAATACAACTGCCGACTATTTCCACAGTTTTGTGGAAATTCCACAATGTTTTTTAATTTTCAATAAATTGCATTATATATGCAAATACCTGATTTTCAATAATGTATTTTATTTTTAAGCGTTTGGCACGACAATTGCAATCTGTAAAATTGAAATAGATAATCAAAATCAATTACAAACTAAAAAAAAAATTGAATCATGAAAAAGGAAATCACAATCGTAAAAAAAATTGCTTTAGTTGTAGCAATTTTATTCGCAGGAGCATTGGTAGCACAAGCATGTCCTAATGCCCCCGAAAACCAACAATGTAACAAAGGTGAACTTGTTGTTGTTAATCTCGGAGATTTGAGCGAAGAAGTTCAGCTTGCTATCAACGCTGAAGTTAACAAACAAAGCGTGCAAATCAGAGAAATTTCTCAATGTCAAACAAGCAAAAAACTAAAAGTTACTGCAATTAACGCAGAAAACGGAGAAGTTGTTTTGATTTTCGAGGAAGATGGCAAACTTGCAGAAAATAAAGAGTAATTTTGGGTTTAATTTCTCTTTATAGTAACGGAAGGAATTGATTTTTTTTTCAATTCCTTTCGTTTTTTTTACCAATTAAAAAAAAAGTCGTATATTTGCAATATAATTTTGTTGTGATGAAAAAAATCTTAATTGTCGAGGATGATATTTCCTTCGGTTTAATGCTCGAAACGTGGTTCAATAAAAACGGCTATAATGCCCAAGTAGCCTCGTCTTTGAATCGTGCCAAAAAGTTTTTGAATGAAACTTCTGTTGATCTATTGCTCACAGATTTACGACTTCCGGACGGTAGTGGCATTGAACTTTTGCAATGGAAAAATGAAAAGAATTTGAATTTTCCATGTATTTTGATGACCAGTTATGCTGAAATTCAAATTGCTGTTGAAGCCATCAAATTGGGAGCATTTGATTTCTTGGAAAAGCCTGTAAATCCTACGATTTTGAAACAAAAAATCAGCAATGCCTTATCTGCACAACTATCGTATTCTTCGAAAAAAACCGGCGGAAAAAAATCCGAATCGGTGTCGATTCCATTTCTTAATAAAAGTAAAAATCCGGTGATGAAAAGAATCTACGAGCGCATTGAATTGGTTGCTCCGACTGATATTTCTGTGATGATACTTGGTGAAAGTGGTGTTGGAAAAGAACATGTCGCGAGATTGATTCACGAGAGTAGTCGGCGGAAAGACGCACCATTCGTGGCTGTAGACAGTGGTGTTATCTCGAAAGAATTGGTCGGAAGCGAATTGTTTGGTCATGTAAAAGGTTCGTTCACGTCTGCAATTGCTGATAAAACAGGGGTTTTGGAGCATGCACAAAATGGAACTGTGTTTTTTGATGAAGTCGGAAATTTACCACATGACGTGCAAGTGCAGTTGTTACGCGTGATTCAAGAACGCAAAATTCGTCCGATCGGTTCAAATAATGAAATTGAAGTCAATGTTCGTATTATTTGTGCCACGAATGAAAACATTGAAAAATCCATCACGGAAGGGCGTTTCCGAGAAGATTTGTATCATCGTTTGAATGAATTTTCCATAACGGTTCCTCCATTGCGTGAACGTCGTGAAGATATTGCCGATTTTGCGAATCATTTTCTGCAAACCGCCAATAATGAATTAGAGAAAACTGTTGAAGGATTTTCACCGGAAGCGATGTCTGTTTTGGATCAGTATTCATTTCCCGGAAACCTGCGTGAAATGCGGAATATCATTCGTCAAGCGTGTTTGTTTTGTTCGAAAAAACATATTCAAAAAGATGAAATTCAACTTTCCGAAAAAAATGCATTTGCTCAAAAATCTGTGGCTTTATTCGATTCCGAAGATGAAAAACAAAAAATTATGGCAGCCATTGAGCGTTCGGCAGGAAATAAAACGTTAGCGGCAAAAATCTTAAACATCGACCGTAAAACGCTTTACAACAAAATTCATCAGTACGATTTAGAGCTCTGAAACCGGAAGCTCAAGATCAAAGGTTGTGCCTTTTTCGGAAGATTCCACGTGAATAGTTCCGTTCATCACATCGGTCAATCCTTTCACAACAAACAAGCCAAACCCTGTGCCCTCAGTGTTTGCAGGACGATTTTCAACCTGTGAAAACGAATCGAAAATTCGGTCTAATTTTTCTTTAGGAATACCTATTCCGCTGTCGGAAATAACAATTTTCAAGCGAGCCGGATCGTCCAAAAGTTCTACAAAAAATTGAATCTCTCCTTGTGCGGTGTATTTGATAGCATTGGAAATCAGATTGGTAACAATCTGACGAAGTTTCAACGAATCAATCGTTATTTGACAATCATCTAATTTTTTGAATTGATAAGAAAACTTGAGATGCTTGCTGTTTGCCATAGGTTTGAACAGATCCACAATTTCTAAAAACAACGGAATCGGTTCAACAGTTTGGTTTTGAATTTGCACCTTTTTTTGCTCCAAACGCGAAAATTCCAAAAGATTGGTTAGCATATTTAAAATATGTGTTGCTGAATTTTGCATCGACGAAAGTTGCCGAATTTCTTCCACAGATAAATCATCTTTATCCCAAAATTCCAAGTAACTCAATATCGAAATCAACGGTGCTTTCACATCGTGCGAAATGGACAATAATAATTGATGTCGACTGTTCATTAATTCCTCTGCAATACGCTTTGATTCTGACATTTCACGAGATTTGATCAAACTTTTTTCTGCACTTCGGAAAATCACAAATACCACTGCCGACAGCACTAAAAACGACAAAATTCCTGCAAACAAAACTCGTCTGCTCGACTCATCTTTTTGCGACAACATTTCCGTTACTCGATTCAACGCTGTTTCGTGCAATTGAATTAAAACAGCAGAAATATCCTGTCCGATTTTTTGGTCTGCCGAAAGCAATGCCATGTACTGTTGTTCGAGCCTTTCAAATTGTTGTTGTTGACGTCTCGCAACCGCTCTAAGTGCAGCATCTACGCTTTTCGGAGCAAAAGCCGAATGTTCGATAATATGTTCATGAATAATCGAATCGTTTTGACGAATGGTAATAATTTGTGTAGGTTCTTGCCTACTTGAAAATAACCGCTGAAAAAAATTGCGATTATCCGGCATAAATGTTGTATCAATTTCTGTTCCGGTTCCTATGCGAAACTCGTCATCACTTACGTGGAAAGTGGTTTGCTGGGTTGCAACAAAGACATTTTCATAATTCAGAAAATAATTTCTATCAAAATCTTCTTGCAATAAAATTTCTTTTTGTTCAAACAATTTTGCCAACGCTAAAAGTTGATTTTGCTGGGTTTCCGGCAATTCGACGAACAATGTATCAATGATCAATAATCCATTATCAACTTCCTCTCGATAACTATTCAAAAACTCAACATTTTGAGTGATGATATATCTTTCGCCAAACGCTTGTGCCATATTAAGTGAGGAGACCAATGTATTCGTTCTTTCAAAAATACGATACGCTTCATTCAATTGTTTTTGTGTAGATTGCAAGCCTCTAAGCGTATTGACAAAATAAAAAACAGCTCCGATACAAATAAACGTTGCAACAATATATCCGATTTTATGACCAAACAGACGTTTCATTGGTACAAAGATACAAAAAAAAATCCAAATACTTGATATTTTCATTTTTTTTTTGTATTTTTGCAGAGCGAAAAATATATAGACCTAAAATATATGGAAAGTAAACTTCAACAACTTACGGAAAAACTCTACAACGAGGGGCTTTCAAAAGGAAAATCCGAAGCCGAACAGTTGGTTCAACATGCACATCATCAAGCCAAACAGATCCTTGAAGATGCTCAAAAACAAGCTGATGAAATTTTGGAAAAAGCCAAAAAATCAGCCATTGAAAGCAAACGTAATGCAGATGCGGAAATTGATTTGGCATCACGTCAAACCATTGCACGTGTGAAACAAACCGTAGAAAATCTCATTGTTTCAAAAACTATCGAAACGCCTGTTACAAAAGCATTTGATGATGTTTCATTTGTAAAGGATTTGATTAAAACAGTCATTGAAAACATGCCAAAAACCGGTGATTTAGCCGTGATTTTGCCTGCAAACAAAGAGGTTGAGTTTTTGAACATGATTCAAAGTAATTTGCAACAAGCATTCGGACCGGGTGTTGATGTCAAATTTGAACGCAACATCAAGTCCGGATTCCGCATCAGTACCGGAAATGGCGGTTATCAACTGACATTCACCGACGCTGATTTTACGGAACTTTTCAAAACACATATCCGTTCAAAATTGATTGAACTTTTGTTTGGAAGACAATAGCCATGTTTAAGCGAGAATATCATTGTTTAGTAGCCGGATTACCGGATTTGGTACTTGAACGAGATGTGAAAAATTTCGATTTCAAGACCCTGGTTCGGGACGTTTATGACCGTACATCAGAGCAAGATCAGATGTATATTCGTGAACTTTTTTTGGAATATGATTTTATGAATTTTCTGCGAATACTGCGGGATAGAGACGATTTGTTTATCGACAAAGGGTTTTACAGTTTGGAATTTTTCAAAGAGCGTTTGGACGTTCTTAAAGAACATCCGGAACTTCTTGCGGATGAGATTCCGGAACATTTGCTCGACATTGTTCGAAGATTTCTGTTGGTGCAAGAGGTTGACGATCAAACTGATGCACATCTTGATATGGCAAGTTTCACACGATTGCGGTTTTATCAACGTGTTGAAAAATCCGGAAATCGATTTATTCGTTCGTGGTTTCAATTTGACCATCTTTTACGAAACATTCAAAGTGCTTGGATGTGTCGTAAACTAAATAAATCCGTGCAAAAGCAATTGGTCGGATATTCGGAAGAAATTGAATTTTTTGTTAAAAACAATTTGCCGGATTTCGGCTTGAGACATGAGATTTCGTTGGGTGAACAGATTTTTGGTTTGTTCGAGGAAAGTGAGACGCTTGATATTTTGGAACGTGAATTTCGTTTCGATCAAATTCGTTGGCAAATGGCGGACGAACTAACTATTTTCAATTATTTCGACATGGATAAAGTTCTCGCTTTTTTAGCAAAAGCGGACATTTTGGATCGTTGGTTGAATTTGGATAAAGAACGAGGCACCGAATTATTCGATGGTTTTGTAAAGAATTTAGTAGAATTAAAAAATAAAAATTTATGATAACAACAGGTAAAGTAACAAGTATTATTTCCAATCTTGTGGTTGTTCAAGTGGACGGTCCCGTAGGACAAAACGAGATTTGCATGATTGAAGTGGAAAACACCAAATTGATGGCAGAAGTCATCAAAATCGTTGGAGATAAAGCCTACACACAGGTTTTCGAAAGCACACGTGGTTTGAAAGTAGGTAGTCACGTTGAATTTAGGGGACACATGCTTGAGCTAACGCTCGGTCCGGGCTTGCTTTCGCGGAATTTCGACGGTCTGCAAAACGACCTCGAACGTATGGAAGGTGTTTTTCTCCAACGTGGCGAATACACACAACCGCTCGACACCGAAAAAAAATGGCATTTCGTGCCGACTGCAAAAGAGGGCGATCACGTCGAAGCCGCATCGTGGCTTGGTGAAGTGAAAGAAGGTTGGTTGCCTCACCGTATTATGGTGCCATTCAAATGTAAAGGCACTTATACGTTGACGTGGCTTGCCGGAACGGGCGATTACACGGTTAACGATCATATTGCGACAATTGTTGATGTCGACGGTAACGAGGAAAAAATTACCATGACACAGAAATGGCCTGTAAAAGTTGCCGTTACAGCATACGACAACAAACCGCGTCCATTCAAAATTATGGAAACCGGCGTTCGTGTAATTGATACGTTTAACCCGATTGCGGAAGGCGGAACAGGCTTTATTCCCGGACCTTTCGGAGCAGGAAAGACTGTTTTGCAACACGCTATTTCCAAGCAAGCGGAAGCCGATGTGATCATCATGGCGGCTTGCGGAGAACGTGCAAATGAAGTTGTGGAAATTTTTATGGAATTTCCGCATTTGGAGGATCCACGCACCGGACGGAAGTTGATGGAACGTACAACTGTGATTTGTAACACATCGAATATGCCTGTTGCTGCTCGTGAAGCATCGGTTTATACCGCGATGACGATTGGTGAGTATTATCGTTCGATGGGCTTGAAAGTGTTGCTATTGGCGGATTCCACGTCGCGTTGGGCTCAGGCTTTGAGAGAAATGTCGAATCGTTTGGAGGAACTTCCGGGTGCAGATGCATTCCCGATGGACTTGCCTGCAATTATCTCGAATTACTACGCACGTGCGGGTTTCGTATATTTGAAAAATGGAGAAACAGGCTCAATTACTTTCATAGGAACGGTATCTCCGGCAGGTGGAAACTTGAAAGAACCCGTAACCGAATCCACGAAAAAAACAGCACGTTGTTTTTACGCTTTGGCACAAGGACGTGCGGATAGCAAGCGTTATCCGGCAATTGATCCGGTGGATAGTTATTCGAAATATCTGGAATATCCGGAAATTGCCGAGTATTTGGATGAACGTATTGAAAAAGGTTGGATTGACAAAGTGTACAAAGGCAAAACCATTGTTCAGCGTGGAAAAGAAGTGCATGATCAAATCAATATCTTGGGTGATGACGGCGTTCCGGTGGAATTTCACGACCGTTTTTGGAAGTCGGAATTAATCGATTTTGTAATTCTGCAACAAGATGCGTTCGATAAAATTGATGCAAACTGCCCGATTGAACGACAAAAATTTATGTATAACAAAATTCTCGATATTTGCGACAGCAACTTTGAATTTAAGAACTTTGAGGAGTGTGCCACGTTCTACAAACGCATTATCAACGTTTGCAAACAGATGAATTATTCAGAGTATCAAAGTGCGATGTTTGATCGCTATGTGCAAGAATTAGGAGAGATTTTGGCAGAACGAAAAAAATAATATCACCCTAAAAATAAAACACAGCAACCATGAAAAAATTACTTATTTTCCTCGTTCCGTTAGCGATGCTTTCTTGCAATCATGCCGGAACAGGTTCTCAAACGACGAATTCGGAACAAGATTCCGCAGAACAAAATCTTTCCTTTATGGGAATCACATTAGGCGAAGAACTAAATCTTGATTTTTGTGATACGATACGTTGCATCAGTGAATCCGGCGGGGTGACTACTTACGCCTTCAATTCCCAAATGGAAGTCAATGAAAAAAATCTCGATATAAGCTGTGAAGTTCACAGTGTTGACGGAATTGTTACAGAAATTGTGGTTTTTCCGCCGTCCGATTATTTTTATGAAATCGTTGATTTATATAGAGAAAAATACGATTTGGGCAGCCTCGTAAAAGATGATTTCGGAGGTTCTCGAACAAGACCTGTTTATGTTTCTAAAACAGTTGGAAATCAAACCCTAATGCTACTTGCTTCACAAGATTATTTTGATGATCATTATTTTGGCATGAAAATAACTTACAGAGTAAGATAATACATAAAACCAATGAATACAAAACCTTTTCAAAAAATTTACACCAAACTTGAAGGCGTAACCAAAGCCACCGTTACGATTAAAGCAGAAAACGTGATGAATGATGAACTTGCCATGGTTGGCGGTCGTTTATCGCAAGTGGTAAAAATCAATGGCGACCAAGTTGTTTTGCAAGTATTTTCGGGTACAGAAGGCATTAATACGGCTACGGAAGTCACGTTTTTGGGCGAATCTCCGACATTGAATGTGAGTGACGATTTATCCGGACGTTTTTTCAACGCCTACGGACATCCGATTGACGGAGGTCCGAATGTTGATGGCGAGAAACGTGAAACCGGCGGTCCGTCGGTGAATCCGTTCAGACGTCAACAACCGTCGCAGTTTATTCCCACAGGAATTGCGGGTATCGACTTAAACAATGCGTTGGTTTCCGGACAAAAAATTCCGTTTTTTGCCGACCCCGACCAGCCTTACAATGAAGTGATGGCGATGGTTGCGTTGCGTGCCAAAGTTGATCGAATTATCCTTGGCGGAATGGGTATGAGTAACGACGATTATTTGTACTACAAAAAAACGTTCGAAAGTGCCGGTGCGTTGGACCGAATTATTTGTTTTATGAACACCACAGAACAACCGCCCGTAGAGCGTTTGCTGATTCCCGACATGGCTCTCACGGCAGCGGAATATTTTGCGGTTGATAAAAACGAAAAAGTTCTCGTTCTCCTTACGGACATGACGCTTTACGCCGATGCATTGAGTATCGTTTCCAATCGTATGGATCAAATTCCATCGAAAGACAGTATGCCCGGCTCGTTGTATTCCGATTTAGCAAAAATCTATGAAAAAGCGGTGGAATTGCCCGATGGTGGCTCGATTACGATTTTATCGGTAACAACATTGAGTGGTGGCGACATTACGCACGCAATCCCCGATAACACAGGCTATATCACGGAAGGACAGTTGTTTTTACGTGCTGATTCCGACACCGGAAAAGTGATTGTTGACCCATTCCGGTCGCTTTCTCGTTTGAAACAGTTAGTTATCGGCAAACAAACTCGCGAAGATCATCCGCAAGTGATGAACGCTTGCGTACGTCTTTACGCAGATGCAGCGAATGCGAAAACCAAATTAGAAAACGGTTTCGAATTGTCCGATTACGACAATCGTACACTTGCTTTCGCAAAAGATTATGCAGAAAATTTACTCGCTATCGACGTCAACATTGACACAACGGAGATGCTTGATACTGCTTGGAAACTTTTTGCAAAATATTTTTCGAAAGAAGAAGTTACGATCAAACAAGAACTTGTTGACAAGTATTGGAAATAATTTTTTGCATTTTTCATTTTTTTTTACTACCTTTGCATGGCTTTATTTGATAAATTTACTCAAGGAATGATAACACAAATCAGTGGAAAACACCTTTACTACGCGTTTTTAGCAGGAGCTAAACGTGTTTTGGAAGAACAACACTATCTCAATAAAATCAACGTTTTTCCGGTTCCGGACGGGGATACGGGAACGAATATGGCATCGACTGTTCAAGCGATTGCCGATAATACGATTGTTTACTCCGGATACAAAGACACTGCGATGTCGGTTGCTGATGCGGCTTTGCTTGGAGCTCGAGGAAATTCAGGGGTTATTTTCGCACAATTTTTATATGGTACGGCTTCGGATTCGCCAAATTCCGAAACGATTTCCATCGAAGAATTTATCGAAAGTGTAAAAGCCGGTGTCAAAGCAGCCTACGAATCTATTGCCAATCCTGTGGAAGGCACGATTATCACACTTTTGCGGATATGGGTAGAAGTGATGGAAGAATTGAAATCCAAAACCGAGGATTTCGTTGAATTGCTGAAACTCGCCTACCCCGCCCTATTACAGGCTTTGCAAGACACCAAAAAATTGTTGCCGAAGTTGGCAAAAGCCAAAGTTGTGGATTCGGGTGCACAAGCATTTGTGTTTTTTATTCAAGGTGCGTTGGAATTTTTGACCACCGGCACGTTGAAAGATTTAGCCGGAACTCGTTCGCAAACCATTGCCGAAACTGACGAAGCACACATTGATCACGAAGAAATCAGGTTTCGTTATTGTACCGAAGGAATGATGACATTGACGGTTGATGTAGACTTGAAAGATTTGCGTCAGCAACTTTCGCGATTAGGCGATTCTATTGTGGTTGCGGGAAGTCGTACGCGTTTGCGTGTGCACATTCATACGGATACGCCTGCAAAAGTGTTTGGTATTCTGTCTCGCTACGGAAATGTCGATTTCCAAAAGGTTGACGACATGGAATTTCAGCACGAATTGTTGACCAAAGGAGCTAAATCCAAAATCGGATTGTTGATTGACAGTACGGCAGATATCCCGAAAGCCTTGCGTTTCCAACATCAAATGCATCTCGCATCTTTGAATTTGCACGTTGGAAAAAGTCAATATTTAGATCGTATCAGTATCACGCCTAACCAATTTTATCGCCTGTTGCGTAGAAACAACGGCAAAGAAAAAATATCGACTTCGCAACCCTCTAAAAAAGATTTTTTAGATCGTTACAACTTCATGGCTACGCTCTACGATTCTATCATCTGTTTGAACGTTTCGTCGAAATTGAGCGGAACCTACCAAAACAGCGTTGATTCGGCAGGACGAGCGGCTATCGCTACCGGAAAACGTATTTCGGCGATTGATACCAAATTATGCTCGGGAACGGAAGGTTTGGTTGCTGTGATGACTGCCGAAGCCATTGAGGCAGGATTTTCGCACGATGAAATTTTGAAAAAAATCAACGAATGGATTCCGAAATCCAAACTTTTTGTGAATACGCAGTCTATCAAAGGTTTTATCAACAGCGGACGTATTTCGAAAAGTAAATCTGTTATTGCAAATTTATTGAAACTTCGTCCGTTGATCACGATGGATAAACATGGTTCCGGTGATAAAATCGGAAATTTTCGAGGTCAGGAAAAAATGATTCAGCACAGTTTGCAGATTTTCAAAGACGATCATGAAAAATCCGGAATCGACCGCTATTGCGTGTGTTACACCGATCAAGCCGAGTTAAAAAAAGCAGAAGACGTTGCCGAAAAAATGTATCAAATCTGTGGAAAGAAAGTAGATTATATTACGCAACTATCGCCTGTTCTCGGCTCTATTGGCTACAACGGTGCAATTGAGATTGCGTATGTGATGAAATAATCGTTTTTTTTTAGAGCAATTTTTTTTCGCCGTCATGTCGAGCGGAGCCACGAAGTGGCGAAGTCGAGACATCCCCCTGCTATCATCAGCCTATTTTTCTAATACTTTTTTTGAGAGCAAAAAAAGTATTCAAAAAAACTCTTTGCAGGAAATATTTTTATTACTTTTTTGAGCCCAAAAAAGTAACCAAAAAAGGCTTGCAGGAAAAAATGATCTCCGCCTGGCTCCGACTTTTTCCTGCGATAACGTATTCGTCGCTACGCTCCTCATGGTTTTTTACGCTTCGCCCTTACTATTCACTATTCACTAATCCCTGTTCGGCGGCGATTCTATCGCCGTCGGGCGTATGCAATACGCCCCTACGATTCTCCAATTTTCGTGGAGTTATTAACAATTTGCGAAAGTTTTCAACATTTTAACACTTTTTAACAAAAAAAATATACGAAAACAAGGGGGGTGAGCGTTATATAGATGACGGGATATAAATCCCGAAAAAATTATTAACTAAAAATCGAAAGTTATGGAAAAAAATCAAATTGCAATTTATCAGCCTGACCACTCCATGAAATTGGAAGTCCGTATGGAGGAGGAAACCGTTTGGCTCAGCCAGAAACTGATGGCTGCCTTGTTCGATTGTTCTACGGACAACGTCTCACTTCACCTCAAAAACATATTCAAAGAGAATGAATTAGAGGAAATTTCAGTTGCCGAGGATTTCTCGGTAACTGCCTCGGACGGGAAAAATTATAGGGTCAAACATTACAACTTGGACGCCATCATAGCGGTCGGATACCGCGTGAACTCCAAACGAGCAACAGCTTTCCGTCAATGGGCAACCAGCGTTCTGAAAGATTACCTCATCAAAGGTTACGCCGTCAACCAACGCTTTGAACGCTTAGAGTACCGTATGTTTGAAAACGAAACCAAAATAGATTTTTTCGTGAAAGCAGCCCTACCACCGATTGAGGGCATCTTTTACGATGGACAAGTTTTTGATGCTTATGCTTTCGTTTCGGATTTGATAAAATCCGCAAAAAAATCCATTGTTTTGATTGATAATTACGTTGATGAAAGTGCCTTATTGCTTCTTTCTAAACGAAAAGCAGGTGTAACGGCAACCCTCTACACCGCAACGATTTCCCCGCAGTTGCAATTGGATTTGCAACGGCACAACGCACAATACCAGCCTGTGACAGTGCACCTTTTCGACCGCTCTCACGACCGGTTTCTCCTTATCGATGACGACACCTATCACATCGGTGCATCGCTAAAAGACCTTGGCAAAAAATGGTTTGCTTTTTCAAAAATCGGGTTGCGACCCAATGGAGTGAACCCTTAGGGGTGTATTGCATACGCCCTCGTTGGCGATTGTCACAAATGCCCGTAGGGGCACAAAATTTTGTGCTCCTACAAAAACCTGCATCTAACGAACACAACGCAAGGCAAATCCGTAATTCTTATTGTAGTTGTCCTGCGGGAAGACATCCGACACATTGTAGTACAGGTTGAACGCAGCCACGGCGCTGTACTCTGAGGACGACCAGTAGTACGAAATCGCAGTCGACAGACTGCTCGCGTTCGCAGTAAAGCGGGAGCCCCCCCAAGTTTCCCCGCGAGGAACGTGATTTGCTGCCGTGTTTGTTGTATTGCTGCCGCTGGTGTAAGATTGACTATTGACTGCTGTGGACGGATCGCGAGAAGTTCCACCCATAAGAGTATACAAATTTTGAAAATCTTCGGTAGTTGGCACTCGCCAATCGCCCGGACAAAGAATATCCGCATATTTCCTCACAGCACACCACGAAAAGTAATGACCCGGAAATGTGGTAAGCGTGCTGTTGTTCCGGCAATCTACATTAAAGTTGGGACTTGTCCCGCCATTGTAAGAGTCTCCTCTTGGCGTGCATTGCGGAGAAACAACCAAATCCGACCATGTCTGCGATGCCACACCTGCACGAGCCGGAATCGTCCATACCTGTGTTGTTACAGGTCCTCCCGAAGTGATGGTGGCGAGATTTCTGCCTGCTGCAACAAAATCACAGCCTCTTGGGGCTACAATATGTTTTCCGCTGGTATTGGATGTTGTATCTCTTCCACAACTGTTGCTCGCCACAGCATAGTAATACACACCGGTAAAGTTTAGGGTGGTGTTGGGTGGTGCGAATGTATTGGTGTTTGCACCGCCTGTGGCACCCATGCTTGTGCCACCTGTGGTGTTTGCTGTGGTGTTTGAATACCATTGTATGGTTGGCGTGGGAGTGCCTGTTGTTGCAGGACTGATGGTGAGCGAAGGGTTAAATGCAGTGTTTTGTGGGGTGGATCGGTCGCCGGTCGGTGTCACCAAGCCGATGGTTGGCGGTGAATTAACCGTAATGGTTTGCGTACGTGGAGCACTGGTGCCACAAACGTTGGTTGCCGTTACCGAAATAGCAAGGGTGCCTGATGTTGTTCCTGCATCGGTAATGTCGATGGTGGTGCCATCACTGCCGTCGTGGGTCATGCTTCCCGGAATAGTCCAATTGTAGGTGGTGGCAGCACTTACAGCGGCAATGCTCGCCGTGAACTCAGCACCCGTGCAAACAGGATTGTTGCTAAACGCGATGGTTCCCGGTGTAGTTGGAGCCGGTGGTCCCAAAGTGATGCTACCATGTAGCAGTTCCACGCCACAGGTATTGCTCACCGTGTAGTGATGAGTGCCTACGGCTGTTGGTTTTCCCCTGATAGAGACAGGCCACGCATATTCTCGCTCCCCGAGCGGA
>Ga0099364_10009395_pt1 | contig 13568 bp, 11 predicted proteins | sample TergutTh196P3_FD_73070 | JGI IMG/M metagenome (GOLD analysis project Ga0099364, IMG submission 73070) | Microcerotermes parvus P3 segment gut microbial communities from Pointe-Noire, Republic of the Congo - Th196 P3 | ecosystem: Host-associated > Arthropoda: Insects > Digestive system > Gut ...
TTGGTTATAATTATAATCTTTTGTAAACATAAATTTTTATTTTATCTGCGAGTTACGCAGTTGGTTTAAATTTGCGCCAAAGCCCTCTTTTTTAAAGAGGGTGGCAGCCGCGTAAGCGGCTGACGGGTGTTTTTGAAATTTGATGTTGTTACGGGGAGACGAAAACACCCGCCGTCTGCGGACGGCACCCTCTTTACGAAAGAGGGCAAGGATAGTAAATACGTCGCCCCTACAATCCGCCCCAATATAAATATCCCCAAGAAATCACAGTCCATGCGATTCCCGGGGATATTTACTATTTATTTAAATTGAGGATTATCTAAGTAACTGCAGTATACCCTGGGGTAAACTGTTGGTCTGCGCCGCCATTGCCTGCGAAGCCTGCATCAAAATCGAGAATTTCGTAAAGTTCATCATCTCTTTAGCCATGTCTACGTCTCTTATGCGGCTCTCCGAATCCTGTAAATTTTCGGCTACGGTATCGAGGTTCGATATAGTATGTTCAAGCCTGTTCTGGATTGCCCCGAGCGCCGCCCTCTGATTGGAAACCTTCTGAATACCCCCGTCTATCGCGGACAAAGCCATCTGCGACCTTCGGTGATTCATAACGTTTATCGAACTGACTCCGAGAGAAACGGTCGAAATCGATTCTATTTCGAGACGTACCGTCTGGCTGTACCCGACGTTTCCGCCGATTTGCAGGGTCAGGTCGCTGCCGTCCTGCGTCGCCACGATTCCGTTAGAAGTTCTCGTCGGGTCGTCAATCCTGAAAGAAAACTGCTGGCTCTGAACTTCGCCGAAATCGCCGCCCCCGTCTCCGAGATAAATTTGCTTATATGCGTCTTTCCATCTTAATGCGCCGTCTTCCGGCGGCTCTTCCCATTCCGTAATCTGATTTAAATCTTCGTCGATAAAGTCTTCTTCCCCGTTCACTACCAATCTCATATCTCTGCCGGTCGTTCCCTGAACGTTCGCCGAAGTAGGGTCGGTAGTCCATTCCCCCGCGTCCGCGAGAGGTTCAAAAATGTCGGTGTCTTCGGCGGTTATTGTAAAAGAGTCTCCTTCAAAATTGCCTATGTAATTCGCCTTTACCGTAACTTTCTCTCCCGATGCGGTCACGGTCCAGTCCGACCCGAGAAAGTTGGACAAAATATCCCTGACTTTTCCCGCCACGACGTCCCCCGAATCCCCGGCGGCAATCGCCACCGCTAACGGGCCGTCTTCCGGAACTCTCCCGGCCGCCGTCATTATGTCGTCGCTGAGTTCGATTTCAAGATTCGTCTGATAGCCTTCCTGAACCGTTCCCGCCATCACCGCGGGCGCTTCGTTGCCCAGCGCGAAGTTAAACGTCATATTATAATACTCTCCCGCCTCCTGAACCGCTATAGACGTAATCCCGTTCACTAACGGATAATCGGAGGGGTGCTGCAAAGTTATACTCGATATATTCGAGCCGGAAATCAATTTGACAAATTTACCGTTCGTGAGAGAACCGTCGAGTATCGTTTTCTTGTTAAATTCGGTCGTGTTCGAAATCCTTTCGATTTCTTTCGCAAGCTGGTCGATTTCGTCTTGTATCGCCTGACGGTCGATTTGTTCGTTTACGTCGTTCCCCGACTGAACGGCCAGCTCCCTCATTCTGTGAAGCACCGCGTGCGCTTCCTGCATCGCCCCATCGGCCGACTGCACGAGGGATATACCGTCCTGGGCGTTCGCCGACGCCCTGTTCAAACCCCTGATTTGCGCTCTCATCTTTTCGGATATCGCGAGCCCCGCCGCGTCGTCTCCCGCGCGGTTGATTCTCAATCCCGAGGAAAGTTTTTCCAGAGCCTTCGCCGACCCCGTGTTGTTGCTTTTCATCTGCCGGAACGTGTTTAAAGCCGGAATGTTGTTTTGAATAATCATTTCAGTATAATCCTCCTTGAATTTCTTATACGGGAGACGTCCTTTTCTCCCTCGCATGAATTAAAGCAAATTTTTAAAATTTATTTTGCTTTTGTTTGTGATTGTAATTTATATCGTCATATTTTTAAATTTCTTTATACTCTTATTAAAAATAATTAAAAATTTTTATTTTTTAGTATTTTTTAGCAAACGACTACAAAAACATCCTGATAAAATCGTGCATACGCTCAAATAATAATCCGACGCAGAACCAGACCGGGAGAAAATCAAGACGTATAATGCCTTTGACTGAAGCGATTGAAGCGGCGTCGCCCTCTCTCCCGCGGTCGTAATCCCACGGACATTCGCCTATACTCTTCTTTAAAATGTACCCCGTTATATATTCTATAGTAAAAATAAGCGCCGCCCAGATAAATCCCCGGTAAACCCACAAAAACCCGCGTATAAACTCATGCGCGGGTTCGAGTACGATTCCCATGCCGTATATGGGAAACATCCATAAATACGTATGGCATCTTAAATTTTTGTCGCCCTTTACAACAGAACCCAGCCCCGTCCAGACGATTTCCATAAATAATCCGGCGCAGCCGTAAAAAACAAAACGCAAAATAATACTACTCATAGCATTATTCTGCGGCGCAACGGATATTTTTATACTAAAATATTTGAAGCAAATTCAAAAAATCTTTTTTTCTCCGGACTCGAGTTCTTATCCCAGTCTATGGATTCTGAATCGTTTTTTAATATCACAAAGCCTTCAGGGTCGTAATAACACCATGAAACCCCGTTTTCGAACGCTTCTTCTAAATTATTCCTCCCGTACGAATTATATTTTTCGCTCAAATCGTCGCCTTTCGCGATAATCACCGGGATTTTTACCCCGGCTTTATTCATATGCTCCCTGAAAAAATATATTTTTTCAAGCATTTTTTTCGTATTATGATTCGATTTTGAATAATCTGAATATACGGGGATAAATCCGGACGCTTTTATATATTCAGAAATATTTCTTTCGCTTACTCCGGCGAACGATTTTATCCCGGTTCCCAAAATTAATTTATTTTCCGTTCTTTCCCCGACTGACTTTAAAAGACTGATAATTTTTGAGCCGTTTAATATGCCGCTCTTGTAAAAAGTATGCGAAACGTCGGTTATATTGACAAGAATATCGCCGAATTTTTTTTCGCGAAGCCAGTCGGCGGCGTTGAAAACGCCGTTAAAAACGGCAAGCTCGTCCTCAAATATATTCTCGCAGGCGGGAGATAATATATTGACCAGAACCGTAAAACCAAGCTCGTTGGCAAATCTGATTATTTCTTCGGCGTTTTCGAGAAAATCATAATTTAACCCGCCGTCGTATTTCAGCGCCGAACTGCCGAAAGCCGGGATTGCAGACCTGTCCTGTTCTCTCGCTTTTTTATAGTATTCGGCGAACGGACTCGGACTCTGGAGCCCAACGGTTATAAGATTAACCCCGAAACTTCTCCAAACGCTTAAATTTTTCATAAAATCGCTTTTATTTTTATCCGCGTCGATTATATTGTCGTCAAAAAAAGCGCACATATCTGTGTATACGCCTATAAATTTTTTATCTTCAAGCATTTTATACTAACTTATGTTATATGTTTTTATTATATCCGGACGCATATTTTCTTCTCCCCGAAGCTCAAGCCGTTCGTCAATCGAAATTAACATAAGGGTATAATATTTCTTGCCGTTCTTATGGATTGACTCGACGTTGTATTTCTTGAAATCCTTTTCTATTTTCAAAAAGACTTTTTTGTTGAACATACTGCTGCTCGCGCGCAGTTTTTTTATAGTCTCCCTGTCCAGAATTAAACTTTCAAAATTTATATTTTCTTTTTTTATGTTATTTTTTGTCCTGTTCATCTCTGATATCGTCAAAACATTGTGAGGGATATTCGTACGCATAATAATTTTCTCTCCTCATCATATTTTTAATACTATATATATATTATACTTAAAAATATCAAAAAATGATACGTATAAATTGTAAATTTTGCATAGAAATTTTTGTTCTTATATCAAAAATATATATTTTTTTATAATTTTTGTTTTTCGTTTGATTTTAAAAAAAATCTGTGATATAATTATTTTAATCAATATTATTTATATAATTAAAAAGGAGTAAGTAAAATTATGAAAAAATCAAAATTAAAATCCGCGCTGCTGATTTTATCGGCAATTATCTTATCTGTTATCGTTTTTGCCTGCGGCGCAAATCCGGAAAACGAAGGAGTCTTAAACGTCAATGACGAAGACGCCGCGCAAAACAGAGACGCTTCAGGCGAAAACGACGTTCAGTCCGAAGAAGAGGAAACAGAGTCGGGAAATTCGATAGAAGAAAGGCCCGATTACGAACTCCCCGAACGGAATCTCGGCGGTTACGATTTCAGAATACTTTCAAGGAGCGAAGCCGCAAATATCCATTGGTGGAACTATGATATATCGGTAGAAGAGGAAAGCGGCGACCCGATTGACGACGCCGTATTCAGGAGAAATCAAAAAGTTGAGGAATTATATAATATCAATATCGTAAATATCCCCAATAACAGCGTCGGTTCGACGGCCTCGCGTTCGATAAGGGCCGGAAGCGACGATTACGACATAGTAGTCATAGGCTTGAGAGACGGCCACGAAAGCCTCATGACGGACGGACATTTGTCAGACCTGAACGCCGTTCCGAACATAGACTTAACCAGACCCTGGTGGGACCAGAAAGCGGTCGAGCAGCTCTCAATCAATAATAAGCTATTCGCGACCGCGTGCGATTTGACCGTGCGCGACAAAGACGCTATTATTATCCTGATGTTTAATAAACAGCTCATGAGGGATTACGAACTCGGCGATATCTATTCTCTCGTATCGTCCGGGAAATGGACTCTCGATAAAATGCACGAGATGATGAGAACCGTCTCGCGCGATATTACCGGAGACGGAGCTATGGGTCTCGACGACCAATACGGCCTGTTGTCTCAGTACAGACACTCCGAATATTTATTCAACGCCGCGGGAGAGTATATATCAAAACTAAACGCGCAGAAAATCCCCGAAATAACCGTATATAACGAAAGAGCGGCATTAGTCAGCGACAAGATAGCGGAAATGCAGGGCGACAGAAATATCACGATGCACGCGGAACAGGGAAGCGGCGTAGCGGCCGACATCTGGGACGGCTTTCAAGTACCGTTTTTCGCCGAGGGACGCGCGCTGTTTTATCACGCCGGCATGAACAGGGTCGCTCTGTTAAGAACGATGGAACAGGACTTCGGAATCCTGCCCCCGCCTAAATTCGACGAGAATCAGGAAAATTATCACGCCGCGGTCGACGCCTGGTGCATGAGCGCGGTAAGCGTGCCGATAACCGCCGACAAAGATAAAGCCGGGCTTATACTCGAAACTCTCGCATACGAAAGCAGATATATTCTTCTGCCCGCATATTACGACGTCAATCTTAAAACGAAATTCGCGAGAGACGAAGAATCGAGCGCGATGATAGATATTATTTTAAACAATCGATTATATGATTTGGGCGATATATTCTACTGGGGAAACGCCGTACAGTTTTTTGAAAATTTATCGCAGGGCAGAGGGGATTCTTTGGCGACGTACTGGGAAAGGGACAGAGACAGGGTGGCTTCCGCTATGGACAGAACGCTTGAACGTCTGGATAATGTAGAATAGAAATTTAAAAATAAAAAAATTATGAAATTTTTTTGATTTTTCGCTTGACAAACTAAACAGAGTATGATATGATATAACTGTACTATATGATATAGTACAGTTATATCTACGTTTCGGTGATTTTTTAAGATTTTTAAGAAAGGAGGAGAACGTAATTAAATGCGCGATAACTTAAATATATCTATAGACCTGCGAAGCAGAACGCCCATATATGAGCAAATCATAAACGGCGTAAAAGAAGCGGCCTTAGCCGGGATATTAGCTCCCGACGAACAAATCCCGCCCATACGACGTCTCACCCGTCAGCTCGGCATAAACCCCAACACTATACAGAAAGCCTACGCCGAACTCGAACGTCAGGGAGTGATTTACACCCTTGCGGGCAGGGGAGCGTTTATATCGGGGGAAACGGACAGTCTTGCAGACGCGAAACGCGAGGAGATTCTAATTAAAACAAAAGACCTGGCAAACGAAGCGAAAAAATATTTTATCCCGAAAGAATTTATAGAAGAAATTATAAACGAAGCTTATGATAGTCAAAATAATAATAACAGGGAGTTGATTTAATAATTATGATAACACTTGAAAACATAACGAAAAATTTCGGCGATATTAAAGCGCTGGACAATGTCAGCGTCGATATAAAAGATTCGACGATATACGGGCTTATCGGCTCAAACGGCGCGGGGAAATCGACTCTTTTAAAAATCTTATGCGGCGCCTATAACACGGACGGCGGCAAAGCCATGATAAACGGCGAGACTATTTACGACAACTATAATATAAAAAAAGACATAGTTTATTTATCAGACGACCAGTATTTTCTTCCCGGGAGCACGATAAACGAAAGCGCGGATTTTTACAGGTCTGTATATAAAACTTTCGACGACAAATTTTTTATTGATTTACTGGGTGTTTTAAAGCTTAACCCAAGGAGAAAAATCAATACTTTTTCAAAGGGTATGCAGAAGCAAACGTCGGTTTTGCTCGGGCTTTCGGCGCGGCCAAGGTTTTTGTTCTGCGACGAGACTTTCGACGGGCTCGACCCCGTTATGCGTCAGTATGTCAAAAAACTTCTCGCGACAAATACGGCGGAATATAAAACGACGACTATAATAGCGTCGCACAATTTAAGAGAACTCGAAGATATATGCGACCACGTCGGGATTCTGCACAAAGGCGGCATATTATTCGAACAGGATTTGGACGATTTAAAACTCGCGATTCATAATTTCCAGTGTTCGTTCGGCGCCGGAATCGAAAATCTGCCGGAGCGCGGAGAGTTTGAAAAACTCGGGCTCGACGTCGTGACTTATAAAACGACGGGTTCGGTTATAAAAATGACGATAAGAGGCGACAAAAATCAAATATTAAATATAATAAACCAGAAAAATCCCATTCTTGCGGAGACTTTGCCGTTGACGCTCGAGGAGATTTTCATAGAAGAAATGGAGGGTATGGGTTATGACCTCGGAAATATTATCGAGTAATAATAATAAAAATAATAACATAATAAATAATCTTATAAATTTGAAACTGCTTCTGAACAATATAAAACGCAGCAAAGTCTTGATTATAATCACGGGCATTATCATGTTCTTCGCGGGTCCTTTCGTTGTGATTACGAACCGGATAAATAATTTGAACAGTCAAAATCCGTCCTCGTTTAACCCCAATTATATGTATGCAACTATAATGCCGGTCGTTCTGGGATTAATGCTGACCGTTTCGATTATTGCGGGAATATGCTTCGCGCTTATTACTTCGGGATATATGCACGACAGGAAAGCCGCCGTATTTTTCGGCAGTATTCCCATAAAGAAAACGACGCTGTTTATAACCCAGCTCGCAAGCGGCATAATTTATTTTGCTTTGCCTCTCCTGTTTATATATCTGATTTCAATAGCGTCCTCGCCGTCTTATATTATTTTTGTTTCGCTGACTAAAATATTTATAATCTGCAAGTTTGTATTTTTTCACGTTTATTCGCTGACGATACTTGCCTCAAATCTCGCGGGGAGTTCGTTCAACTCGTTCGCTTCTGTTATTTTCATAGCGTTTTTCCTAACGGGAATTTTTTGGACTGCGATGACTTTTACCGAGAATTTTTACAGATTTGTGAGTACTGAAGCGATAACGGAAAATTACAGCGCGTTAAGTCTATTGCCCGTCGTTTATTTTATCGGCGAAATCGCGTCGAGATGGCGTACCGACTTTACGGGAACTATATTAATTTATTTTATAGTCATGTTTATTTGTTCAGCCGCGTTTTTATATACAGCGGGGATTTTAAATAACAAAGCAAAGACAGAGAACGCCGAAAAACCGTTTTATTTCAAATTCGCGCAGGTTAAATTCAAATATATATTTATGTTTCTGTTCTCAACTCTTGCGGGAATAATATTTTATAATATGTTCAGTCCAGATATTATATATTTAATACTCGGTATAATCGTCGGCGGATTTATGGCGTTTTTGCTGATTAATATTATTATATATAAAAACATACGCGAGGTCTTCAACGGTATAAAACAATTCGGGATTTTTATAATCGCGTCGGGGCTTGTCATTACGCTTTTATCTCTTGATATATTCGGCTTTGACAAATATATCCCGGACGAGTCAGATATAGAAAGCGTCGAAATAAACTTAAAAAATTTAGGGTATTCAATGGATTCCGGCGTATTTAATTATTATACGCACAGCAACGATAACGCCGCCAGGACAATGCGATACATCAACGTTTCAAAAAACAATTATAAAATAACTGATACCGAAACTATAAAACGGGTAAATAATCTGTTAGAAGCGGCGTTCAAATCAAACGCTTTAGAAACAAATCGTGAGCATACAGTCGGAAATATGTTGAATTTACACGGCGCGCAGATTAAATATACTCTCAAAAACGGGGGAGAGGTTCATAAAAAAATACCCTTCGGCTTAACTTTCACGGACAGTTCAGACAGAACGGCGTATGAAAAAGCGGCTGATATATTAATGCTGGATAAAAATTTTATTAAATCTTTGTTTTTCCCGCTTACCGATACTGAATTTATGAATAACTTGATAAATTTATCTTTATCGGATTCAACCTGGCATATTTCGATTTACAATAATAGAGACGACGGGCCGCATCAAATAATTCATTCGGATTCGGATTATCTGAACGGGCTGTTAGATAAAATAAACGAAGATATATTAAGCGACGGTTTTGCAGTCGAATCAAATAATCTGTATAATCAGAACGCAGTTTATAATATCGATTTAAATTTTAATATAATGCTCGACGCTGAAAATAATATTTATGAAACGCATTATTTTAATATAAGTATCGCAAAGAATTTTATAAATACTATTAAATTTATAGAAGAAAATTAAACTTTTTTAAAAAAATCTTGACATTTATTTTGTTTTGCGTTAAAATATTATTGTTTAAACGTTCAGGAAAATAAACGAGTTTTTTTAAAAAAGCGAGGTAAAATTTTTATGAAAAGCAAAAAAATCATCAGCCTTATGCTTGCGTTAGCTTTAATGCCGGCGATTTTATCCGCGGCCGCGATTCCGGCCGGCGGTTCAAGCGATTTTGAGATAAGCGCGAGCGGAGCGTTACTCAGATATAACGGACCGGGAGGTCATGTGGTCATACCCGGCGACGTCGTTTCCGTCTGGGCGACCGCTTTCAAAAACAACGAGACTATAACGGGCGTAACCCTGCCTGAAAATCTTGCGAGACTTACCGACGACGTATTTGCCGGCTGCGTTAATCTTAAAAGCATAAAAATCCCGGGGAAAGTTACGTCTATAGGTCAGCGCGCTTTCCAAAACTGCGAGAGCCTTACGGAAGTAATTCTGCCCGACAGCTTAAAAACGATTGATTCGCACGCTTTTGCGGGCTGTATAAGCCTTGTAAGCATAGAAATCCCCGACGGCGTTATATTTGTAGGCGGCGAGACTTTCATAGAATGTACTGCTTTAAAAAATGTCAACATACCCGAGGGAAACACAAAAACCCCGGGGTTTTACAGCTGTACGAGCCTTGAGACCGTAATTCTTCCGAGCACTATTACTCATATAGACAACTGGGAATTTTATAACTGCGCAAGTCTTAAAAGCTTAATATTACCCGACGGCGTAATCGAAATCGGCATGGGGGCGTTTCGGGAGTGTACAAAATTAGAAAGCATAAATATCCCGGACGGCGTCACTCATATAGGCGACGATGCGTTTCACAGCTGCCACAGTTTAAAAAATTTAATTTTGCCTGATAGTATCGTTTCTATCGGCGCAGATGCGTTTAGGGGCTGCCGCAGTTTTGAAAGCATAAATATCCCGAAAGGTCTTACTGAAATTTCGGAGGGCGCCTTTATGGATATCGACAGGCTGAAAAGCGTAACTGTACCGGGAAATATTAATACTATCGGCAAAAGGGCGTTCTTTCAGGACTCGGATTTAAAAGAAGTCGCGATAATGCGGGGCGTTGCTGAAATCGGCGACGAAGCTTTCCAGAACTGCTATAGTTTAGAGAGTATAACTATCCCTCCGAGCGTGACGAAAATCGGCGAAAGAGTATTCTTCGACGGAACTGAACTAACGATTTACGGCGAATCCGGGTCATATGCCGAAACTTACGCAAAAGCCAATAATATAGAATTTGCCGCGGTAATAATTCCCGTTGAGCCAGAAACAAAGACAATAACGGCGACTTTCGGCGCAACTAAGTATATTCTCAACGGCGGAAATTTTGACGAACAGACAATGGTTTATAACGGCGTTGCCTATCTCCCGGCCGCGTATCTCGCAACAAAACTGGGGTTATCGGCGATATGGGATTCCGCGACAAATACGACGTCGCTGACTTCAACGGGAGTAGCTCCTCCGGCGGCAGGTTCGGAAGATTCGCCGGCAGTAAATTCGACGCCCGAACCCGAAACGAAAACAATAACGGCGACTTTCGGAGCGACGAAATATATTCTCAACGGCGAAAATTTTGACGAACAAACAATGGTTTATAACGGCATTGCCTATCTCCCGGCCGCGTATCTCGCGACGAAACTGGGATTATCGGCGGTATGGGATTCTGAAACAAACACGACGTCGCTGACTTCGGCGGGGTAAAGCTCCTCCGCAGGGGGGGGCGGTATTTTGCGGCGCGGCATGGAAGCCGCGCCCTACTGCTTTGTTTGCGGCTTGGTATTACTCCTGTCCGGATATATTTTCATTTAATATCCACTCCGCGATATCTGCCAGTACCGTTTCGTCCACATTCCCGGGGAGCATATATTCTCTGATATCGTTAAAATCAGTCCGCGCAGTCATGAAAAGATGATTTAAGCCGTCGTATAATACTGTCTGGACATGAGCGTAATCTTTAGTATTCTCAACAAACAAGTTAAAATCGTTTTCGACAGAAACCTGAAAATCTCTGCCGGGTTGAAGGATGAGCGTCGGAATTATATTGCGCGAGATTACCGGCAGGGGCAGAACGTCGTAAAACGAACGCGCGTAATCGGCGGGCAGCGCGCCGAAAACAAACATACCCTCGATTTCTTCGTCTGTCAGGTTCGGCAGATTATTCGCTTCTTCCAGCATAGCGTCCACCGTATCAAGCAACATATCCGCTTCGTCCTGCGTAATCAATCCCGCTTTGACGGCGTCGTTAATAGCCTGCAGGTTCTGGTCGTACGACACGTGATGCAGGGGTCTGGGAGTTCCCGCAAGTATTATAACGCCGTCCGCTTCGCCCAGTTCCGCGATAGTCGGCGCGATAAAACCGCCTAAACTGTGGCCCGCGACATATATTTTGCCGATACGCGGGTCGTCCTGTAAAATTTTAATTGCCGAAAGCGCGTCCTCGTATTCTTCGCTTACGGACGACGGCATGACCGCGCCGAGCTGTATAAGAGCGTCCGCGTGAGTCCACCCGCGTTCGTTATATCTTAATACTGCTATATTATTTGACGATAAATAATCGGCGATATCATAGAACGGTCTGTTATCAAATATAGAACTGTCCATATTGTGCGAGCCTGAACCGTGAACAAGCACTACGGCGGGTACGGGATTTTCCTCGCTTGCGTCTTTGGGCACGGTCAGCAAGCCGTCTACCGCCCACTGCGCGTCTTCGCCGATAACCACAGGTTCGGCGGCGTACGCGGCGTCTTCGTCAACCGGTATCGTCGCGAACGCGAAGCCTAAATCAAAAAGCCCCGCAACTTCCCCGTCAGGATTTACCGTAACTCTGTAACCGCTTTTGCCCATCGTACTGTTCACGGCGAAATCAACGATTAAATAACCGTCGATTTCCTGCGAATCTTCTACGCTCCAGTCAATAAAGCTTCCGCGGGAGACCAGAATCATTTGATAAATTTCCGCGAGCGCTTCCGCGGCCGCCTGTAATTCGGCGGACGCCGTCTGCAGCATACCCATAATATCTCCCGCGGCAAATTTTGACATGAAAGCGACGGGCGTATTTTCTTCCGGGTTCGGCCGGCGCATTACGGCCCGCATCAATATCTCTAAATCCGTCTGCGTTATAAAAGACCTGCCGTTCCATAGGATTATACCGTCTTGAAGTTCTACCGCTTCGTTATTCGCATAAGCCAGCGGCTGATTTGTGTGTAATATAATCGCCTGTCCCATTAGTTCAATATGAATAGTCCCGTCTTCCGCCCGCCATTCGACAGAAGCGCCGGATTCCTCGAATATCGCCCGTACGGGCAGAAGCCCCGTTTCCTCTGGATTCGCCGCGCTTACTGTAAACGCGCCCGCCGATATTATCATAACTATTGCTAAAACGACGGCCGTTATTTTTTTGATTTTCATTTCTTTCATTAATTGTTTTCTCCTTTTAATATAACTTAAATTTTAATTATTACCCGAGCCATAAAAACATTATACGTAAATTTACAACGCAAGTCAAGGAGATTTCTTTAACAATTTGTAAATATTATTTACCATATCCGCAATTATCTTTTAAAACTCTTATTTATATTTACCAACGTTAAGTTTTTTTTATTTTTGTTAACGAAAATTTTATTTTTTTGTGATATAATTGCTTAATAACGAAAAACGAGGTGTAACGTGATGAACCTTGAAAAGGCAATCAACAGCCGCCGTTCGCGGCGTAAATATATACCGACGCCGATTGAACCGCAGACCGTTTCAAAACTGCGCGAATTAATCAGCGAATATAATGAAGAAAAAAATATACGCTTTGAACTCGTCCTCAATGACGGCAAAGCATTTAACGGCTTCCGCAAGAGTTATGGAATGTTTTCGGGCGTAAACGATTATATCGGGCTTATAGCCGATAAAAACGATTCTGCCGCCGCCGAACGGCTCGGCTATTACGGCGAACTGCTTATGCTTCATGCCGTAGAAATGGGGCTTGGCACTTGTTGGGTCGGCGGTACGTTCAGCCGCGCTGATATGCCGTTTAAACTATCTGATAATGAAACGCTTGTCTGCGCGATTGTCATAGGCAACACTCCCGAAAATGACAGTTTGAAGGAAAAGCTAATCCGAAACTTAACTCACCGTAAAACCAAAACCGCCGAAGAAATGACCGTTTCCGATACCGCCGTACCCGATTGGTTTACGCTCGGAATGAAATGCGTAGAAAAAGCGCCGTCGGCAATACACAGACAGCCTGTTATATTTTCATATAGTAAAGGTAAAGTCAGCGCGTCGGTATCAGATATACTCGCAGAGGGAATGGCTCTTGATTTGGGTATAGCCAAACTGCATTTTGAGTTAGGTTCCGGCGGCGGTAAATGGGAATGGGGCAACGGCGGCGAGTTTGTTCATTCGTCTGAAGAAAAACTTGAAAAAAAGTCTTGACATTTTTTTGTTTTGCTTTAAAATATTATCGTACTTCGGCCGGTTAGGCCGGTTAATTGAATTGATTTTATAAATAATACTTTAAGGGCGGATTTTTTATCCGCCCTTAGTTTTATGTA
>Ga0099364_10009396_pt1 | contig 13568 bp, 8 predicted proteins | sample TergutTh196P3_FD_73070 | JGI IMG/M metagenome (GOLD analysis project Ga0099364, IMG submission 73070) | Microcerotermes parvus P3 segment gut microbial communities from Pointe-Noire, Republic of the Congo - Th196 P3 | ecosystem: Host-associated > Arthropoda: Insects > Digestive system > Gut ...
ACGCTTTGGGCAAATCGGGATAAAAATAATTTTTTCGATCAAACTTGCAATGTTTGGTAATTGTAAAATCGAGGGCAAGCCCCAGCTTGATGGCGTATTCAACTACGGCGTGATTCAAGTCAGGGAGCGTACCCGGCATTCCCGAACAAACCGGGCAGACATGGGTATTCGGCGCCCCTCCGAAAGCGGTGGTGCAGCCGCAAAAAATTTTTGACCGTGTTGCAAGTTCTGCGTGAACTTCAAGCCCGATGACGGTTTCCCACTTCATGCCATTACTCTCCCCCGGCCACTCCCGAGTGATCGGGCGGGAGTGGTCGGGTATGGTGATCGGTACGGTATTGATACACCCGTGCTGCTTGTATCAGTTTATCCTCCGAGAATGCGTCTGCAATAAGCTGAAAGCCGATTGGCAGCCCCTTTTCGTCAAAGCCGCAAGGGAGCGCCGCAGCGGGAAGCCCTGCCAAATTGACTGATACGGTATAAATGTCCCCCATATACATCTTCATCGGATCGTCAATGTTCTCGCCGAGCTTGTAGGCAGTAGTGGGCGCGACAGGGGAAAGTATCAGATCAAAGCGTTCAAATAAACGGTTGTAAGCGTCTTTAATAAGCGCACGGGTTTGCAGGGCTTTTTTATAATACGAGTCGTAGTATCCCGAAGAAAGCACAAACGATCCAAGCATGATCCTTCTTTTCACTTCAATTCCAAAACCTTCGCTGCGTGACATACGGTACATATCAGAAAGCGTTTTTGCATTGACGCTTTGGCTTCCATATTTTAATCCGTCATACCGCGAAAGATTACTCGATGCCTCGGCACAGGCAATAATATAATATGCGGGGATCATACAGTCCGTCAGCGGCATTTCAAATTCTTCGATACGCGCACCCGCCGATTCAATCTCTGCCGCTGCCGCAAGGACAGCGCTTTTGACTTCACTGTCGATGCCGTTGTCACAATAATTGCGCGGCAGACCAATGCTCATTCCCTCCAGCCGCTCCCTGCCGGTGTGATCAAACGCAAAAGGTTTTTTAATGATACAAGTATTGTCCCTCTTGTCCTGCCCGCTGATGATTGACAACAAAGCGGCACAGTCGTCAATGTTTTTCCCGACAGGCCCGATCTGATCAAGAGACGATCCATACGCGATGAGTCCGTACCGTGATACAGAACCATATGTCGGCTTGATGCCGGTGGCGCCGCAAAAGGCGCAAGGCTGGCGAATACTGCCGCCGGTGTCAGAGCCGAGGGAGAGTGGGACTTCGCCCCCCGCAACGGCCGCAGCGCTGCCGCCGGAAGAACCGCCGGCAACCCGCGAAGTATCCCAGGGATTAAGTACCGGACCAAAAGCTCCCGTTTCGCTGGAACCGCCCATTGCAAATTCGTCCATGTTGAGCTTCCCAATGACGATCATGCCTGCCTGTTCAAGCCTGTCAACGGCTGTAGCGTTGAACACAGGCGTATAGTTTTCCAGCATTTTTGACGCACAGGTAGTCTTGATTCCGGCCGTGGATATGTTATCTTTCAGAGCGATCGGTACGCCGGCAAGAGCGGAGGGAGTTTCACCGGCATTGATTCGCGCCTGTTCAGCCTCCGCACGGGCAAGGGTGTTATCTCTATCCACCGCAAGAAAGGCATTGTACTGATTGCCGTTTTTTTCTATCCGGTCAAGATATGTTTGTACAACCTCGGCAATACTGATTTTCTTTTCCTGTATTGCTGCCGAAAGTTCCAGCGCGCTCATATCAAACATAATAACATACCCCGCCTTCAAAGATCGGCAAATATTTATTTCCGTAAATGTTTTTTGCCACATTTTCACCATACCGTTCCGAATGCGCCATTTTGCCGAGTATCCTGCCGTCGGGACTGCATATACCTTCGATAGCCCAGTCTGAGCCATTTGGATTATATGCACTGTCCATCGAAGGAATCCCCTCGTCATCTGCATATTGAAAGGCAATTTGCCCGTTTGACTGCAATGTATTGAGTACTGCTGCCGATGCGGTGAATCGTCCCTCGCCATGTGAGACGGGCTGAACAAAAATATCTCCGGCACTGCATTTGGACAGCCACGGAGAAAAAACCGATGCGGCACGGGTATGCACATAACGTGATTGATGCCGCCCGATGCGGTTAAATGTCAGCGTAGGGCTGTCAGCCGTCATGGCTGATATGCGCCCAAAGGGCAGCAATCCCAGTTTGATGAGCGCCTGGAAACCGTTACATATACCCAAAACAAGACCATCCTTGTTGTACAACAGACCGTGGACAGCATCGGCAAGGCGCGGGTTACGGAATAACGACACAATGTATTTACCAGAACCGTCAGGCTCATCGCCACCGGAAAAGCCGCCCGGAAAAATGATCATTTGAGCGGAGGCTATCGCTTTTTCCAGAGCGGCGACAGAGGATTGCAGCATCTCCGGCGTCAGGTTGCGGATAAGGACTATTTCTGCCACGCCGCCCGCTCGTTCAACCGCCGCCGCGGTGTCAATTTCGCAGTTCGTTCCGGGGAAAACCGGGATGACGGCCTTTGGTTTTGCAAAGGATCTTTTGGTTTTTTTTTCACGCAGAGGCGCAGAGGAATGGGGATTGGAGACCGGTGACCAGGGACCGGGAGCGTACGGTATTTTTACCGGAAATACGCTTTCTAAAGGTGATTCCCAGGCAGCGCGAAGTTCAGCCAGCGGTATGGCGGTTTCGCCTAACGTGAAGACAGGTTCGGATTGAGTGTGTCCCAATAATTTGAATCCGTCCAGTTCTTCGGAAGTTTCAAAGATGATGGAAGCCCACGAATGTTCAAATAATTTTTCATCTGCGGTTCCCGAAAATCCGATTCCGTTGCCAAAAGCCATTTTCATTATACCGCCATATACCCCGCCTTTTTCGCACGCCCATGCGGACAGAACTTTCCCAGTGCGGCATAACGTGATGTAACTTTCCCATGCGGTACGCAAGGCTGGGTAATCGGGCACGCCACCCCCGGGTGGCGAGCTGTCGGGATTCATCGGGGTTTCCAACAGATAAACCGGGTTTCCCGCACCCTTGAACTCAGGGCTTATCAGATGAGACGCATCAGCTATGCCCACAGCAAAAGAAATGAGTGTGGGTGGTACATCCAGCTCTCCGAAACTGCCGGACATGGAATCCTTGCCGCCTATGGCCGCTATCCGTAATCCCATCTGCGCGGAGAAGGCTCCAAGCATGGCGGCAAAAGGCAGCCCCCAGCGTGTTGGGTCATCGTTCATGCGCGGAAAGTATTCCTGCAGCGAAAGATGGATCGTATCGGGCATTACGCCTGACGCGATCAACTTGGCAATTGATGTTACCACCGCATAAGCCGATCCGGCAAAAGGGTCGGATTCGGTTAAATACGGATCAAAGCCATACGCCATAACAGAAGCGGTGCGGGCACCGTTCTTTGGCAGCTTTGCCGCCATTACCTGCGTTTCCGTTAAAGCGTTTTTGCCGCCGAAAGGTGCAAAAACACTTGCCGCGCCGATAGAACTGTCGAATCGTTCCACAAGCCCCTTTTGCGAGCAAAAATTTAAATCGCCCGTAAGCGAGAGAAGTTTTTCGGCAAGACTTGTTTTGGAAGCCTGTGGTTCGATACGCGGTATGGGCTGTACGGTAATTGCTGTGTGTCGTTCCGCGCCGTTGGTGTCTAAAAAGGTTCTGTCAATGTCAACAATCGTTTGACCGCGCCATGACATGACCAGCCGTTTGTTTCCGGTTATGCGGGCAACTACGGTCGCTTCGATGTTTTCCGATTCGGCGTGTTGCTGCAAGGCAGGCCAATCAGATTCCGCGACCACCACCGCCATACGCTCTTGTGATTCCGAGATGGCAAGCTCCGTGCCATCCAAGCCGTTGTATTTCGTTGGAATTGCATCAAGATTAATTTCGACTCCGTCGGCCAGTTCGCCGATTGCCACTGACACGCCGCCCGCGCCAAAGTCGTTGCAGCGTTTAATTAATTTTGTTACATCCGGGCTCGAGAATAAACGCTGGAGTTTTCGCTCTTCCGGCGCATTACCCTTTTGCACCTCAGCAGCGCATTCAGATACAGTGTCTGTGCCGTGCGTTTTTGACGATCCTGTAGCGCCGCCAATACCGTCACGGCCGGTACGCCCGCCCAGCAGTACCACAACATCACCCGGCTCGCCTTCTAAGGAAGGCGAAGGTGTTTCCCTGCGAACCGATGACAGCGGCGCCGCGCCGACTACTGCTCCGGTTTCCAGCCGTTTGGCGACATATCCTTCATGGTACAGTTCTTTCACATAACCGGTAGCAAGCCCGATTTGGTTACCGTAGGAGCTGTAGCCTTCAGCAGCTGTCACAGTGAGCTTTCGCTGGGGAAGCTTGCCCGGCAAGGTATCCCCTATCGGCTTTCTGGGATCGCCGGAGCCGGTAATCCGCATTGCCTGATACACATAAGCCCTTCCCGAAAGCGGGTCACGAATTGCGCCCCCTATGCAGGTGGATGCTCCGCCATACGGCTCAATTTCTGTCGGATGATTGTGTGTCTCGTTCTTGAAAAATAAAAGCCAGTCCTCGGCTCCGTCTGCGAAATCTGCTTTAATTTTGACAGTACAGGCATTATTTTCTTCGGACACATCGAGCATAGGAAGAGCGCCCTGAGCATGAAAATGCCGCATAGCGGCGGTGGCTATCCGCATAAGCGTTACCGGTTTTTCACCATTGGTTGACAGAAACAAATGGTATGCCTTTTGCACACGCTCGTCATGAATACCGGCGGAGTCGATAATGGTGTTAAACGTCGTATGCCTGCAATGATCCGACCAGTAGGTATCCATTACGCGAAGTTCGGTTAATGTAGGGTCGCGGTGTTCGCTTGTGAAATATGCCTGAATTAACAGCAGATCGTCAAGCGTCATCGCGAGATTAAGCCGTTGCCGTAATGCATCAAGCGAGGCGGCATCCAGTCCGGTGAATTCATTGAGAACCGGTATGTCATCAGGCGGACGGTTGCCTTGCATGATCAGGGTTTCCGGCTTGCCGGGGGATGCTTCGCGGCCCTCCACCGGGTTGATCAAGTAATCCTTTACGCGGCTAAAGTCCGCATCGTTAATGCCTTCAATTGCGAACACTTGCGCAGTCTGCACAATGGGGCGTTGACCGCTTGGACATTGTTCGCTTAAAAGCATCTGGATACATTGCTCACACGAATCCGCACGCATGTCAAATTGCCCCGGCAAGGGTTCGATGTATAACAATCGAACACCATCGGACAACGGTGGCAAAAAGTCTTCATGGCAATTATCGCTCATTGGTTCGCTTAACACGGTATGCATAACAAGCTGCCAGCTGTCAGGCGGCAGATTTTGAATATCATACCGGTTAAAAATCCGTACTGTTACAGAAGGTAATGGTAATAATTGTGATAACTCGTTTTGCACAGATTTTGCGGCTACATCAAAACCGGGCTTTTTTTCCACAAAGCAACGATATACTTGTTCAAAAATCACCATTAGGTTAATTCTCCTGTGCTATCTCTCATAGATGTTACTGCCCGTGCAATCTATGGCAACAGTCAGCGGCATGTCGCGGACGGTAAGCCGGTATATTGCCTCCGGCTCCAGGTCGTCAAACGCAACTAATTCAGCACGGTCAATGCATAACGCCATTAACGCCCCGGCACCGCCAATCGCGGCAAAATACACCCCCGAAAACTTGCAAATAGCCTCAATCACCGGCCCGCTTCTGTTTCCTTTGCCGATCATTACACGTAACCCTTCCTGCATCAACCGGGGAGTGTATAGATCCATGCGCTGGCTCGTGGTAGGTCCAGCAGAACCGATGACCCGTCCGGGGGGCGCAGGACATGGACCGGTATAATAAATTGCCTGTCCGCAAACATCAAATGGCAGGGACTTTCCGGCTGCAAGCAGTTCGATCATACGTTTGTGCGCAGCATCCATGCCGGTATAAATGTCGCCTGACAATAATATCTGATCACCCATGCGAAGACTTTTTATAATTTCATTAGAAAAAGGAGCGGTAATTTTTTTCATAGAATTATCGTCCTGTGCCGCGTGGCATGGCAGCCGATGTTAACGGCAACCGGCAATCCGGCAATATGCGTGGGAAATGTCAGAATATGCACACCTAGTGCAGTTGTTCTGCCGCCGAAACCGGCAGGACCAATGCCCAGGGCGTTTATTCGATCAAGCAACCGCGCTTCAATATCTGCCCAAATGGGATCGGGATTGACGCTGCCTACCTCGCGCAATGACGCTTGCTTTGCCAGCAGGGCGGCTTTGTCCATGGTTCCGCCCATCCCAACGCCTACAATGACGGGCGGACAGGGATTTGCTCCGGCTGCTGTAACGGTCTCAATGATAAATTCTTCAGCGCCGGGAAGACCGTCGGACGGGTTGAGCATTCGGACGGCACTCATGTTTTCACTGCCGAAACCTTTTGGCGCAACGGTTATACGCAATGCATCTCCCGGAATAAAATCGTAATATATCACCGCTGGTGTATTATCGCCCGTATTAACGCGGTTGATAGGATCATTTACTATACTATTTCTGCAATAACCTTCCCGATATCCCCGGCGTACACCTTCGTTTATTGCTTCTGAAATATCGCCGTTGACATGAACATTTGTACCGATTGCAGCAAATACAACAGCCATGCCGGTATCCTGACAAGCAGGCAGCCCTTCCCGTACAGCAATGGCGGCATTTTCTAAAAGCCTGTCCAGTGTCGTTTGTGCAACGGGTAATGTTTCAATGTTTCGCGCGTTTGACAAGGCGGCGAGGATGTCTTCACCTATGCAGGTGTTGGCTTTTACACACAATTCCGCGACAGCACCGGTGATTTTCTCTGTGTCTATCAGCCTTAACATAACCCGTGCAACCATTTTTCTGCATTATCAATTTCTTGTAACACTGCGCTTTCAGCCGGGCCGCCCGGCACATTCCGCGCGTTGACACATGCTTCTGCAGAAATCGCATTAAAAACCGTTTCGTCAAAGATGCTTGATACCTTTTGCAGTTCTTCAATGGTTAACATATCAAGCGGTACTTTTTTTTCAATGGCATACAGTACGAGCTTGCCGGTAATTTCATGCGCGTCCCTGAAAGGAATGCCCTTTTTAACCAGCCAGTCAGCAGCGTCAGTGGCGTTGGTATATCCGCCCAACGCGCTTTTGTACATGTTTTCTGCTTTGAATGTCAGACTTTGAAACATAGCGCGGAACACGGACAAACATACTTTTACTGTATCGACAGCATCGAACACAGCTTCCTTGTCCTCCTGCATATCCTTGTTATACGCAAGCGGTAAACCTTTCATCATGGTCAGCAGACCCATAAGGCTGCCGTACACTCTGCCCGTTTTGCCCCGGATAAGCTCTGCCATATCGGGATTCTTTTTTTGCGGCATTATCGAGGAACCTGTCGCGTATTCATCCGAAATTTCCACAAAGTCAAACGCATCGGTGGACCAGAGGATCAGCTCTTCGCAAAAACGGCTCAGGTGCATCATCACAATGGACAGGCATGAAGCAAACTCAATGCAAAAATCCCGATCCGAAACGGCATCAAGGCTGTTTGCCGTAATGCGCGAAAAGCCAAGTTGTTCCCTGACAAATTCCCTATCAATGGGATAAGTGGTTGCAGCGAGCGCGCCGGAACCAAGAGGCATTGCATCGGTACCTTCATGGCAATGTGTAAGCCTTTGATAATCGCGTTTAAGCATGTGGAACCAGGCTAATAAATGATGGGCAAGGGTTACCGGCTGTGCTTTTTGCATATGGGTAAACCCCGGCATGATGGTTGTCGTATGCTGCCGCGCGGTTGTTACCAGTGATTCAAGCAGACTGATAAGTTCTTTGCGGACAACGTCAATTTCTTCTTTAACATACATCCGCATATCCAGCGCAACTTGATCGTTGCGGCTTCTGCCGGTGTGCAAGCGCCTGCCTGCATCGCCGATACGCGAAATAAGTTCTGCCTCGACAAATGAATGTATATCCTCAGCGGATGCATCGATATTAAGTGTGCCGCTTTCAATATCCGTTAAAATAGTGTTAAGAGTTGTAACAATTAATTCTGCATCAGGCTGCGGGATAATTCCCTGCCTGCCGAGCATTTTGGCATGGGCAATACTGCCGTGTATATCATATTTGTACAGCCTTTTATCGAACGGCAGCGAAGAATGAAACGAACTTGCAACTTCGTCTGCCTGACCGGAAAAACGCCCTCCCCACAGTTTCATTTTTTTTCCTCGTTATGTTTTCTCATCAAGGCGCGGGCAGTCATTGGAAGGCCCAGGAGATTGATAAAACCTTCGGCATCTTTGTGGTCGAATAGATCACCGGTGGTAAAACTGGATAGCTCTTTGTTGTGCAGTGAATACGGCGAGCGAATCCCTGCAGGGATAACATTGCCTTTGTACAGCTTCAAGCGGACATGTCCGGTAACTGTCTCTTGGGTTTTATCAACAAACGCCGACAATGCTTCCCGCAGCGGCGTATACCATTCGCCGGTGTAAATAAGCTCGGCTAACTGAAGAGAAACCATGGCTTTAAAAACTTCGGTCTGCCGGTCGATGCATAGGCTTTCCAGTTCCCGGTGTGCCGCATAGAGTATTGTGCCGCCAGGTGTTTCGTACACGCCCCGCGACTTCATGCCAACGACCCTGTTTTCTACCATGTCCGCAATGCCGATGCCGTTCCTGCCGCCGATTGTATTCAACTCTTGCATCAGGGCAACAGGCGGCAGAGTCTTCCCGTTAAGCGCCACCGGAATGCCGTTTTCAAAATCAATCTCAATGTACTCAGGCGTGTCGGGAGCGTCCTCCGGCGGAACAGTTAATTGCAGCAAATGCCGGTAATTTGGTTCGAGAGCAGGGTCTTCAAGCTCCAGGCCTTCGTGGCTTAAATGCCATAAGTTTTCGTCACGGCTGTAGCTTTGTTCTTTTTTCATGGGAACTTCAAGCCCGCGTTTGTGCAGATATTCAATTGCTTCTTCACGGGACTTAATATCCCAAATACGCCACGGCGCGATGATCTTGAGCCACGGCGCGAAGGCTTTGAATGTCAGCTCAAAACGTATCTGGTCGTTGCCTTTGCCCGTAGCCCCGTGGCAGATCGCGTCCGCACCTTCTGCGATTGCGGTATCCAGCAATTTTTTTGCGATTAACGGGCGCGCTATAGAGGTTCCCAGGAGGTATTTTCCCTCGTAAACGGCATTTGCCTTAATCATGGGATAAATAAAACCAGTTATAAACTCTTCTCTGGCATCAAGAATATAGACCTTGTCAGCTCCAATTTTTAAAGCCCGTTCTTCAAGCTCTTTATAATCGGCACATTGCCCCAGATCGGCGCAGCAGGCGATGATTTGGCAGCCATTATAGTTCTCCCTCAGCCACGGTACAATCACTGTTGTATCCAGGCCGCCGGAATATGCCAATACTATTTTTTTACACATTGGTAATGTCTCCATAAAAATGCACAAAAAAAGGCACTCACCACATGATACGCCCCCCATCACGAATCATCTGATGAACGCCTTTGTTCAAAGATGGTGTCATTATACAATTAAAAAATCATGGTTGTCAATGGACTAAACCTAAATACTTCTCAAAAAAAGCCATTAGCTTTTCAATAATGCCCTGTTTTCTGGCAACGCGATTAATACTTCCAAAACGCGACACAGGAGGCAGGATTTTATCTATATCTGTTCCCGTAGTTTTAAGTATACCGTCGCGGAATGCCATGTCGATAAAGCGGCGAGCTTCCTCAGGTTTTAAATTTTCTTTGGTAATCAATGCGGTTAAATCATCTTCTTTTCGCTCATGTACAAAACGCTGCCAATCGCCATCAATACTCTTTGAAATATTTACCCGCTCTACAAAACTTTGTATCAATTCCTTTTTACTCCGCAGTTCTATGCTTGCATTAACCGCTTTATCAATTGCAGAAAGGATGCTCTTGTCCTCACAATTGGATTCGTGGTACTTTTCGACAAGCATGAGGATATAGTCAATATTAACTTCGATTTGCCTGATAAGCTCCAGTTCAAAAATGATATCGTCGTTAATGTTTTCTTTGTCGCCTTCGGATTTTGGACGCAGTTCCTGGTATAGGTCAATATATACACTTTGATAATCCTGAAAATCCCTGTCGCTGAGGATTTCGTTTCCGGCAAAATCATCAAATGATACAAGAATATTTTTTATCCGCAGTATCGCACCGTACAGGCGGATAAACTCTTTTTGGGATTCTTCTCCGATAATATCTTTGTCAAGGGGAAACCGTTCTGTTAATTCATCTATCATTTCTGCATATTCGGGGTAATATTCATTATAAGTTTTAAGAAGCACCACTCCACCTGCTTCTTTGTCTCCGAACAGGGCAATAGCGTCATCAGTAGCCTGTTTCAAGTCACGGAAGGCTACGATATTGCCAAATGTTTTAACGCTGTTGAGTATACGGTTTGTTCTTGAATAGGCTTGTATAAGACCATGCTGCCGTAAATTTTTATCAACCCACAATGTATTGAGCGTGGTTGCGTCAAAGCCGGTAAGGAACATATTAACAACGATTAGTAAATCAATTTGGCGTTTCTTAACTCGCTCTGAAATATCTTTGTAATAATTCTGAAACTTATCGGAAGATGTATCATAATTAGTGCTGAATGCTGCGTTATAATCAGCAATTGCTGCATCAAGGAAGTCCCGGGAACTTTTATCAAGTTTATCGTTTTCAAATTCCTCGTCGGGTAATGCGTCTTCGGGATCATCTTCATTTGCACTGTAACTGAATATGGTTGCAATGGTCAGATTCTTGTTTCTTTCCGCAAGCTGCGTTTTAAATTCTTCATAGTATTTCATCGCCATTGGAATAGAGGAAACGGCAAATATTGAGTTGAACCCTGCCATTCGTTGACCTTTGAGAGAATAGAATGCATTACGTTTGGTCTTTTGATCAAAATGTTCAATGATATACGACACAACTTCCCGGACACGTTCCGGAGCAGACATGGCTTTTTCAACATCAATTGCCCGGACATTTTTATCTTTAATATTTTCTTTTTGTTTGACTGTATTGATGAAGTCAATGCGGAAAGGCAGTACATTTCCATCGTTAATAGCGTCTACGATGGTGTATGTATGAAGCTTGTCACCAAAAGCCTGTTCTGTAGTTCGCAAAAGCGGATTACCGCCTGTTCCGGCATTGATTGCAAAAATCGGCGTGCCTGTGAAGCCAAAAATGTGATAATTGCGAAACGCCTTAACAATTTTTTTATGCATTTCGCCAAACTGCGAGCGGTGGCACTCATCAAAGATAATGACGATGTGCTTTTTGTAAATATCATGGGACTTGTTCTTGCCGATGAATACATCAAGTTTTTGTATGGTTGTGATGATGATGCGGGCGTTTGGGTCGCCAAGGTTTTTTTCCAACTGCCTGGTCGATTTACTCCCATTTGCCGCGCCTTTTTCAAAGCGGTCATATTCTTTCATTGTCTGATAGTCAAGGTCCTTCCGGTCAACAACAAATAAAACCTTTTCTATTGTTTCTATTCCTGTCGCAAGCTGTGCTGTCTTAAAGCTCGTCAGCGTCTTGCCGCTGCCGGTTGTGTGCCAGATATAGCCGCCCGCGTCTGGAGTTCCCGTCTTTTTGTAGTTCGTCGAAACGACAATTCGCCCTAAAATCCGCTCTGTTGCGGCTATCTGGTAGGGGCGCATGACAAGCAACAATTCCTCGCTGGTAAACACACAATAGCGGGTGATGATATTCAACAGCGTATGTTTTGCAAAAAATGTTTTCGTAAAGTCTACAAGGTCTGCAACAATTTTATTGTTGGCATCCGCCCAATGGGAGGTAAATTCAAAGCTGTTGCTTGTCTTTTTACTTCTACGCCGTTCGCCTTCACCATGTTCTTTAATATGTGCATTGCGGGTGGTATTGGAATAATACTTGGTGTTTGTGCCATTGGAAATAACAAAAATCTGGATATACTCATAAAGTCCGCATGCAGCCCAAAAACTGTCGCGCTGATACCGCTTTATTTGATTAAATGCTTCACGGATTGCCACTCCCCGCCGCTTCAATTCAATATGCACCAGCGGCAGGCCGTTGACAAGGATTGTCACATCATAACGAGAACCATGTGCCCCGTCGCTTTCTTCGTACTGGTTAATCACCTGCAAGCGGTTATTATGGATATTCTTCTTGTCAAGTAAATAAATATTTTTAGTGCTTCCATCATCACGTTTGAGTATCTGAACATGATCATCCTGTATCTTACGAGTCTTTTCGACAATGCCCTCGTTTTGGCTTGCGATGCACTCTCCAAAAAATTGCTCCCATTCATTTTTAGAAAAGGTAATCTCATTGAGTAACGCAAGCTGTTTGCGCAGGTTATCGACAAGTGCAGCCTCGCTGTGTATGGCAAGTTTTTCATACCCCTGCCCGGACAGCAGATTGATAAATTCTCGCTCTAAATCGGCTTCGCTTTGGTATTCAGCCGCCGTTCTGTAAGAGGGAGAATATTCAGCGACTACGGTGGATTCGTCTGTGCTTGCGATTATGTTGTAGGTCATTTTGTTCCTTTTATTACTGCGTATTATGCAACATAACTTCCCTAAGAACAGAATTTATTTTACTCTGATACCCTTTTCCATAACCTTTAAACCAAGCCAAAACATCAGCATCAAGACGAATTTGAACAGCTTGTTTTTTGGGCTTAAAATATTCAGGATATCGAGGTTTCATTTTTTTTAATTCTTCTTCGGTAAGTATTGGGCAGTCTAAAAAATTAGTGTTTTTGAAAGCTTTAATTTCGGCAATCCTTTCAGGAGATAAATTTTTTGCGCCATTCATAATAATACCTCTACAATAATGTATATACAATATATAGAGAAAAGTCAAGTCCTTTTATCCTTAAAACTTAGTAGCTTATCCCGGTAATACTCATACTGTTTTTTCCGTGCCGTTATCTCGGCAGGCAGACCGCTGGAAATATCGGTGGTCAATGCATCGAAACGGTCAAGGATGGCGACAATGCGTTCCTGTTCGGCGAGGGGAGGGAGGGGGATTATTATATGCTCAATAACCGAACGAGCTAACCTTGGAACACTTGCTCTTCTTACTCTTGAAAAAATATAGCTCTGCTGACATTGCAACGCATAGTAAAGAAATCGACTCAGCAGGTGTTCTGAGCAATTAAAACAAAAACAGTCATCTGCTGCCCAAAAATCAATAGGACTATATCCGATTTCACCAGCCGCACCTGCGCTAATAATGAAAACTGTATTTGCAGGATAGTTGTTTTCGTCATAATAACCTAATGGGGTCATGCTATTTTGATACACTGGATATTGCCCATCTTCTGCAAGTTGGCTTTTTATCAGTCGCACTCCCCTCGTAATTGCAGCTATCTCACCAAGTGTTACCCACCTAACTTCTGTTCTGTTCTGTTCTGTTCTGTTCTGTTCTGTTCTGTTCTGTTCTGTTCTGTTCTGTTCTGTTCTGTTCTGTTCTGTTCTGTTCTGTTCTGTTCTGTTCGCTGCTTGCGTTAAACGC
>Ga0099364_10009397_pt1 | contig 13568 bp, 15 predicted proteins | sample TergutTh196P3_FD_73070 | JGI IMG/M metagenome (GOLD analysis project Ga0099364, IMG submission 73070) | Microcerotermes parvus P3 segment gut microbial communities from Pointe-Noire, Republic of the Congo - Th196 P3 | ecosystem: Host-associated > Arthropoda: Insects > Digestive system > Gut ...
TAGCGTCTTAACTGTGCGTGGGGTATCTTTGCCGTCTTCGGCGACGTAACGCCCACACGAGGCGAGTGTGGGGTAAATAGGGGTTTATACTTGACTAATCCGAGCCGGGACTCTAAAATAGAGGCAAGCCGGAGACGGTGTAACCTAAAGAGGAACAGAAATGAGCGAAGACGTTAGGAGGTTTTTAGACGATGCAGCACGGAGCAGCGTTGGTTTTGATGATTCATATCAGACTATAGAAGCAGGGCAACGACAGCAGCAGTCAGTGTTTGCAGCGTTTGATGCGCCGGTCATGGATGCCACAAAACTGCTCCTCAACATGACGCAGGTTACACCAAGACCTACGGACAAGAAACTACAATCCACATTGGACAAGATATTCATTGGATGTAGAGGACGTGAGCGTTCCGAAGACCCGCATGTAACAATACGAGTTAACAGGGAGCAGGTGGCTAGGGTGCGATTGAGTGATGGGGGCGTAATGAGTAATACGGGAGTTCACGATGACATCGTAGAAGTTGTGCAAAATGACGTTCTCGCAAATCCAAATAAATACATTCAAAATTGGAATGAAAATAATCCGAATATGACAATTCCATTAGTAGAGGAGAAACAAAATGAACTACCGACAAAAGACGAATCGTACAAAGAGGCAGAATGGTACAAGAAGTCGCAACAGATTTATGTACCCGATGAAGAAGGAACGGGGCAAACATAATCGAAAGAAATACGCCGTCAAAGTACATTCCGTATCGAGTACCGACTTTGTTTTGAGTACGTCGTTTGCAACGTATCGGGTACCCCGTTCTCATTCGCATTGGTTTAAGAACGCAAGCCATAGAGTTTTGCAAAACGTTGTTTGCTGCGGATATGAAACTTCACAGCACGGAGAAGTGCTTTCTACTTTTTACTGGTATGATTTGGATTCGATATGGGATACGGACGACTTCAAAAAATACGAAATAGCCAACACAAAACGGGATACGAATGATTGAGTTACACGGCGAAGGTGTTTTCGAACGACATAGAGTTTTCAGTCGCTCGCCAAAGCACCACTTTTTCTAAATTGGACTCAAATCAACGGAGGATACCGATTTTCCCGAATTCGGTCGAGGGCAATTCAAACTTGACAAATCGGCACGAACGTTCTTAAGTACGTGGCGGGGTAGCCCCGAAAATTCGGGGCTGGTCATCCGTTTTGACAAAAATGGGCAAAACGTGACATGGGGAAGTGCGGCTGTGGAATCAAAGGGATAAATCCCAAAATTTTTTACACACACGAGGTACCGGGGGGACTTTTTTTGTTGTTTTCTTTTGTTAGACTAACAGGGTATTATTTCCATCGGAACAATTTTGCGAAATGAGCGAGAAAGTTGAACTCGGAAAAGACGTTGCAATGTCCCCATCACCGGACATCGTTGTTGAAACACGGAATCTGACAAAGGTTTATCGAGACTTTTGGGGACGGCAAAAAGTTAGAGCATTGAAAGCACTCGACCTGACAGTGAGACGCGGCGAAGTCTTCGGTTTGCTCGGTCCCAACGGCTCCGGTAAAACGACAACAATGAAACTTCTGCTCGGACTCCTCTTCCCGACCAGCGGAGAAGCCATTATGCTCGGAAAACCCGCTACCGACGTGGGGAAAAATGCCAAAATCGGGTATCTGCCCGAAGAGTCCTACCTCTACCGATTTCTCAATGCCGAAGAAACCCTCGATTTTTACGGACGCTTGTTCAGTATGTCCGGTGCCGTGCGCCGGCAACGGGTCGCCCAACTAATCAGTATGGTCGGACTCGAATCCGCCAAAAAGCGCCAACTCCGTGAATACTCCAAAGGAATGGCACGCCGACTCGGACTCGCCCAAGCATTGATAAACGATCCAGAATTGATCCTACTGGACGAACCGACGAGCGGACTCGATCCTATCGGAACAAGAAACATCAAAGACTTGATTCTCGATCTCAAAGAACAAGGTAAGACGGTGATTATGTCGTCACACCTTTTAGCGGACGTGCAGGACGTTTGCGATCGAATCGGCATCCTCCATCAAGGAGAGCTCAAAGAATTGGGACGTGTCGAAGACCTGCTCAAGGTTTCGGATCAGACGGAGTATCGGGTATCGGGATTAAGTGATGATTCCAAACACCGAATTGCTCAAATTATCGACGAGGATCAGGGAGCCAAGTTGATTTACAGCGGCAATCCTGCGACGACGTTGGAGGACTTGTTCCTGCGGATCATCGAAGAAAGCGAAGCCAGACCCGGCAGAAGAGTACGAGGAGGAAAAGCGTAGTCTCCACCGCAATTACTGGGTTGGCAGGAAAAATTAGCAAAGAACAAACAGAGCTAGGAGCGGTAGCACCGGAGCTTCCGCTCTGGGCTCTGTGAACTTTTTATCCGCCGGTCCCTAACTGACGTATCTATCTATTACCTTCCGCCTCAAATGGTCTTGATTAAGTATTTTTTGGCAGTGCTTTGCATTCCCACTTCATCGGCGTAGCCTTTTGGTTATGAAGGGCTATGTAGTTCAACATCTTTTCCTCCAACATGTCGAATGAACGAAAATTTCCCCGCCACAACACAAGCCGACTCAAACCACTAAACCAAATCTCTATCTGACTCAACAAAGAACAATGCTTTGAAGTACTGTATTTAGTTTCTGTTGCTTATCCGTTTTTTGGTCTTTTCATAGGAAAGGGAGGAAAATAATAACGCGTCCGCAGACCACAATCGGAAGAATAGAAAAAATTGAAAAAATAATCGTGTGTCTGTATCACGAAAGTTGCTGTTTTTTCACACAAAGGCACGAAGGGCACAAAGGATTTGAAATTACCGGACTTCCTTGGTGGTCTTTGTGCCTTTGTGCGAAACATAACAATTACGCGAAGAATGTGATGGAACCTGATAAATTGCAAAATGTTGCGACAAAGCACGGTTACTTAGTTGCTACACTCTCAAATAATCAAGGGCATTTGAGACAGAAGGTACTAGATCAACGCCTGCGCGGGAATGACGATGAGAAAACGAACACATTGGTAAAATCTTACTGCCGGACAGTACAACACCTATTCCCCCGCGTGCCGAATCCCCAAGATTTCCAATTCTTTCTCATTCAAGCCCACTCCGCGGAGCATCAGCCGATTGCCTTTCAAACTTTCAATCGAATTGATTCCCATACCGCCCATCATCTCCTTGATCTCATGCTCCCACGCATGAAGCAAATGAACCAAACGCTTATAGCCAATGTCAGGATTTAACCGCTTGACAAGTTCCGGCACCTGCGTCGCAATGCCCCAATTACAAAGTCCCGTATGACAACTGCGGCAAAGATGACAACCGAGAGCCAACAGTGCCGCCGTTGCAATATAGACGCAATCCGCTCCCAACGCAATCGCTTTCACAATGTCCGCACTGGATCGAATACTGCCGCCGACGACAAGAGAAACATGATCACGAATACTCTCATCTCGCAACCGCTTGTCCACGCTTGCCAGCGCAAGTTCAATCGGAATGCCCACATGGTCACGTATCCGCGTCGGAGCCGCACCCGTACCGCCGCGAAAACCGTCAAGAGCAATAATGTCCGCTCCGCTCCGGGCAATGCCGCTCGCAATTGCCGCAACATTGTGCACCGCCGCAATTTTGACAATCACCGGCTTCGTGTAATTGGTTACTTCTTTGAGAGAGTACACAAGTTGCCGCAGGTCTTCAATCGAGTAAATGTCATGATGCGGAGCAGGGGAAATCGCATCGCTGCCTTCGGGAATCATTCTTGTCCGTGAAATATCGCCGACGATTTTCGTACCCGGCAGATGTCCGCCGATGCCCGGCTTTGCGCCCTGCCCCATCTTGATTTCGATTGCCGCCCCGCTGTTCAAGTATTTCGGATGAACGCCGAAACGCCCAGAAGCAACTTGTACAATAGTGTTTTTGCCGTAGCGGTAAAAGTCTTCGTGCAACCCGCCTTCGCCGGTATTGTAAAGAATACCGAGTTCCTCCGCAGCACGGGCTAAACTTTCGTGAGCATTGTAACTAATGGAACCGTAACTCATGGCGGAGAACATGATCGGCATCGACAGAGATACCCGCACCGGCAAATTGTTAATAAGCCGTCCCTGTTCATCACGTCTGATTTCCATCGGCTTCGCACCGAGAGAAACTTTCGTCTCCATCGGTTCACGCAGAGGATCGATGGACGGATTCGTAACCTGCGAGGCGTTCAACAGAATCCTATCGAAGTAGAGGGGATAGTTTTCGGGATTGCCCATACTCGACAACAGAACGCCGCCGCTGCCTGCTTGTCTGTAGAGTTCGTCGATAGTCTTGCCACTCCAGTTTGCGTTGCCCTTGTAGGTATTACCGCTTCGGACGATTTTCAATGCCCTCGTGGGACAGAGAGTTACACAACGATGGCAGTTGACGCACTTGGCATCGTCGCAGACGACTTTGTCTAAATCCGCTAGAAATCCGTGCGCTTCGTTAGCGCATTGCCGCTCGCAGGCGCGGCAGACGATGCATCGGGCATCATTTCTGACGACTTCGTAATCGGGATACAAAAAGTTTATTGCCATGATAACTCACCTCCTTTCAACGCGACAATCACCGGCTGTCCGCCTTTGGGTGCCCAAACGCTATCGAGATTCGGTTCAATAATACGAATCGCCGCCTCTTCGCTTGCAACGTACACAAGAGCATCCTTTTCTCCGACGACCATGCTCCGCAGTTTTAGCCGGTCATTGAGCGCCATCAATCCGCCTTCATAACCGACAAGGATCGAGAATGGACCGGTAATCAATTGCGCCGCAAACATCACTCGCAGATACTCATGCGTCTCACGTTCCACCGGCGGCATACGTTCAATGGTCTGCCAAAATGGTGCCGCAATGACCGATGCGATCTCCTCAAATCGCAACCCCTTCTTTCTGTGCAAATAATCAATGATATAGGTAATAACCTCGGTGTCGGTTTGCAACGTACACTTGTAACCGTACATTTCGATGGCACGCCGGTTAGCATCGTAAGAAGATATTTCGCCGTTATGCACGACGGAATAATCAAGCAGAGCAAAGGGATGCGCCCCGCCCCACCAGCCCGGCGTGTTCGTCGGATAGCGTCCGTGTGACGTAAAACAATATCCCTCGTACTCTTCCAACCGGTAGAACCTTCCCACGTCTTCGGGAAAACCGACTGCCTTGAACACGCCCATATTCTTTCCGCTAGAAAAAACATAGGCACCGGCTATTCTTGTGTTCACACGGAACACACACTTGGCGGTGAATTCGCGCTCGTCCAGTTGACTGTCGGACAGTTTTGTAGGCAGCGGTGTAACGAAGTACCGCCAGATTAACGGTTCGTCGGTAATCTCTTTAATTTTTCTCGTCGGTATTTTGGAAAGATTGATAATGTCAAAGTGCCGCTCTAAAAATTCTTCACATTCTTTTTTTGCGGAAACGGAATCGTAGAACATATGCAGTGCGTAGTAATCTTTGTATTCTGGATAGATTCCATAAGCCGCAAACCCTCCGCCGAGTCCGTTGGAGCGGTCGTGCATGACCGAAATGGATTTAATGATGGCTTCTCCGCTCATTCGCCGCCCTGACTTGTCAATGATGCCTGATATGGCGCAGCCGGACGGTATCCTGACTTGTCCCTCTAACTGTTTTGACGGTATGGTACTACACATTGCATCGCAGCGTAAAAAAAAGGTGTTCATCGGAGGACGTGCCTAACGTTCTCTGATGAACACCTTTGTTCAATTTCATGAATTGTACAATGATATTGGCTTTTGTCAATCGGCGGGGGCTCTTAGGCTTCCGCCAAAAAGTGATATGCCCATTAGAAAGTCCCTCCGTTATTGCGCTGCGTTCCATTCCGGCTTTTGTAACCATGAACAAAAGTCGGAATGTATTGTTATTAAAGGGGGAAGTGTAATGACGGTACTCTTCGAAAAGTGCAAAACTAAACGGCAAGTCTTTAATTTCCGGCAAATGCCTTACATAGGATATTCCTCCGTGCAAACGTGTTTGGCGTAAAGGTGTTTGGATACTTTTTCCCGCAACGTTGCGGGACTGAACGGCTTGACAATAAAATCGCTGGCTCCAAGATTGATGGCGACGGTAACATTGTCGATAGTTCCTTCCGATGTCAAGAAGATAATCGGAGTTAGTTCGTGTTCGGGAATTTCCCTTATCTTGAGAAAAAGGTCGTACCCGTTGATAATGGGCATATTGAAGTCCAGAATAAACAATTCCGGTGTTTTTTTTAGTTTTTGCAAAAATTCTTCCAGCATTTCCGGTTTCGACAGCATTTCCACGTCGAACCTATTGCGTAACGCATATTGAATGGAACGCAACATGTGAGGAACATCATCGACGGCAACGACACAAGGCTTGTTATCTCTTTTTGCCTCCTGCAAATCCCTCTCTTCCTGCATTGCGCCGTGATAATTGGGATCCAGTAGTGTCTCGATTCGCTCATATAAAGTGAAAGCGGAGAATGGTTTGGTAACATAATCTGTCGCGCCGAGACTTATTCCCTGAACCACGCTGTCCTCATCGCTTTTGGCGGTTAGAAAAATAACCGGAATGTCGGCAAATCGCGGATTGGCTTTTAATTGCTTAATGGCGGTAAAGCCGTCGACGTCCGGCATGTTAATATCGAGCAGTATCACATCGGGGGTAATTCTTTCGAGTAGTTCGAACATCCGGGCGACGGAGTTCGCTATGAAAACATTGTAATATTCTTGGAGTTTTAGTCTCCCCATTTTTAGGACGAAATTGACATCGTCAACAAAAATAACTTTTCTACGGACACCACTCATGATCGTACTATTTTTGGATTATTCTTATTTACCGCATCACTTGCAAGCCTAAAACCGATAGGGCACAACAGGTGAACATACCTTATACAGTGTTTGTCACTCTTTGGCAAGGGGTGAGAGCGTGGAGGTACAAGATTCGGCGAAAGACTCTCGTTGGCGGCGGTTGAGCTCAAGTGATCGACCACCGCTGCGAATCTGCACAAAAATAACATACGCAAAGGCTACCTTAACTGACTGGGGGAATACACTAATACACGGGTGTGTAAAATAAAGTTGGTATTTGAAACAACATCCGGAATGAAACGAAGTGTAATGACGGCGTTCAACGCTTGCCCCCCGTCATTGCGCTGCGCTCCATTCCGGCTGTTGTTGTTCGGGACACTAAAAACTCCAACTAATTTTTTACACACCCCTAATACACTACATTGCAAACCTCGTCTCCACAAAGAAAGAAAACGTGATAGAATACACGGAGGACGTCATTCTAATACTGACAGAGCAAATCACGATGCAGGTTTACATATCGGGCAAGTTTTTCGACAAAGAAAGCGCAAAAATCAGCGTTTTCGATCACGGCTTTCTTTTCGGAGACGGAGTCTTTGAAGGAATGCGTTCCTACAACGGTAAAGTATTCCGGCTGCGTGAACACATGCTTCGCCTCTGGAATTCCGCCAAATCTTTGATGATCGAAATTCCGATAAACATCGAAGAAATGGAGTCGGCAACTTACGAAACACTCAAAGTCAATAACATCAGCGACGGATATATCCGGCTTATCGTAACCCGAGGCATCGGAACGCTCGGACTCGACACCCACCTTTGCGAAGACCCGCAGATTGTTATTATTGCCGACCATCTAGCCCTCTATCCCAATGAGTTTTATGAAAAAGGACTCGACATCGTTACCGCCTCGACCGTCCGAACCAATCCTTCGATGGTCAGTCCGCAAATCAAATCACTGAATTACCTAAACAACATTTTGGCAAAAATCGAGGGACGTCAATCAGGTTGTGTGGAAGCACTGATGCTCAACACGAAGGGGGAGGTTGCGGAGTGTACCGGCGACAATATATTTATCATTACTCGAGGAGTGCTGCACACCCCGTCAACGGAAGCCGGCATTTTGGAAGGAATTACGCGGCAGACGGTCTTGGACATTGCCGCAGAGATGGGAATCCCTATTAAAGAGGCACCGATGACCCGGCACGACATTTTTGTTGCAGACGAATGTTTTTTGACGGGCAGTGCAGCGGAGTTGATACCGGTGGTCAAATTGGATGGGCGTATCATCGGCGACGGCAAGCCGGGAACGATGACGATGAAACTTTTAGACCGCTTTCACGAAGAGACAAGGCGCTAAGAAACGAAAAATGGGCAACTCGCCGACCCGTCATTCCAAAGCAAGCCGAAATCCAGACGGCATAAATTGCACGGGCAAGTTGTATGTTGCTCTTTCATCGCGTTGGGGCAGTCTAAATTTGGGATAAAAACACGAGGTCACCTCTAAAAATACCCTTCCCTCGACAGGATTTGAAAATAGGGTATTCTTTTCGGAGACTTTTTTCATTTCCCTTCTTATGTTGCATCGTCCTCCTTCCTTCTTCGACACCGAACACATACTCGGAAAAATCCGACTGTTCAACGCCCCAGTAATTTTAAGGTATGCCCAAACTCAATGCCCTCATCTACTGGGAAATCTTTCGCCACACTCTCAACAGAGTCCCCAAAAAAGAGCATTGCAAAGAACGACTCTCCAACGCCGGACGAAAACCCTACGATGTCGTCCTAATGTTCAAAATCCTTATGGACAATTATCGTTTTTCTAATGCAACACGATTATTGATAACGGCAGATGCTGGCGGCAGACCGCTGCTACGCCGCTTCGCGCTGTCTTTCGGACGCTACGGCAGGGAAGATGCGGCGCATCGGATTCGCCTCATAATACGTCTTGATTCCCCGAACAACAATACGTTGCTCCATTTCCGTCAGTTCAGGAAATATCGGTAACGCTAACACTTCACGACTCGCTCTGTACGTTTCCGGCAACGACTCCGCTGCGTAACCGAGACTCTTGTAACACTCCTGCTCATGCAAGCCGAGCGGATAGTAAATTTCCGAACCGATCTTTTGCTCCATCAAACTTTTTCGCAAGGCGTCGCGGTGCCCATCCGGCACACGCACCGTGTACTGATTCCAAACGTGCCGACGATTCGGCAACGGCTTCGGCAAAGCGAGGAATTGGTCGCAACCTGATTCCATAAGCATCTCATCATACCGTTGAGCATTCTGTATCCTCATCATCGTCCAGCCTTCGAGGTACTTGAGTTTCACATTGATGATTGCCGCCTGAAAAGAATCGAGCCGCGAATTGATACCGATAACGCTATGATAGTATCTCGGATCCATTCCGTGAACGTGCAATAGCCGTAGCCGTTTGGCAAGTTGTTCATCTCGGGTTGTTACCAATCCGCCGTCTCCTGCTCCGCCGAGATTCTTCGTCGGATAGAAACTGAATGCTCCCATATCCCCCCAAGACCCGGCACGGCGTCCGTCCAGTTCCGCTCCGATTGCCTGCGCCGCATCTTCGATGACCGTGAGATTATGCTGATGTGCTAGGGCGTTGATGTGACCCATCTCCGCCATCTGACCGAAAAGGTGTACGGGCACGATTGCTTTGGTTTTAGACGTTATTTTTCGGGCGGCATCGTCGGGATCCATATTATAGGAGGCTGGTTCAATATCGACAAAGACGGGCGTCGCTCCGAGTAGGCTGACGGCACTTGCCGTTGCAAAGAATGTGAAACTAGGAACCAGCACTTCGTCGCCGGGACCGACGTTGATTGCCATTAGTGTGAGTATAAGAGCGTCGCTGCCGGACGCACAACCGACGGCGTGTTCGGTCTGCGAATACTGGGCGATGTTCTGTTCGAGGGACTTGACTTCGGGGCCGAGGACGAAGGCGCCGGAGTCGCAGACTCGTTTGAGTGCGTCGGCGATTTCGTCTTTAATCGTTTCGTATTGCCGTTTTAGGTCGAGGAGTGCGACGCTTCGGTTTTCGATTTCTGTTATTTGACAGTTAAAATTTCCCTTCATCGGTGTTGTTAGTGGGTTGAATGTCGCCGATTCTCCTGACCGGTTGTGGAACGATAGCGATTTTTCAAGAGAGCGTCAAGAGCAATTCTAAATTTGGCGATATTTTCTGGCGGAAGTCTTATTGTCCGAAGACTGTGCTTCTTCCCTTCCTCCTCGTCTCGTTGCTACATAGTTTCTGTTGATATATTCCCAGTTTCCATTCGACGTGGGGCAGAGTTTGCTTATTTTTATTGTAGAAGGTTGGGTAGTGTCCCAGATTTATTTCACGAGCCAAAGATTACATCGGAACGCTTGTGTGAATGGCGCACGTCTCTGTTGAGCGAGTATGCGGAGTCGACGGTCATGTTGCATTTGAAGCGGGTGCGCACGGTGTTGGATTGGGCAGTCGAACAGAATTTCAAGAGATTTCGGAGCGAGCGGGTTTGGGCAATATCAAGAGTCCGTTTGTCAACATGCGTCGCAGTCGGAGTAACGATGTGGTACGTCGTTACGGTAGGGAAATGGAAAAACTTTGGATTGGTCACACGGCAGACGTGATGGAGAAGTATTATCTGCGTCTGCTGGAGGAGGATTTTGCGGCGGAAAAAGCGGAGTAATTGGAATAAACTGCCCTTTTTGTCGGGTGCTTTTTGCCGAAATTGCCTTCGTTGGTCGAAAATGGCTTGCATTGTTTCCAACAAAATGCTACACTTTTGTCGTGGTGGTTGTCAAAACTCCAGCGAGGGACTCCCATGACCGTTACAACTGTTGAAAATCAGCGGACGAGTGTTGCCCCGTCAGTCGAGAGCAGGGACAATGGTCGTACTCGTCGGTTCTACCCTACTGACGTTCGGGAAGGCGACCGAGATCGCAGGTATCGTTTTATCGACAAAAATGGCAATCTTGGCACGACCGTTTTCGGTGACGACATATTTAACCTTTTCAATGTTCCGACGGCACTTGTACAGCAACTTAATGATGAGGTGCAGAAAATCGTCGATGCCGGTAAGGAATGGGCGGCAAAATGGCAAAACCACATCGTAGGCTGGAAATTGTATCCTCGTGAGGGGGCGATGCAAAATTATTTTCATTTGCAGTTGGTTGTTACCCAAAAAGGGAAAGAACACGATAAGCAACTTGCCGAAGCCCTTGCCGGGCTGGACACCCATTTATACGAAAATACCGGTTGCTCGCTGATTCGTGTAGCGGTACTAATGGTTCCCGATGTGTCCGAAGAGGAAATTGCGGCAATATGGACATAAGTCTCTTGTTTTATGGCAGACAGAAACACACACAATCGGGTTGCTAGCAACAACGAGCTGACGATGCACCGTCTTCTTGATCCCAACATTACTGGCGGCGTTGCGTCGACGGAGGATCATCCGTGGATAGCGGTTATGGCATACTATACGGTGTATCATCTAATCGAAGAGGTCGTGGCAATCGTTGATCCGCAGACTCACCATTTGGATCACGATGAGCAGGTTGATTTTTTGCGGCGGACATCTGCACTACAGGAGTTGGCGTTTTTGTATAACAATTTGAACTCGTTACGAAAATATGCGCTGCGTCGTCCATCGGCAAATGTGTCGTTTGAAACGGAACGAAAAATTTTAGGCTACACCGATGCTCAACAGTTTCGGTCGGTCGTCTTGGATCATGTGTTCGGCACTCTTAAAAACAGGCTTATGGCGTACCGCACATCGTTGTTGTCGGTGAAGTCGCCGTAGAGTACTACCCAACCTGCCGAAATCCGGTAGAATATCGTCCAGTGGGTAGGGGAAGTCATGCCCCCCGTTTGTTTTACCTGTCATTTGATACAGCGCCGGACAGGAAAAACAGCCCCTTCCAATAACTGTATTTCTGATAATCTGACCGGATGGTCAACTGAAAGGGATAGCATTATGGGTTTTCTGAAAGAAATTAACAAAATGGCGCGTGCCGCCACTTCGCAACAACGTAAGATCGAAGCTCAGCAACGAAAAAATGAGCGTGCTGTGCAAATGATTATCACATCCGTTGAAAGCATGATAAGAGTAGCCAATGGATCTTTACGTATGGCTGCAGATAAATCAAGAAAACTTCCGACGCGCATTTCACGTTTGGACATTGCCAAAAAGAGAGTTGCAGAGGTAAAACAACTTGTAAGTCAACATTCATTTTTGAAGTTGCCCAATTTACATGTCTTTGAAAACGATATTGTTCGAATTGGAAATGAACTACGTCAAGATCAACAGTTAGCAATCGAGCAGAAAAAAAGAAAGCCGTCACCGACAAAGACGAAACGTGCGGGGAAGAAGAGCATGCAATCGAAAACAAGAGTTACCAAAGCAACCGTTCAAAAACTCCAGCATACGTTCCAAGATGCTCGCATGGAAATGTATCAAGCCAATGCTGATGTGCTAGACGGTGTGCAATGGTTAGCGGCACTGGATCACCGGACGTGTTTGTTTTGCGGTGCATTGGACGGCAAGATATGGCATCCAAACCAGTTACGCCAGATAAAAAAACCGCCATTACATAAAGCTTGCCGGTGTAGGCTTGTACCTTACATTGACATCGGCGACGGAGCGGGACGATCTGGTGCTGTCGAAAATTTTGATCAGATAGCGAAGGAGAAGTACGAGACGAATCCGAACATAAAGAAAAAATATGACGATTTGTCTTATGAGTACCGGCGGAAATTGCGGTACGATGCAATTAAGGAATACGGTGATAGCGGCAAGGCTCCGTACGTACAGATGAAAAACAACGCCACGATCGAAGACATTTATTTCGGTGCATTGCATTTAGAAAAGAAACGTCAATACCACCCGGAACTGTTAGAATTGATTGGCTCTACAATGGACTATATCAATTTCGATGATAGTGCATGGGATTGCGAAAATACAGTGCTTGATGTAATGGATGGCAAAACGGCAGAATTTTTCTTTCCCTATGCGGCAAGCATTGGATTTACACGGCAATAAGCCGGGCAAAACGGCGGTGCTACTTGGTCGGTATGTCCAGCACGCTAGACGACATGAAAGGCAAGTCGCACATGTGGAATCGCACTACGCTTTTCACAGAACAGTTTAACGAAATGCTGTTTGCAGACTCGTTCTAATTCCCAGTGCATGTTTTGGACTATGTAGCAAACATAGTTTCCTGTTAGTCCGATGTTCGCCAGTTTTTGCAGGAACTCGGCTTTGGCGGCGGCGATTGCCTCGTCCCGCTCAATTTTGCTCCGGTACTCTTCTGCCATCTTGTCTGTGTCGGACATCGGCTTGGTTTCTGTGGTCTTGGGTTTGCTCATGGTTCTGTTCCTTTCGGGTTAGGTGTTAAATCGAAACGAGTCCGTCTTGCCTTTTCGATGTTGCGTCGGGGGGCAGGAGCGGACTCGTCTCTGTGGTCGATGTAAGGGTGTCCCGACGCAACGCGGGACATTATACCCCAAGTGGGGTATTGTGTAAATAGGGGGTATCCCCCAAGTGAGGTATTTTGTAAAAATTGCCGATTTTGGGCAACTATTCTGAGAGTGTTGACCTATTTATAGATATGGTCTTTTTGACTGTTTTACAGGGTTGGCGGATAAAACTTTCTCTAAAATGCGGAGTTTAGTTAAACTAGGATGTTTCGTTGGTCCCTATCGTTTCGGGACGAAGTGCAAATAGGTAATTTAGACAAATTTCGTCAG
>Ga0099364_10009398_pt1 | contig 13567 bp, 10 predicted proteins | sample TergutTh196P3_FD_73070 | JGI IMG/M metagenome (GOLD analysis project Ga0099364, IMG submission 73070) | Microcerotermes parvus P3 segment gut microbial communities from Pointe-Noire, Republic of the Congo - Th196 P3 | ecosystem: Host-associated > Arthropoda: Insects > Digestive system > Gut ...
CAAAATCTGGCTTTGGATTATCAATACGCTTTTGCCGGCATCAAGGTGTATCCCCAGCTGGGTTTTGACCCGTACCCGGATGATACGGACGAACTCGACAAAGTGAAATATCTGTATCAATACTGTATCGACCGACGCATCCCCGTTACAACGCATTGCGGCGACAGCGGTTACAAACCGGAAGATAATAATCATCTGACATCGCCTCTGCCTGCGGGGTGAAATGCCGGTAAATGTCACATGGCGTTGCCATGTGCTATTGATGACAGGTTTTCAGCCTAAAAAATTAGTGGTTTTGCCATATTTTCGAATATGAAAGAATTTTTATATCTTTGCGGGAAAATTTTCGAGTATGGAAGAAAAATTTAATGCAATCAGAAAATATAATTTTTGGGACGAAAGAACTGTCGAACTTGGTTATTATCGTGTTGATTATGCCGATAAAATTTTTGCATATACAGGCAATCGGCTTGTAAAAGTGCTAACAGGACAAAGGCGCACAGGCAAAAGTTATATCTTGCGGCAGTTGATCAATAAGATGATTTCTAACGGCATTGACAGAAGAAACATTCTATACGTTAACAAGGAATATACCGATTTTGACTTCATTGCCAATTATACTGATCTTGATGATTTTGTAAAATTTTACAAAAAACAGTTAGGTGTTTTGGGCAAAGTTTTCCTTTTCATTGACGAAATTCAAAATATTTCGGGTTGGGAACATTTTGTAAATTCCTACTCACAGGATTTTGTTGATGAGTATGAGATTTTTATTTCAGGCTCAAATTCAAATATGCTTTCGGGCGAATTGGCTACGTTACTTTCCGGGCGCTATGTGGAATTTAATATTTTTCCGTTCAGTTTTTCGGAATATTTGGGAATTTTGAACAAAGAAAACACAAAACAAAATTTTATAGAATATATGGAAAGTGGCGGTTTGCCTGAACTTTTCAACCTGCAAAGCGATGAAATTAAACGAAATTATGTTTCAGCAATAAAAGATACCGTTTTTTTACGCGATATTATTCAGCGTTACAGTATAAAAGAGCCGAAATTGCTGGAAGATATTTTTGTGTTTTTGGTAAATAATGCTGCAAATTTGGTATCAATTACAAATGTCGTAAATTATTTCAAAAATTCAGGCAGAAAAACTACTTATGACACCGTTTCCGCTTACATTGGTTTTATGGAAGATTCATTTTTGGTACATAAATCGGAACGATATGACATTCGAGGCAAGGACACGATTTCGGGAAATTCCAAATATTATATCAACGATTTGGCTTACAAAAACTATCTTTATACAGGTTTTGGTTATGGCATTGGCTATAAATTGGAAAATTTTGTGTATCTCAACTTGAAACGTGCAGGATTTAAAGTTTATACAGGTGTTTTTCGGGACAAAGAAGTTGACTTTGTCGCATTGAAAGATGATAAAACTTTGTATGTTCAAGTAAGTTATTTAATGATTGACGAAAGCACAATTGAGCGAGAATATTTTCCACTTGAATTGATTTCGGACAATTACGAAAAAATGGTGGTTTCACTTGACGACATACAATTTCCACAAAAAAATGGAATTAAACACGAACAAATTTGGAGGTTTAATCCGTGAACACACCAGCGCCTGACAAGCGCGCCTGTTGTGCAACTGCATTATAAGGCTGAAAGCCTGTCATCAATAGCACAAGGCAACGCCCTGTGGCATTTTACGACGGTTTATCAATCTCCGTTTTAGTCCCCCTTTGAAGAGTGCAGGGGGATGTCGCTGTCCAGCTGAAAATCTGACATCCAGATGATTCCGCCCTTTCAGGACAGGGTGTTGTTCGGCTCCGATTTTTCAATCAACCTGCTTGTGACGGATACGAACTGTTATAATGAGAACCTGGCGTCATTTATTCATGCGGCGCTTGACCTGTTGCATAAAACGAATTTGTGTGAACGCAATCCGGAAAGGTTTCTCTTCGGCGGGTAATCCTGTAAAGGCTGGTCCTGTCGGCAAAAAATCTTCCAACGAATTGGGCATTTACGACATGAAAGGTAATGTCAAAGTAAAAATAATTGACAGAAAAAACGGTCTGTTTGGAACGAATATGTTACCTTTGCGAAGTCTTAATGAGAATGGAATATGAAATTTTCAGAATTGTATCGTTTGCTGGAAGATAACGGCTGGGTAAAGAAAAAAGGGAAACTTTTAGAGAACGATTTATAATTATTGATATGAAAAAAATAATTGCCATTATTGAAAAAGCATCGGACGGAGGATATGGTATTTATTGTCCGGAGTTGAAAGGCGTATCTTTGTATGGTCATGGATTAACATGGCAACCTATATCTTTTAGCGTCATAAATTACATTCCTGATTTTTAAAATATGCTCCGATAATATACAACGGAACATTCGTCATCCAATTTTCCCGGCGATAGTTTGATAGCGATGTACGAACGGCTGACTGAGGCTGAAATTTTTCGCAAAAGAGTTTGAAACTTCTGGCTCGTAAATTTTCGTCTGCTTTTACTTCGACGGGAATGATTTCGTCTTCTTCATTTTGAAGAACAAAATCTATTTCATATTTACTGTTATCAAAAGGAAAATAATGGATTGCCAGCTCTTCATTCAACAAAAGTTGCTGAAAAACAAATTGTTCAGCAAGCGCACCTTTAAATTCGGTAAAAATTGCATTTCCTGCAATCAGCGTTTTTGCTTTGATTTTCGACATGGCGCCAAGCAGTCCTATATCGTTGTGGTACAGTTTAAAGGCAGACAATTCCTGATAAGCGACAAGCGGCAGTGCAGGTTTTGATATGCTGTGAATTTTATGTAACAGTCCCGAATCTACAAGCCATTGAATGGCTACTTCAAAATCCTTTGCCCGCGCGCCTTCTTTCATCACTCCGTAGATAAATTTTTTATTTTCCTTTGCCAATTGTGCAGGTATACTGTTCCAAACCATATTGATACGTGGCAAAACATCCTTTGGCGCATGTTTAGAGAAATCGTTTTTGTATGATTTCAGAATATTTTGTTGAATTTCTCGAACTTCGTTCCAATCTCTGTTTTGCGAAAAACTCCATACGGCTTCAGGCATTCCGCCTACATAAAAATAATATCGAAGATGTTCTATAAGTCTGGAATTAAAAGCATTGACCAATTCCCAATCGCGATTTTCAATCAACTCCACCAATCCTGTTTCCCCCATAGCGCCTAAAAATTCCATAAAACTAAGGGGATGAAGCGTTTCAAAATTTACTTTTCCCACCGGAAATGATTCGCCGGGGTGTATATTTATTCCTAATAGAGAACCTGCCGCAATAATCTGGTATTGAGGCGCTTTTTCGTAAAAATATTTTAATGCGGTAATTCCCTGCGGAGCTGCCTGAATTTCATCGAAAACAAGTAACGTATCTTCTATTGTTATTTTAAATCCGGCGTAGGCGTTCAACAGGGTAATTATTCTGCTGATATTGAAATCTGCCTGAAATATATCCTGGGGGGCGTCTTTATCTTCAAAATTGATATAGACCATTTGCCGGTATTCGGTTTTCCCGAACTCTTGAAGAAGCCATGTTTTACCTACCTGCCTTGCCCCTAAAAATAGAAGCGGTTTTTTATTTGGATTTAACTTCCATTTTATCAATTCTTTAATTTTGTTTCGATACATTTTTTCTGATATTAATTAGAAGTTTTATTACACTTTTTCTGACATAAAAACGCCACAAAAATACACTTTTCTCTCAAAAAAAACAGCTGTTTTTACATTTTTTTCTCAAAAAGCGTGAAAAGCCCAAGCCAAACAATCAAAATCAAAAACGATTCTCCGAAATAATCATCATGCAATATAATAAACGGGCATTCGGAAAAATCAAATTAACTGTTGGAGTATTGAAAGAAGTCGACAAAGCATTCAATATCGCATAACTGCAATAGAAAAAACGACTAACAACCCTCCTCGTCCCGGAAATAGTTATTAGCCGTTTTAATAATTTTTCGCAGCAAAGATATTAATGTGATTTTCAATCCACCATAAATTTTGATTTTTTTAATAACAGGAAAGCTCTTTATATCAATTCATGTCTTTTTAGCATTTCAGTAATCTGTTCGACTGTTAAGCCGGTGACTGCTGCAATTGCATCTGTTGAATATCCTGCCTTATTGCAATTGATTACTACTTCTTCCAAACCTTCTGCCCTGCCTTCTGCTTTACCTTTTTCCAGGCCAATTGCTTTGCCTTCTTCCAGACCGATTGCCTTGCCTTTTTCAAAGCCGATTGTTTCGCCTGTAATTGAGCCTTCCAGCAATGCGGTACGAAAAGCATCGTCACTGAGCAGTCTGCTGTCAATCGCACGCATATACTGTGCCTGCTCGGCGGCGGTCAGATTATCGAACAGAAGCGCCTCCCTTGCCCGGTCAATACCCTGAGCCGTGAAATGGTCTTCGATACGGCTGTTTTTCAGATAGTATATCCATTCGTCGAGCGTGTTTTTGGCGACATCGTCAAAGCCTCTCACCTTGACAATATAATATTCGGGACAGATATCTCCCACCACCGTTTTGCTGTACAGCTTCTGCTGGGCGGCAGTCAGTTCCAGTTCACTGTGCGTGTGAAGCCCTATGAAACGGGTGAAGCCGCGGTATACATAATCGTCGCCGCCCAGTTCGAAATACACAATATTGACCGAATAGACCTTGCGTACACTGGAGTAGGGGGCGCCACGGTGCATATAATCCGTAATGGCTTTGCTGACGCCATAGAGCATCCGGTGATAATATTCGGCGACGCTGTCATACTGAAGTTCGATGATGACTAATTCGCGGTCGTCGGCTTCAACCAGAATATCGACTTTATTGCTCCTGTCGTCTTCATCCGACATGTTGCCTTCGCTTTCGCCGATGCTTTTGATGATGATCTTACGGTGAATCAACTCGCTCAGAAAGCCTTCCAGTATCTCGAAATTGGCTTTTTGACGGAGAAGGCGTTTCATCGCCCAGTCGAACGAAATCATGCTGTGTGTTTTCATATCATAATGTTTTATTTGTACACTGCAAAATTAGTGTTTTTCTCTGTAAAATGAAAAATTTTACATAAAAACTTTGCCCGTCAACGCAGGCGGACGCAATCATTTTGCCTGCAGACTTTCAGCCTGATAATGCAGTTGTGCAACAGGGACAGTCGGTTTGGCGAAATGGAACATCGACCCTGACGAGTGTGACAGAGTACTGCGGATTGAGAGTGGGAACGGATTGACGAAGGCGGATATCGCAGAGGTGTTGCGCAAAATGGGGTATGAGATGGAAGCCAGACCGAGACATACCCGATGATTTTGATATTCGGAAAATTTCTCTCTGAATAGTTTGACTTTTTTCAACACCCCGACTGCAAATCGGCGCTGTCTTAAAAGCCTCCGCTTTTTATTGTAACTTTTTCCAGAGAAATCCTTAACTTTGCACAAAAATAAAGGATTTTATGGAACGATTCAAATACTTTTTACTGGTATCCTGTTTTTTATTACAGGGATGTGAACGGCTTTCGGAAGCTGTCTTCAAGGCAGAGGTGGCTTATCATTTTGATAGGCCTGCGAGCATCTGGGAAGAAACATTTCCGCTTGGAAACGGACGGATTGGCTTAATGCCCGACGGAGGAGTGGACAGGGAGACTTATGTGCTGAACGAAATCTCAATGTGGTCGGGCAGCAAACAGGATACCGACAATCCGGTTGCATACAGGTCACTGGCTGCCATCAGGAATCTGCTCTTTGAAGACCGGAACGACGAAGCCCAGCAACTGATGTATGAATCCTTCGTCTGCCAGGGCGAAGGCAGCGGTCATGGACGGGGCTACAACAAACCTTATGGGAGTTTCCAGTTGCTTGGCAGGATGGAACTTCATTATGAATATACGGAAACCGATGCTGTTACTGGCTACCGGCGTGAGTTGAATCTCGAAAATGCCGTAACCAGCGTTTCGTTCAGAAAAGGCGACACACAATATACGCGAGAAGCTTTTACTTCCTTTTCGTCAGATATTGCCGTTGTCCGCCTGACTGCAGATCACGCGGAAGCCCTTAGTTTTCGCATCAATATGAACCGTCCGGAAAGATATACTGTTTCTGTTGTTGGGAAGGATCTGTTGATAAGCGGACAGATGACAGACGGAACTGTCCTGTCGGACGAAGGAGGAAAAGGCATTCGTTACGGAGCAAAGATTCGTGTGCTGCTGCCTCGCGACGGCATCCTGACGACAGTCAATGATACGACTCTTTTTGTAAAAGACGCTTCGGAAGCTATCCTGTTAATCGGTATGGCAACCGACTATTTCGGAAAGCAGGTCGACCAACAACTGGATTCGCTACTGCTTGCTGTCGAAGTGAAAAGTTTTGACGAATTGAAAAAAGAACATGTCGAAGCCTACCGCGATCTGTATGCCCGCGTACAGGTGGATTTCGGACGGGTTGCTGCGAAAGAACGACTGCCGGTGAACGAACGTATCGAGGCTTTTCAACGGGATAAAAACGACCCTTCCCTGATGGCGCTTTATTTTCAGTTCGGGCGTTATCTGCTCATATCTTCAACCCGTCCGGGGCTGTTACCTCCCAATCTGCAGGGTCTTTGGTGCAACACTGTCAATACACCCTGGAACGGCGACTATCATTTGAATATCAATCTGCAGATGAACCTGTGGCCTGCCGAAGTGTGCAATCTGTCCGAACTGCACCTTCCACTGGTCGAATGGACAAAGCAGCAGGTGCCAGGCGGACAGCGCACGGCAAAGGTCTTTTATAACGCACGCGGATGGGTGACCCATATTCTGGGGAACGTATGGGAATTTACGGCTCCTGGCGAACATCCCTCCTGGGGAGCCACCAATACATCGGCAGCCTGGCTGTGCGCCCATCTATATAACCATTATCTGTATACAAAAGACAAATCATACCTCGAAGATGTGTATCCGGTCATGAAAGAAGCCGCTCTGTTTTTTGTAGATATGCTGGTAGAAGACCCGCGCAGTCTGTACCTGGTAACAGCTCCCACTACCTCGCCCGAAAACACCTATATCCTGCCCGGTGGGGGCGAAGCCAATGTGTGTGCAGGCTCCACGATGGACAACCAGATCCTGCGGGAGTTGTTCAGTAATACCATTGAAGCCGCGTCCATACTGGGGATAGATGAAGATTTTGCGGACATTTTAAGCGAAAAACGCTCCCGCCTGATGCCGACTACCGTCGGACCGGACGGGCGTATCATGGAATGGCTCACCCCGTACGAAGAAAAAGACCCGCACCATCGCCATGTCTCCCATCTCTACGGTCTGCATCCTGCAAACGAAATCTCATTGACACGAACGCCCGAACTGGCACAGGCTGCCCGCAAATCGCTCGAAGTACGCGGCGATGAGAGTACGGGCTGGTCGATGGCATGGAAAGTAAACTTTTGGGCACGGCTGCATGATGGCGAACATGCGTTTAAACTGCTGACCGACTTATTGAAACCCTGTGGCCGATCCAATACAATCCAATACAATACCGGCGGAACCTACCCCAATCTGTTTTGCGGACACCCTCCTTTCCAGATTGACGGCAATCTCGGAGGATGTGCAGGGATTGCAGAAATGTTGATTCAAAGTCAAAATGATTGCATCGAACTGTTACCGGCATTGCCGACGGCTTGGAAAACAGGTTTTTTCAAAGGCCTGAGGGTTCAGGGAGGAGGCGAGGTGTCTGCCCAGTGGCGGGACAGTCAGCTTCAGAGAGCCGGATTGAAAGCCTTCGCAGACGGAACCTTCCGTATTCAATTACCGGACGATTCGAAAGGATTAAAGATCAAGCTGAACGGGAAACCGGTTTCTTATCCTGTGACGGGAAATATGCTGGTTGCCGACTTGCAGACGGGTGATGAATTAATCATTGAATTTAGAGCTTAGAGTTTAGATAGAATAATTATGAAGCAAAATGTATCGATTCCCTTTATGCTTATGGGAATTTTGTTCTGTGTCTGTTTGATAGCATCCAACTTACTGGCAACGAAAGTGATTCAGTTAGGTCCGATTACGGCTACTGCTGCCCTGGTGGTTTTTCCGGTTTCCTATATCATCAATGACTGTATCGTAGAAATATGGGGTTACAGGAAAACGCGTCTGATTATCTGGACGGGTTTTTTGATGAATTTCTTAGTAGTGGGGCTGATGCAACTTGCTATCCTGTTGCCTGTTCCTCCTTTTTGGGAGGGCAACGAAGCATTTACGTTTGTGTTCGGACTTGCGCCACGCGTTGTTTTAGCAAGTTTTTGCGCCTTTTTAGTCGGTTCATTTATAAACGCTTACATCATGAGTAAGATGAAAGTCGCTTCCAAGGGCAAACACTTCTCCCTCCGTGCGATTGTTTCAACCCTGGCAGGCGAAGGGGCTGATTCGTTTATCTTTTTTCCGATTGCATTCGGAGGGATCATCGGCTGGAACGAACTGTTGCTGATCACTGTCACCCAAGCGCTTTTAAAATCATTGTATGAAGTCATTATCCTGCCGGTAACCATCCAGGTTGTCAAATGGATCAAAAAAATCGACCTGACGGACGTCTACGACCATGAAATATCATTTAATCCATTTAAGATAAATGAGATGTAAGGCAGATTATTTCCTATCTGCCGTATTTATATTTTGCGGAAGGCACAAATATCACATTAAGTTCAGGATCAGGCATATCATCATCAATCGGATACACAGGTCTGACGATACGTTGATAGGGCAGGTTCATCAGATCCTGGTCAACGCCTCCACGTGTATGCGCCATCATCCATTCGGCTTGCATATTGTACCAATCGGGTACGAGGTAACCCTGCTTAACGATGACGATATCTGCTTCACGGGGCTGCAATCCGAGGGCAGTCATTCCTCTTTCGTAGTGGTAGGCGGCGCGGCTTTGTGTTACTATCACACAGATACTTCCCGCCTTGATGACCGCTTCCCGATCGCTGGTGTACATTACCGTACCCGACAATTTTACCGGTCCCTCGAAACGACTGTCTTCGATAGCGCCTACCATTGCCTCGGCTTGCCTGCCGACGCCAGCCTTCTTTGCAGCAGCAATCATCTCAGGACCGGGGATAGATGCGTAAATCACGGTTTTACCATCCGGCGTCTTCAATTCGGGACGCTGCAGCAGCCTTGCCAGTGTCCAGGTTACATCACCTGCACCACCACCGGTTGGGTTATCACCCATATCACTGATGAAAAAGGGCTTTTTGTTGCTTGCAATAGCTGCGTCCAAACAGTCTTCAAGCGATCTGGTCGTCGTTTCGAAATCGAATTGATGACGAACCGACCAGAATTTTTCGGCAAGCGCCTTTGCAGATGATTCTACCTGATCCTTATCATCCCCTACCACCATTACCACGCCCTGATTACGAGGTTCGTCAGCCCAGGCATACGAAATCCAGATCGCTGCATCAAGAACACCCGGGAGCGCTTCGATACCGGGAATCATGGCGTAGAGCGACTTACCCGGCTCTACCCGCGTACTCGTCCGCTCGCCCGGAAGCAGTATAGGAACAGCAACCCATGCTTTGTAAGCAGGGCGTCCTTTGCCCGAAGTAATACGGTCAAAGAGATTGGCAACGGCTCGACGGGTCGAAATCTGATTGTCTTCATGTGGCGCCATCCGGAAACAGGTGATCAGATCCGAATATTCGGCAAGACGCAAAGAAACATTGCCGTGAAGGTCCATAGAGGTAGAAACAACAGGATCGTTTCCAATGATTCCACGAATCCGCTCCAGGAAATCACCTTCCGGATCATCAAGGCCCTCCACACTCATCGCACCATGGATATGGTAGAAAAACGCATCGTAAGGCATGTTGGCTATGATCATATTGAGCGTTTTATTGACTAATATTTCATAGGTTTCACGTGTAACAATACCCCCCGGAGTCGCACTTGAAACCATCGCAGGAAGCCATATCGCACCTTTACCCATCGTAGAATCGGGACTTAGGTAAGGATAACTGTTCAGAAGTGCTTGCCCTTCAAGTTGCCGAAAGGCTTCCAACGGAGTAACTGCCGGCGAAAAAGTACTGCATTCGATCGAAATGCCGGCAATACCGATGCGGGGAAGTTGTCCCTGTTGTGCAACAGCCTCATTACCAAACAAAACTGCTGACAAACAGAGAGTCAGAAAAGAACTAAATATCTTCATATTATTGTTTTTACATTGTAAATACCGGTGCAAAAATATTTTTTTTATTGTTTTTAAAAGCCCTATTCACCAGGTTTTCTTTACCTGACTCATGGCCTTCTTTCGCATTTCTTCCAGATCCACCGAAGCTCCGTTCAAGCGTTTGCTCTCATCTGCTGCTTCCATAAATGTGAAAATCTCAATGGTCTCCTCCGGCGATACAGGTGAGATACCTGTCTGAAAGAACTTCGTCACTTCCTTCATCAATGGTGTGTAACCGCTGTCATTGCCTATAGACTTGATGCCGGTCTCTCCGAATGCTTCACCTCCAAATCCGGTTCGTCCTTTTCGTAACCCCCTGAAAGTTCCTATCCGGTCATCTTCCCAAACGCCAACTGCGAAATCCGTATCCGGCGTATGCACCCGAGAAACACGCCTGCAACCCGTTCCCATCACGGTAAACAACGCTTCAATACCATGAATGCCGTACCAGAAAAAATCGGGATGCGTCTTTTCTAATGTGCAGGGGCTGTATGTGGATGCTCCCAAAATACTTCCAATACTTTTATTTTTTACGACATCATCCATGTTTGTCATATAACGCATTGACGACGTCGTGAAGACCGGCACATTCAAGTCTTTAGCCGCCTGAAAAATACTGATTGTATCTGTTAGCGAAGCTGCAATTGGTTTGTCAATAAAAAGTGTTTTTCCGGCTTTAAGCACCTCAACAGCCTGTTCTAAATGCAGCCTGCCATCGTTTGTTTCCAATAAAATCACATCTGTGTTTTTCAATAACTCCGCAATGGAATCTACAATTTGAATACCCATTTCATGCATTTGATTCGTGTATACCGGGATTCGGCTTACGCTTGATTCAATATCCTTGCTTCCATGTGGATAAGCTGCAACAACACGGTATCCTCCCAAATCGGATGAAGCATCTTCACTGTTCAGTATTTTTGTGAATTCGATTGAATGTGAAGTGTCCAATCCAATCATCCCGACACGGCGTCCGTTGACTGCCCTGATTTCCTGTTTGCCGAAGGTCAGTCCGGCTGTTAATAAACCGGCTCCAGCTAAAGCGCCGGTTTTTAAAAAAGTACGACGATACATATTTTATTCTATATTAATTGATTTTCCACATTTTATATCAATTGTCAAATAGCTTGATCTTCCTGATTTCCGCCTGTTCAACCTCACAAAAATACAGATTATTATGTTAAAATTCCTCATCCTGCGAAATATTTATTTCAAAAAAATTGGTGGATCAAAAAAAACAGCTATCTTTGCAACACTTTTCAGGGAGAAAAAAATAGGGGCGTTTAGCTCAGCTGGTTCAGAGCACCTGCCTTACAAGCAGGGGGTCGATGGTTCGAATCCGTCAACGCCCACATAAAAGTTGTCAATACAATGACAACTTTTATATTAATCGGAAAACACAAATTCTTATCAGGATTTGATGGCAACCTTATATTTTCACCGTATACTTCAATCCTTCATTCGGTTTAACAAGAAAGTTTTCCACTTCGAAATTGATGTCGCCGCCTGTAACGCCATCCTGTAATCTGACTGTAATGGTATGCGTGCCGTTCGGTACAATGGTATAATCGCGGAAATAGACTAAACGGACGTCATGTTGTGTCTTTTTCAGGTTGAAAGTGAGGTCGGACTTGTTTATGAAGGTAATACGCACTGCATTCGCAGATTTTTCCACTTTTATTTCCAAAGCGTTCTCGAACAGCTCTTTCAGGTACTTTTCTTCGCCGATAATAAATTCATCGTTGTAGACTGCTGTTCGTCTGTCTATCAATGCTTCATGGATGGCTTCAGGAGTTGCACTGCGGGCGAAAACGAGGGTCATTGGTCGATGCTTATCGGGTGCAAAATTTGGTATAGGGGCGTGAGCATCCGTGTTGCTTAGCATGGTCAGATTCTTTTCCAGACACCAGCGGTGCGCTTCGGGGCAATACTGTCCGCTATTAACTACCTCAATGCCTTGCATCATCCCTTGTGCCAACAATTTGGTATGTTCGTCAAACCACAGGGTTGTATCGGGCTGTTGTGAGTCCCAGCAGGGATGGTTCCAGAAGATAAACGCATTTTGTGCTTTGGCGGCAGCGAAAGCGTCCATGTAATCGGGTGTATCCAATGCGTCCGAATTTGTGAGGAAGATCGCATTGGAGTGTCCGGGAGGCATGTCACGCGTGATTTCACTGCCCTGAATCAGCATAATACCCCTGGCTTGGGCTAATCCGCGGGCAATCTCATTCGAACGGTTGTGCGATGCATCAAGGTCATCCTTGTGAGGGCGGTATTCGATATGATCGGTGATAGCGATGGCGTCAAGTCCTTCGCGAAAAGCCTCGTCAATCCTTACGGTAGGCCATACATTTCCATCTGAGAAGACCGTATGGATGTGAAAATCACATTTTAATGTTACATAACCGTTCAGGTTGGGAATGTTAATTTTGCCTCTTACCTGGGCAAACAGCGGCAGTGTCAAGCAAACTGCCAACAATAATAAGATGTTCTTTTTCATTTTAGTTTGATGTTATTAAATGATTACACTATAAACTGATTTTGCAGCAAAAACAGGAAATACTTCCCAATCAATTGCTATCGAAATAATAAGATTTTGTTAATTCTTCCGGTTATTTCACCCACGACATAGAACGATGTACTGCTTCCGCCCATTTCCTTTTGGCTATCTGCATATCAACATTCGGATCGGGTTCGAATTTCATATCGACAGACCATTGTTTTTTAATCTCATCCAAATTATCCCAGAATCCTGTTGCCAAACCGGCAAGATAGGCTGCACCCAAAGCGGTCGTTTCGGTGGTCTGCGGACGAATAACTGTTTGTCCCAACACATTGGACTGGAATTGCATAAGCAAATTGTTTTTTGATGCTCCGCCGTCAACCCTTAATTCTTTCAGGCCTACGCCAGCGTCCAAAATCATAGCATTGATTACATCCATTGTCTGATAAGCAATTCCTTCGATAGCCGCACGTGCGATATGTGCTGCAGTAGCGCCTCTCGATATTCCCACAATAGCTCCTCTTGCATATTGATCCCAGTAAGGCGCACCCAATCCGGTAAGTGCCGGGACGAAATAGACGTCTCCCGAATCGGGAACCTGAGTTGCCAATTCTTCGATTTCAGCCGATGAACGTATAATTTTCAAACCATCACGAAGCCATTGCACAATAGCTCCCGTAACAAAAATACTTCCCTCCAACGCATAATCGGTTTTCGTTCCGACCTGCCAGGCAATCGTCGTAACCAAATTGTTTTTTGAAACGACTGGTTGCTCTCCTGTGTTCATCAGGATAAAACAACCTGTGCCATGCGTATTTTTCACCATCCCCTTTTCGATACACATTTGTCCGAAAAGTGC
>Ga0099364_10009399_pt1 | contig 13567 bp, 14 predicted proteins | sample TergutTh196P3_FD_73070 | JGI IMG/M metagenome (GOLD analysis project Ga0099364, IMG submission 73070) | Microcerotermes parvus P3 segment gut microbial communities from Pointe-Noire, Republic of the Congo - Th196 P3 | ecosystem: Host-associated > Arthropoda: Insects > Digestive system > Gut ...
CCTTTCGGTCTCGGGCGAGTATGTTTGGAATATTTGCTCGGCATTGACAAAAGCGTTATCGTCCTCGAATCCACCGTCGCGAAACACCGCAAAATACGGCTTCTCCTTGGCGATTTGGGGAAGTCCATAACAGCGCGACCAAATAAATCTTTTATGGCACTTCTTCCAGCATCATTGCCATATTGACTATCATCCCAAATTGACTTAACAAGAGTTTCCGATATTCTGCCAGATTCGTCATGCAAATAATCTTTACGATATATACGCCATTCGCTCCCGGTTTTTTTCACATTGTTGAGAATCTTCATATCGGATGCTCCTTGCCTAGCCTTGCAGTTCAGCTTATGATTCAGTCTTTAATCTTACCTTCGACAACCCACTGATCCACTTCTGAAATTCTGAACTTATATTTTTTGCCTGCACGGCTGTAGGGAATTGTACCTTTACGAATCCACGCACGGATAGTGTCGGCGCTAACGCTCAAATGTTGCGCTATGTCTTCAAGATTTACCCACTTTTCCGGCATTATATTATTTGACTCGTTACTCATTATGATTCCCTCCGTTATCTGCACTATGGTTCAATGATTCATAAAATCTTTAGGAAGATACTTTTTATATATTTTGTAGTTGGTTGTATCATGGTTTGAATGGAGTCCAAGAGGGATGGGGTGATCTGATCATGTATTTTTTACCAATTAGGAAAATACATCCATGGATCGATTCTTTCCATAGACACTCTACTTAGACTCATAATAAATCTTACTAAATCATTCTAAATCGTAGCTTCAACAATGTCAAACAAATCGAAAATCTTATATGGAACTTTTTTGGATAGCAAAAATAACAGAAGCAGAAAAGACAGCCTTGAACGCCATGTCCCTTTTGGCTTTTAGGGCTGTTTGTCAATTTATGGCTGTCAAAGTCATGATTGGCGCAGGGTAAATGAGCCGACGTCGCTATAGCAAGCAAGGCGTATTTGTCTCGGTAACTCGATTGCGAACAAGTTAAAAATAGGGTATATTATGCGATTCCTTTTCTTTACTTTGGGTGCTATACGAACATGCCTAATTTTTCTACTATTGTACTACAAGAAAAGTATGAACTATACAGATAAAGCGAGGAGGTGGCAGAGTGTTTGGATTTCGCAGAAAAAGTATTGTCGTAGCTTCGCCTGTAGACGGCGCAGTTATATCTATATCGAAACTAAGCGACCCTGTATTCCGGGAGGATGTTCTTGGTCGCGGGATCGCCGTAAAGCCATATTCGGGATATGTGCGCGCACCGGCAAAGGGAGTGATCAGCCTCATGTTTGAAACCGGACACGCAGTGAACCTGCTTACGGACAGTGGCATTGAGCTCTTGATTCACGTGGGAATCGATACGGTGAAGCTCAAAGGGCGTCATTACACGATTCGCAAAAATATTAATGATAACGTCGATCCCGGTGATATTTTGATGGAATTTGACGCCGACGCGATCCGTGCGGAAGGGTATGACACGGTCACACCGGTTGTGGTTTGTAATCCTTATGCATTCAGCGATATTCTCTTTGCTCCGGAAGGTGAGGTTAAAGCCGGTGATCCGCTTATTACATTAAAAGTGTAACTGTTTAAACAGGAGGGCACGATATTGAAAGAATTAAAACACGTGATAAAAGACGAGCTGGGCATTCATGCCAGACCGGCGGGAATGCTGGTGAAATTGTTGTCCGCCTTTTCCGGCGAGGTGCAAGTGGGAAATGCGAACAAAATGATTGACGGGAAGCGGTTATTTGCGCTATTGGGCTTGGGGTTGAAACAAGGCGACGAGATGATCCTCAGATTTGAAGGCGAAGGCGAGGAAGAAGCCTTTACCGCGGTGGCGTCATTTTTGGCGGAAAACCTTTAACTTATCCAAGCCTTTTGTTGCTATATTGGAGGACAAAATTATGATGAAAACATTACAAAAACTGGGTAAATCGCTTATGCTGCCTGTCGCCTGCCTGCCGATTGCCGCATTATTGCTGGGCTTCGGCTACTGGATAGACCCGGCGGGCTGGGGCGGGACCAATCAGATTGCGGCTTTTCTGGTGAAAGCAGGCGCTGCAATCATAGACAATATGCCTATTTTGTTTGCCATTGGCGTATCCATCGGAATGGCGGACGATAATGATGGAACGGCAGCCCTGGCGGGGCTTATATCCTGGCTGCTGATCCAGACCCTCTTAGCCCCTGCAAGTGTAGCAATGATGAGCGGCGTACCGATTGAAGAAGTCAGCGCCGCTTTTGGTAAAATTAATAATGCATTTGTAGGTATTCTCTGCGGTTTCATCGGTTCCACCTGTTACAACCGATTTAGAAACACCAGACTACCCGATGCGCTGGGGTTCTTCAGCGGCAAACGCAGCGTTGCGATCGTGGTGGGCGGCGTCAGCATCATTGTGGCGCTGATTCTGTTCTTTATCTGGCCTTTCCTCTACGGCGCGCTGGTGCTGTTTGGCATGAGCGTACTGGGCCTTGGCCCGATCGGCGCCGCCATTTATGGCTTTTTCAACCGACTGCTCATTCCTTTTGGCTTACATCACGCCTTGAATTCGGTCTTTTGGTTTGATGTTGCCGGGATCAATGACCTGGGCAATTTCTGGAGCAATACAGGCGTATATGGGGTAACCGGCCAGTATATGACGGGCTTTTTCCCGATTATGATGTTTGGTTTGCCCGGCGCGGCGCTGGCAATGTACAGTACGGCTAAACCCAAGCAAAAAAAGACTGTGGCGGGACTGCTTCTATCCGGCGCTGTCACGGCCTTCGTGACCGGGGTAACAGAGCCTCTTGAATTCTCTTTCATGTTCCTGGCGCCGGTCTTATACGTCATACACGCCGCATTAACCGCCGTTTCTTTGGCCGTTATGGCCGCTCTTCCAGTCCGTGCAGGGTTCAACTTCAGCGGCGGGATGTTCGACCTTTTGCTAAGCTGGGGGACGCCGATGGCGCAAAACCCCTGGGGCATCCTGATTGCGGGCGCGGTAGCATTTGTCGTCTATTACTTACTATTCCGTATTGTCATTGTGCAACTGAATTTGAAAACACCGGGCCGGGAAGACGAAGACTATGCCGAAGCGGAAAGCAAGCTCAGCCTTGCCTCTTCCGATTATCACGAGATAGCCGGACAAATTCTTGCCGGGCTTGGCGGAAAAGCGAACATTGCTTCGCTGGACAACTGTATTACCCGCTTACGTGTGGAAGTAATCAACCAGGAAGAAGTCGACGAAAAAGCGATCAAAGCCGCGGGTGTGAGCGGCGTTATACGCCCAAGCAAGACAAGCGTGCAAGTCGTAGTCGGAACACAGGTTCAGCATGTGGCGGACGAAATGAAAGGATTGTTATCGTGATCATACGCAATGGGCTGGTATTCACGAATGAATGTTTGGTAAAGTGTGATATCGCGTTTGAAAACGGGATTATCACTGCAATAACCCCCGTCGGCAGAATGCCGGGGATTGGTTTTGAGGCGGAGGGAGCGTATGTACTCCCGGGATTGGTGGATATCCATGCCCATGGCTGTTTGAATAGTGATTTTTGTGACGCTGATGCAGCCGGATTGGAGAAAATGCTTGCTTACTTTGGGCGGCAGGGTGTGACCGGCGTTGTGCTTGCCACCATGTCATTGCCTGAAGAGGTACTCGCTGATGTGATTCGCACTGCGCTTCCTTACATTAATAAAGCGGGCTACGGCGCAATTCTGCGCGGCATACATATGGAAGGCCCGTTTATCAGCAGAGAAAAACGCGGCGCGCAAAACCCGGATCATATCGCCGAGCCGGATATAGACTTCTTTGATCGACTGTACGCGCTTTCGCAAGGCAGTATCCGTCTGTTCAGTATAGCGCCGGAACTCCCGGGCAGTCCGGCGTTAATCAGCCACGCCGCGAAATGCTGCAGGGTCAGCCTGGCGCATTCAGATGCGGATTATGACTGCGCAGTCAGCGCTTTTGAAGCGGGTGCGAGCCATGTGACGCATCTGTTCAACGCAATGTCCGCCTTGAATCACAGGACGCCGGGGCTTGTAGGCGCCGCCTTTGACCACGCCGCATGCGTGGAAGTGATCAGTGACGGCGTCCATCTGCACCCATCGGTGGTGCGGGCGATATTCAGCATGTTCGGCGCCCGGAGGATATGCCTGATCAGCGACAGTACCCGGGGTACCGGTATGCCGGACGGCGAATACGAATTAGGCGGTCAGGCAATCCACATCCATGACGGGCATTCCAATCTGGTCAAAGACGGGACCATTGCGGGAAGCGCCATGCATCTGGCTGACTGCTTCCGGCAGGCGATACGATTTGGTATCCACCTTGAGGATGCGATTCAGGCCGCTTCCGGCAACCCGGCTTGCGCCGCTTCGATCGACCTCGTCACGGGAAGCATCTCACCGGGAAAAAGCGCCGATATGCTGATTTTGGACGCTGATCTGCAGGTGCAAGCGGTATTTGCCGGCGGTGTGCGGGTGGATGATAAACAACATTGAAGGGAAGGGAGTCTATGCTGGTTATCACAGGCACAGGCGCTTCACAAGGGGTGGCGATAGGGCCCCTGCACTTTCTGGCTTTTCAAGCAGCTGAAATCCGCCGCGAAAAGGCGGCGGATCCCGAAGCGGAGGCGGCGCGCTTTGAACAAGCCCGACTGGCGGCCTGCACCCAGCTTGACGAACTGTACCGGAACGCAGTAGAGAAAGTCGGCATGGAAAACGCGGCGATTTTCGATATTCACAGGATGATGCTGGAGGACTTGGACTACCGCGAATCCGTCATGGACAGGATCCGCAATCAGGGCCTGAACGCGGAATACGCAGTCAGCCTGACCGCGGAAGAGTTCAGCGCCATGTTCTCTTCCATGGACGACGAATACATGAAAGAACGCGCCGCGGACGTAGCCGACATATCCGAGCGGCTGCAGCAGGCGCTTAACCCGCAAGCGCACAAAGCGCTTATGCCGAAGGGCCCTTCTATATTGGCGGCTTTAGATATCCGCCCCAGCGAAGCGGTTCAGCTTGACAAAGACAGGATCCTCGGCTTTGCGACGGTAGAAGGCTCGGCGTTCGCCCATACGGCTATCCTGGCGAGATCGATGCTATTACCTGCCGTTGTAGGCTTGGGCGCTAAGTTGGACGCGAGTCTGGATGGAAAGCCCGCGATTTTGGACGGCTACAGCGGAACCTTGTATATCGACCCAGACGACGCGACAAAAGTGGCGATGCAGGCCAAACTGCGGGAAAGCCTGAAAAGAAGGGAAGATCTACGCAAACTGAAGGATCAGCCCAGCGTAACGGCAGATGGGACGAAGATCGAGGTTTTTGCGAATGTGAACCACATCTCCGGGCTGGACGAAGCGGCGGACAATGCCGCAGAAGGCATAGGGCTCTTTCGCAGCGAGTTTTTGTTTTTGGAAAGTAAGACCTACCCGACAGAGGAGGAGCAGTTTGCCGTCTACAAAAAAGTCGCTACGTTCATGCAGGGAAAGAAAGTCGTGATCCGTACGCTGGACATTGGCGCGGATAAGCAAGCAGATTACTTCCATTTGCCCGACGAGGCAAACCCTGCTCTGGGTTTGCGGGCAATCCGCCTCTGCCTGACCCGGCCCGAAGTATTCAAAACCCAGTTACGCGCTCTGTACAGGGCGTCAGTATTCGGTAATATTGCCATTATGTTTCCTATGATTATTTCCGTGGAGGAAGTCAGGGATATACGCGGCATTACCGATGAAGTCATGGGTGAATTGAAGAATGAAGGATTTGCTTTCAACGCCGACACCGAAAGGGGGATCATGATCGAAACCCCCGCCGCCGTCATGATCAGCGACGAGCTGGCCAAAATGGTGGACTTTTTCAGTATCGGCACAAACGACCTCACCCAGTATACCTTAGCGATCGACAGGGAACACAACGGACTGAGCCATTTCTACAATCCCCATCATCCGGCTGTGATGAAAATGATCGAAATAACGGTTAAAGCGGCTCATGAAGCCGGTATATGGGCAGGCATATGCGGCGAGCTGGGCGCCGACCTTACCCTGACGGAAACCTTTCTTCGCATGGGGGTCGATGAGCTTTCGGTTTCGCCGGGCATGATCCTGCCACTGAAGGAAAAAATCATTAAAACAGACATGCGCGCAGTGATGAAATGAACTATACTACATATTTTTGTAAATTATTGTGAAAGGAGCTTCAACTTTGAGCGAAGCAACAATATATATAAACTCTCCGGTATCAACTAATGGTGAATCCTATTTTGATGGCGGCCTCATGCAGCTTATTGGATGGAATATCCTAGGCTTTCTTATTACTCTAATTACACTTGGAATCTGCTATCCATGGGCCTTATGTATGGTGTATGGGTGGAGAATCAATCATACAGTTATCAATGGGCGGCGGCTTAAATTTAGCGGAAGTGCTGTCGGCCTATTTGGAAACTGGATAAAGTGGTTCTTGCTCTGCATAATTACAGTGGGTATCTATAGTCTCTGGCTTGGCATAGCTCTGGAGAAATGGCGAGTCAAAAACACATCTTTTGTAGATTGATTCCTAGATAGTATGGATAATCAATCGCCAAGTGCGAAAGTAGAATACTATAGCGTTATTCCTGATTATCAATTGAACTATTAACCAGCCCTCTGTATATCATACATACAGAGGGTTTATTTTTTGCTCCGCTTTTCCTGTCGATATGCGGCGATTTCAGCGTCAATATCTTCCATCGTCATTTCTGAAGTCCCATTTTGAGTAGATTCTTCTTGTAGAGCTTTGAAAGCGTCAGAACATATGTTCTGATTAAAAAAGGGATACGAAAAGCATCCTGCCAACACGGAAGAAAAAACGATCTCAAGTACCGCTGTTATATCCACCCGATACGGACTGCGGCTATTTTGTGCCCGAATGGAGGTGAGCCATTGGATACCATGGAAGCATATCACAAAAGCCAAAAGGTGATAGCCCAAAAATAATCGCGGCTCTGTATTGCTTTTTGCTTGCAGTTATTGTAGTATGATCAAATAACTCCGGATAGGGAGCAGAAAGACTTGAAACATAAAGACTTTACCATCATCTGCGGGCATTACGGCTGCGGCAAGACAAACCTATCTATCAACCTGGCGATCGACGCCGCGTCAAAGGGACGCAGGACGACGCTGGTGGATTTAGATATTGTGAATCCTTATTTTCGCTCTTCCGACTATAATGCGCTGCTCGAACAAAAGGGCGTCCGGGTCATCGCGCCGGCTTTCGCCAGGTCGACCATCGACCTGCCGATGATATCCCCGGCGATCTACTCGGTGATGGAAGAGGAAGGAACTGTGATAGTAGACGCCGGCGGCGACGACGCCGGCGTGACCGTACTAGGGAGCTTCTCCGACAAACTGAGGGTCTTGGATTACGATATGTTGTATGTGATCAACCGGTATCGCGTGCTGTCCACGACGGCGGAGGAAACCGTGCGGCTCTTGGGAGAAATCGAAGGGGCTTCACATATGAAGGCGACGGCGATCGTCAACAATTCCCACTTAATGCGGGATTCCACGGCGGACACCATTCTTGACGCCTTCGCGTATGCGGAAGCGGTTTCCGCGGCAGCCGGGCTCCCCATCCGGGGAACCGTGATACCCAGGTTTCTGGAAGGCAGCGTCGGAGCGCGCATTCCCGAAGACGATATCTATATAGCCGATATTTATGTGCGCCCGCCCTGGACAGAGGTGTAGAGGCGGAGGCCGCCGGTGCGCAGGGTTGTTTACTTGTATAGGAGGATGAGGATATGGCAAAGATAACGGTCAATGATGAGTATTGTAAGGGCTGCGAGATGTGCGTACTCTTTTGTCCAAACAAGATTATGGTGCTTTCAAAGGAAAAACTGAATAGTAAGGGCTATCACCCGGCTGAGCTGTCCGATGAGTCCAAATGCACCGGATGCTGCATCTGTGCGAGCATGTGTCCGGACATAGCGATCACGGTTGAAAACTAGGAGGAATGATAACGATGGCGGAAAAAATTATCATGAAGGGAAACGAAGCATTGGCTGAGGCTGCCATCAGCGCGGGCTGCAGGCATTTCTTCGGCTATCCCATCACGCCGCAGACAGAGGTTGCGGCGCATATGGCGAAGCGGCTGCCCCAGATCGGCGGGACGTTTCTGCAGGCGGAATCGGAGATCGCGGCGATTAATATGGTACTTGGCGCGGCGGCTGCCGGCGTTAGGGCGATGACTTCTTCCAGTTCCCCCGGCGTCAGCCTGAAATCAGAAGGGATTTCCTATCTCGCAGGCTGCGACCTCCCCTGCCTTATCGTCAACGTCCAGCGGGGCGGCCCCGGTCTTGGCGGCATCCAGCCGGCCCAGTCCGACTACTTTCACGCGACAAGATCGACGGGACACGGAGACTTCCATATCCTGGTGTTTGCACCGGCGACTGTGCAGGAAATGGCGGATCTGGTCGCAGGCGCCTTTAGCCTGGCGGATAAGTATAGGATGCCGGCTATGGTTCTCGCGGACGGTATGCTGGGCCAGATGATGGAGCCTGTGGTGCTGCCCGAGGGAGACAGCAATCCCCCGCCGCCGAAGCCCTGGGCGGTTAACGGACATAAGAACATACGTTCGCATAATATCATCAATTCGCTCTACTTGGAGCCGAATGACCTGGAGAGAACGGTCGTCGAGCGCTACGCAAGATACGAGGAAGTCAAGCGAACAGAACAGCAGGCGGAAGAGTATCTCTGCAGCGACGCGGAGATCTTCCTGGTTTCCTACGGCGCGACTTCTCGCATTGTGAAAAGCGCCGTCGTCAAAGCCAGGGCGGAGGGCATAAAGGCCGGGCTGATCCGGCCGATCACGCTTTTCCCCTTTCCGGACGCCTATATAGATAAGTATGTCGGGCAGGCGAAAGTATTCCTGAGCGTGGAAATGAGCATGGGGCAGATGATAGACGATATCCGTCTTGCGGTAAACGGCCGTAAACCGGTTGCCTTTTTCGGCCGGACCGGCGGCGTACTCCCGACGCCGGATGAAGTATTGGGCAAAATCAGAGAAATTGCGGGAGGTGTCAAATAGATATGGCGACGATTTTTACCAGACCGAAGAGCATTGCCGATGTTCCGTTCAGTTACTGTCCGGGATGTACCCACGGCATCATCCACAGATTAGTGGCGGAAAGCATCGACGAACTGGGCATCGAGGGAAACACCGTGGGCGTGTGTCCGGTGGGATGCGCGGTCATGGCTTATGATTATTTTAACTGCGATATGATCCAGTCGCCTCACGGCAGGGCGCAGGCTTTAGCGACAGGCATTAAGCGCGCCATACCGGAAAGCGTCGTGTTTACCTATCAGGGGGACGGAGACCTTGCGGCGATCGGCACGGCAGAGACGGTCCATGCCGCGACAAGGGGAGAAAATATTACCGTCATCTTTGTGAATAATGCGATTTATGGCATGACAGGCGGGCAGATGGCGCCGACCAGCCTCTCGGGGCAGGTGACACAGACGACGCCCTATGGGCGGGATACGGCTATAGCCGGGCATCCCGTCAGGGTCTGTGAAATGCTCGCTACACTGGAAGGGGTGGCGCTGGCGCAACGCGTCACCGTCGAAAGCCTGAGGACGGTTACCGCCGCCAAGCAGGCGATCAAGAAAGCCTTTACCTATCAGCTGGAAGGCAAGGGCTATTCGATCATTGAAGTCCTGTCCATATGCCCGACGAATTGGGGGCTCTCAACGGAGAAATCCCTCCAGTGGCTAAGGGACAACATGATACCGTACTATCCTCTCGGCGTTTTCAAAGACAAGTACGCGAAGGAGGGAGCGAAATGAAAGACCCGATGCATATCCTGATCGCCGGCTACGGCGGCCAGGGAATCTTGTTTTCCGGCAAAGTCATTGCCTATGCGGGCCTCATCGACGGCAAGGAGGTATCCTGGCTGCCGTCCTACGGCCCTGAGATGCGCGGCGGGTCGGCAAATTGTACCATTTGTCTGAGCAAAGACCCCATCGCTTCCCCCTATATCGAATTTCCGGAATTTTTCGTGGCAATGAATCAGCTCGCCTTTAATAAGTTCGCCTCTACAGTGGAGGAAGGGGGCATGGTCGTCTACGACAGCGCCATCATCAACGGCGCAACGGAAAGAAAGGACATGCAGATCTTTGGTATAGACGCGGTAACCCTCGCCGAGGATAGCGGCCTGAAAGGGCTGGCGAATATGGTGATGACCGGGAAGCTTTTTAAAGAACTGTCTTTCTGTGCATTTGATTCCCTGGAAAAAGCTGTCGTGAAATGTGTGCCGGAGGGAAGGACGCAGTTGATCGAATTGAACCTGAAGGCGATTCAGCTTGGGATCGAGAACTGAGGAGGGCGGACATGGGTATAAAAGCGGAAGTAGGCATGAGGCTTGCCGAACTGAGGGACGCCTGCGGCTACAGCCGCGAGGAAATGGCGAAAGAGGTGGACGTCGGGCTGGACAAGTACATTCATTTTGAAGAGACCGGCGAAGATATCCCGATCAGCGTAATCTACCGGGTAGCGAAGCTGTGCGATGTGGACTTTACCGAGATCATCTACGGTACCGAAGCGAAACTGGATACCTATCATATCGTCAAAGCCGGCGAAGGGAAGAGCGTTGACCGCTACCCCGGTTACTCTTTCGAAGACCTGGCTTACCGCTATAAGAGCAAGATCATGCAACCGCTGATCGTCAGGCTCGACCCCTCCGACAAACCCGCCGCTCTGGTCAGCCATATGGGGCAGGAATTCAATTATGTCCTGGAGGGTTCGATCGTCCTTGTATTTGACGATAAAGAGTTTACGTTGCATCAGGGCGACAGTATTTACTTTAACCCGACCCATAAACATGGGCAGAGATGCGAAGGGGATGTTCCGGCTGTTTTTCTGACCGTCATCGCCGAGTAAGGGCGATACAGTCCTATTCAGCTTATGGGTGGCGCCCCGCATGGGCGGCGCCCCACCAAAGCATGGGAAAGGGGAAACTGGATATGCTTGAACGATTTCTGCCGCGCAGCGAATTCACGTCATATGAAGACTTTGTTGAAAACTACAGCGTGACCATACCGGAACGCTTCAATTTCGGCTTTGACGTGGTGGATGCGTGGGCAAAAATGGATAAAAATAAACGCGCGCTGGTCTGGTGCGACGATCATGGCGGGGAGAAAATACTGACTTTCGAAGAACTTCGCGTCTTGTCAAACAAAACGGCAAACTTCCTGCGTAACATCGGCGTCCGGAAAGGATCCGTCGTCATGGTGATCCTTCGCCGCCGCTGGGAGTATTGGGTATGCGCCACCGCCCTGTGTAAATTGGGCGCCATTATTATTCCGGCGACGATTCAACTGACGGCAAAGGATATCGAATACCGGGTGACTTCCGCGGATATCGACGCCCTCATTTGTGTGAATGATGACTTTGTTATTTCACAAGTCGAGGAAGCCATGCCGGTTCTGCCCAAAGGAAAAAAACGCATCCTGGTCAACGGGGAGAGAGAGGGCTGGCTTTGCTTTGATAAGGAGATGGAGAAGTGCTCCGCTGATTTTTCACCGCCGACCGGAGCGGAAGAGCAGAAAAATGAAGACATCATGCTCATCTATTTTACTTCCGGGACGACGGGCATGCCGAAGATGGTGAAACACAATTTCCTCCACCCCCTCGGACAGATCGTGACGGCCAAATACTGGCAGAAAGTGCAGGAGAATAAACTGCACCTGACGGTTTCCGACTCCGGATGGGCTAAGTTTGGCTGGGGGAAAATTTACGGGCAGTGGCTATGCGGCGCTGTCATATTTGCTTATGACATGGATAAGTTTGTGCCGGCCAATCTGCTGAGGATGATCGGGAAATACCGTGTGACAACCTTTTGCGCGCCTGTGACCATGTATCGTTTTATGCTGCAGGAGGATTTGCTTAGCTTTGATCTCTCCTCCGTGGAACGCTACTGTATGGCGGGGGAGCCGCTGAATCCGGAAGTGTTTAAGAAATGGAAAGAACTGACCGGGCTTTCTATGGTAGAAGGCTTTGGACAGACCGAGTCCACCGTCCTTCTGGCGAACTTTGACGACTGGTTCCCGATCAAACCCGGATCGACGGGGAAGCCTTCGCCTTTATATAAGGTCAAACTGCTCAATGAGGATGGCTGGGAATGCGAGGACGGAGAAGAAGGCGAAATTGTCATCACAGATTTGGACAAGGCCTTTCCCGTAGGTCTATTCCGGGGCTATATGGATAAAGCGCCCTTGGGAGGACCGGATACGAAGACGTATGGGCTGGGTGATATGGCGTGGCGGGACAGCGACGGATACTTCTGGTTCGTCGGCCGCAACGACGACGTCATCAAGTGTTCCGGTTACCGCATCGGTCCCTTTGAGGTGGAAAGCGCGCTGCTGGAGCATCCGGCAGTTGTGGAGTGCGCCGTGACGGCGGCGCCGGATCCTACCAGGGGACAGGTTGTGAAAGCGACCGTCGTCCTTGCGCAAGGGCACACCGCTTCGAAAGAGTTGATTAAGGAACTACAGGACCATGTAAAAAAAGTGACGGCGCCTTACAAGTATCCACGGATCGTTGAGTTCGTCTCGGAGCTGCCCAAAACCATCGGCGGCAAGATTAAGCGCGCGGAGATACGAAGCACGGATATGGGCGAGGAATATCTGGGGCAGGACTGAAAGGGAAGTGAAAGTGAAAAAATAAAGTGTTGTAGAGTAAATCAATCAATGATATGATAATAAAACAACGAAACAACAGTTACCGTATGGTAATTGTTGTTTGCGTTTCGTTTGTTTTGTTGTATTTCCATCGATTGCTGAATGGTAAAAACCTATGTATTAAGCGGATCTACGGCAATGCATGCTTCCAGTAAATGCATTCCGCCAAAAGATTCTGTACCAAAGCTGAATTCTCAACGTTTGATAGTTTGGAGGAATATCCCATGCGTAAAAGGCAAAGAGCATTATCAAATCCAGTAGAATATAGCATGCCCCGCCCCGATCAAGAAAGACATAGTTTAGTACCACGTACGCAGCAGCATAGGAGAAGGGGCGAGCCAGACACCGATTGGGCGAAGGGCGCATTCTTCAGCCTCATCCTCGCTGTCGTTCTCATCGCAGGCTTGGCTTTTGCCCCGCTTCCGTCCTACGCCGGCCCCGGCGGCGAAGCCACCTACGCCCAGGCCTTCCCGGATCCGAATTTCCGCGCGGCGGTCCTCGCCATCATCGGGGATGGCAGACAAAGCGGCGATCTGGTCACCGTTGCGGACCAGGCCGCATTGGCTTCCCGGACTGCGCTGAACGTCGTAAGCAATGGCATTGCCGACCTGACCGGCATAGCCTATTTCAGCGGCCTCGAGTCCTTGTGGTGCTCCGATAACCAATTGACGGAACTGAACCTCAGTGCCAACACAGCGCTGGCAGACTTGCGCTGCGACAATAATCTCCTGGAATCCCTTACAGTAACGGGATACACCGAGTTGGACACGCTATCCTGTGGGAACAATTACCTGACAGAACTGGATCTGTCAGGTAATCTCAAACTCACAGAACTTTCGTGTGAAGGCA
>Ga0099364_10009400_pt1 | contig 13567 bp, 12 predicted proteins | sample TergutTh196P3_FD_73070 | JGI IMG/M metagenome (GOLD analysis project Ga0099364, IMG submission 73070) | Microcerotermes parvus P3 segment gut microbial communities from Pointe-Noire, Republic of the Congo - Th196 P3 | ecosystem: Host-associated > Arthropoda: Insects > Digestive system > Gut ...
GCTACGGGTTGCTCTTATTGATTGCACAGGGAATGTTCATGGGCGTGGGTACCATCATGTCTATCTACACCTCCGCCATTTTGGGATATAACTGGATAACCAACGCCGAATTAGCCTTAATGACCTTGCCGGGTATTGTGCTGGCGGGTTATGTCGCTTTTCACTGGGCTAAAAACCGCATACCCATCAAAATGTATATCTTTTCAGGTTTTGCGGCTTATTTTCTGCATACGGTAGCGCTTTATTTTATGATGGTACCCGAACTGAATATTGCGCAACTCTATCTGCCGCAGATACTTAACGGTTATGCCTTATGTTCGCTTTTCATAGGGATATGGATATATCTGTTTGATAAAGTACCGCAGGATATGAATGTTGTACTGCCATCGGTAGCGCCGGTAATGATTTTCAGGAGTTTTGTGATGATGGCATTTTTTATTGCGCTGTTCGGGTGGCTGCATTATCAGTTTCAATGGCAAAGCGTCGGCGATGCGGCAGTCTATTTCGATGAAGCGACAATGGGATATACCCCATTGTTATTGCGCGACGTCCAGTTAGGCGCCATCTTAGCCGCCAGCAAAAGATTGCTCGGCTATATCATCATTGCAGGCGCAGGCATACTGACCTTTGTACTTTTCCATTCATTCGGACGACAGAAATACACCATAGCAAGATACAACATGTATATCAGTAGTGTTAGCGATGGGGTCGTGAATATAACAAACCGGTTTTTTCCAAAAAAATGAAAAGAGTAATTATCAGCACACAAATAAAACGCAAATTTAAACAGATTCCAAAAAAAATCTGCGTAAATCCTGACAATCTGCGTCATCTGCGTGCAAAAATACTTTTCAGCATGTTTTTATTATACCTGCCGGAAAATTTAGAGGCGCAGCAGTTTCAAATAAGCGGAACAGTAACCGACGCCGCCACAGACGAACCGCTGCCTTATACAAATGTAGCGCTTATGCCCGCCCATCTCGGAGTGGGCGTGATGACCGGCGACGATGGAAATTACGCATTAACTTTCACAACCAAAGGTGACAGCATCAGGTTTTCATTTGTGGGATATGAGACCGTTACGGTACCTTTATCGGAAGTGAAGAACGGGATACTCGACGTACAGTTGCAGCCTTTGACAAGCCAACTTGGAGAAGTAGTCATCGTCGGCAGCCGTACACGTTACCGCAACCGCGACAATCCCGCCGTTGAACTTATACGCAAGGCCATTGCCAACAGGGACAATAACCGCATCGAGGCGCACAATTCCTGCGAATACGAGCGTTACGAAAAAATACTGCTGTCCATCAACGACTTGAACGACAGCATACAAACCGGTACGCTATTCAGGCGTTTCCCGTTTCTGGTCAATTATATCGACACGTCGCAACTGTCGGGACGCTTTTCGTTGCCGGTATTTCTGCGGGAAAACATCTCCAAACATTATTTCAACAGGCAGCCCAAAGCCGAAAAGGAGTTGCTGGTTGCTTCGCGGATGGCTGATTTCCACGATTTTATAGAACAGGAAACCATCGGCGTATTCATGGATGGATTAGTCGGTAAATCGAATATTTACGACAACCAGATAATGGTACTCGAAAATGAATACATGAGTCCCATGTCGCCGATGGCGCCCAATTTCTATCGCTATCACATTGTGGATACGGTGGATGTGAGCGGCGTATCGTGTATTCAGTTGTCGGTATATCCGCGCAACGACCGCGACTTCGGGTTTCGGGGCGAACTTTTTATCACCAACGACAGCGCATACGCCGTGAAACGTGCCGAACTTGCTTTTACACAAAATACTGGCGTGAATTTCGTGAACGATTTTTCGCTGATACAGGAATATACGCTGATAGACAGCACATGGTGTCTGATGCTGGATGAAGCCTCCATTGACTTCAGTCTCACAAAAAACAGGAGCATGATACTTGGCAAACGTTCCAACATATACTCAAAATACCGTTTCAATCACCATATTCCCGAAAGTACGTTTTCAGGATTGAACAGCGTGGACAGAATTTCGGGATACGACATGCGCACCGGCCAGTACTGGGAGGAGAGCCGTCCCGTTCCCCTTACCCGCTCGGAACAGGGCGTGTACGACATGATTGAAGACATGAAAAACGACAGGAAGTTCAATCGCATCTTCAACGCTGCAGGGATTGTCTATTCGGGGTATATCGACGCCGGAAAATTTGACATGGGACCGATAGAAACACTTTTCAGTTTCAACGAAGTGGAAGGCGGACGCATCCGCATTGGCGGGAAAACCAATGCACGTCTCAACAAACATCTCTTTTTTGAGGGCTTTGGCGCGTATGGATTTAAAGACGAAAAGTTTAAATACCAGTTGGGCGCCATGTATTCGTTTCACCCGCGAAAATTACATCCGTGGGAATATCCGGTGAACCTGTTGAGCGTCTATTACGGGGACAATATCGAAACACCCGGACAGTTTTTCATGTTTGGCAGCGCCGACCGGCTGATAACGTCGTTTCATCGCGGAAAAGCGCAACAGAAAGTGTATCACCGCACATTCACCATGCATTATGAGCGCGAATTTGCCGGCGGCATTTCGCTGAAGCCGTCATTCAGCAGACGCGAAGAACGTCCGGCGGGCGCACTGGAATATATCAATGCGCATAGCGATGCGGTGAATTGCATCACTACCACGCAATTGGGCATCAAGTTGCGGTTTGCGCCCAACGAACGTTTCTATCAGATACAGCGCAACCGGTATCCGCTCAATCACACCCATCCTGTCTATTCGGTCAATTACAGTTACGGAATGAAGGACGTATGGGGAGGCGATTACGCTTTTCACCGCCTGGAGGCGGGTATTGACAAGCGCAGTTGGTTTTCGAGTTTCGGATTTGCCGATGTGTGGCTCAAAGCCGGAAAGATATGGGGTACGGCGCCTTTTCCGCTGTTATTCATACATCAGGCGAACCAGAACTATTCCTATCAGGACGAAGCCTTTAACATGATGAATTACATGGAGTTTGTGAGCGACCGGTATGCGCAGGTCAATGCGTCCTTTTGTTTCAACGGATGGATATTCAACAGATTGCCCGTTGTAAAAAAACTGAAATGGCGCGAGTTCATCACTTTCAAGGCTTTGTGGGGCGATGTCACTGAAAAGAACCGTCCCGAAAACAACCCCGGCCTGTTGCTTTTTCCGGTTGGAGATGCTGGAATGCCGTCCATGTACCGGCTCCGCAGCCAACCTTATATGGAAGCCGGCGTAGCGATTGATAACGTGTTCAAATTCCTGCGTATTGACCTTGTCAAACGTTTGAACTACCTTGAGCATCCCGATGCGCCGGAATGGGGCGTACGGTTCATGTTGAATTTTGAGTTTTAATTTTCTACAATTCCACCGCCCAAAGTTCCGCCGTCGCAAGTTCAAAATCTCTTTCGGCTTCTAATGCTTTGTTCACAGCGTTGTAATAAAATTCAATTTCCAACAGATAATTGAGTAACGAGATTTCGCCCGCATCTAACGCTTTTTTCAGTAATGGCTCGTTGATGTTGTCTGTGAGCGATTGCCTTACTTTTTGAGCGTTTTGTTGAAAGGCGGCGGCTTTGAAATAGAGCGTTTGCAGGCGGTTGTAAAACTGTACTTTGCTGTCTTCAAATATTGCTTCGGCTGCTTGTGTTTGCGCAATTGCTTCTCTGACACGGTTTTTGTTTTCCCAAAGCGGAATACTCATACCTACCGTAATGCCTTGAAAATGCTGCCCTGCAACCTTTTCACTCATATAGCCTGCCGAAAATTTGGGTAAACCCATTGCACGATTTAATTTTACCTGCTGTTGTCCGATTTCTATTTGTGTGCGTACATATTGCAATACAGGGCTTTTGTTTTCTGCCGTTGTATACCAGTCTTCAAAATTGGGGGGCAAATCATTTACAGGATATACATTGACGGAAAACACAATCTCTTTTCCGCCGTTCAATCGTTTGAGTTCCGACAATAAGGCGGCGCGCTCGGCTTCCATTTGTGCGATTTCGGCTTGTACGGTGGTAAGGTTTAATTGCGCCTTGTTGTTTTCCAAAGCGTTCGTTTCGCCGCTGTTCATTTTGAGTTGACTGGCTTGGGCAATACGCTCGGCGTTTTGTAGCCTAACGGCATATTCTCGGGCAAGGGCATTGTAATACACTAATTCAATACATGCTTGTTTTGCCGATAGTAATACGTTAATCCGCTCGGCTTTGTAGGACAATTCGGCGTTTTCGTTTTGCAAGCCTGCAATTCTGCCGCGATGCGCGTAAGCCGTTGGAAAGTCGAATGTTTGTCGAACGCTAATGTCGGTACGATTTCCAATTACTGACGGATTGCCCCAAAGGTAATTAAATTCTATTTCGGGGTTGGCGGGTGTTAGTCCTGTACGGTTGCCGATTTTTTCCGCTTCGGTTTGTTGTCGCAGGGCGGCAAGCGTGGTGTTGTTTGCCTCTATCTGTTGCAAAACTGTTTCATATCCGTTTTGAGCAGTTGCTGTGAATGTTACGGAAACTATTAATATACTTATTATTAAGTTTTTCATTTTGATATATTTTTATTTATTTTTTTTTGTGTTCTTTGTGCAATTCTTCGTGTTTTAAATTTTTACCACAAAGGACACAAAGTTTTTCACAAAGGACACTATAATTTTCCATAAATAACTCTTTTAACTCCATTTTTAAATAACATCTTCATAAACCAACGGCAATGCTTTTTGTTTTTCGACAAATAAGCCGTTTTTTTGCAGTTCGTAGAAAAGACATTCCTCGTATGCACTTTCCAACAAACCGGCATCAAGTATTTTGTGTACCTTCATTCCTGCCTCAAAAACTATTTTTTCTAATTCATTTTCTGTCATATATCTTTTATTTTTATTTGTGTCCTTTGTGTAATTCTTCGTGTCCTTTGTGTTTAGAAACAATCATTTCATAAACTATCGGTACAATATAAATATTTAAGAATGTGGAAGTGAGCAAGCCGCCCAAAATAACCACTCCCATAGGGCTTTGTATTTCGTTGCCTGTTTTTCCTCCCTGCAGTACAAGCGGCACAAGCGCCAATGCCGACGAAATGGCAGTCATCAGAATGGGATTGAGGCGGTCAATAGAGCCGCGCATTACTAAATTACGAATTATGAAAGTCGAATTACGGGTTTCGCTTTTGTCATCATCATCGCAATTCGTAATTCCTAATTCGTAATTGTCTTGCAAGTGTTGATAGCGCGAAACAAGCAAAATGCCGTTGCGCGTGGTAATGCCGACTAACGTAATAAACCCGATGATAGACGGAATGCTGACAATGTCGGAAGTGAAAAATATCGCCAACAATCCGCCAATCAACGCTAACGGAATATTGAGCATGATGATTGCCGACAATGTAAGGTTTTTAAACTCGCCGTAAAGCAACAGAAAGATAACGCAAATTGCTAAAATAGAAGCAATCAACAGTATGCGCGATGCGGCTATGGCGCTCTCGAACTGTCCGCCGTACTCCACACGGTAGCCTTCGGGAAGTATGATGTTTTGGTTAATATTGCTTTTAACATCGTTTACCACGCTTACCAAATCTCTGCCCGCCACGTTTGCCGATACCGTAATTTTACGCTGTACGTTATAGCGACTTATGGAATTTGCTCCGCCAACGGAAACAATGTCGGCAACTTCTTCCAACGGTATTTTGCGACCGCTTCCTGTGTCAATCAATGCTGCGCGTACTCCTTCAATGCTTTGGGTATAGTTTTCATTCAGTCGCAAAACCAAATCGAAACCGCGTTGCCCCTCGTAAATATCCGCCAATTTTTCGCCTGCAAAGGCATATTCAACAAAACTGTTAAAATCCTCAATCGTAATGCCATATCTTGCCAACATAGCGCGGTTGGCGCGTATTTGCAACTGCGGGGTTTCGGTTTGCTGTTCTACCGATACGTCCACTACGCCGTCAATGCCCGAAATGGAGTTTTGAATTTGGTTGCCAATCATATACAATGCGCTTAAATCCGTACCAAAGAGATTGATGGCAATGTTTGCGCGCGTTCCCGAAAGCATGTGGTCAATGCGATGTCCGAGCGGCTGTCCTACGGTGGTTGCCATTCCCGGAACGGCTGCAAGCGTTTCGCGTACTTCGTGCATAAAATCATCGTGGCTGCGTTTTCCCAAAATGTAGTTGACGTCGATTTCTGCGCCGTTGGTAGATTGCGAATGTTCGTCCAACTCGCCGCGCCCTGTGCGCCTTGTGGTGTGCGTTATTTCGGGTATTGCCAACAATTCGGTTTCAATCAGATTGCCCAGACGGTTGCTTTCTTCGAGCGACACGCCCGGCTTGCAGACGGCTGAAATAGTGAGCATACCCTCGTTAAATTCGGGTAAAAAACTCCGCCCCATGGTAAAAAACAATCCTGCTGAAACAATGAAAAGCGCGATTGTAGGGTAGAGTACCTTCTTTTTGTTGCGCAATACCCAATCAAGCGAGACGCCGTAAGCGGCTGTAAGTTTGGGCGTCACCCAACTCTCTTTTTTGTTTTTACTTAAATGCCTGTCTCCCGAAAGCATCAGTTTACATAATACGGGCGTAACTGTCATGGCTACGATTGTGGACATGGCAGAGGCAACGATAAACGCTACGCCAAGCGGTTTTAACATGCGCCCCTCCATTCCCGAAAGGAAAAACAGGGGTACATACGCCGCAATGATTATCAGTGTTGCAGTTAGGATAGATGAGCGGATTTCTACCGAAGTTTTGAATACGATGTTAAAAGCCGTATCGCGTTCCTCTTTTGGTTTGCGGTGGTTTTGCCTCAGACGTTTGTAGGTGTTTTCCACGTCAATAATCGCATCGTCCACCAACGAGCCGATGGCGATACACATTCCGCCGAGCGTCATTGTGTTGATGTTCATACCCAAAAGATAAAGCACAATCATTGTGCCGAGCAGCGACAGGGGAATGGTAATAACAGAAATAACGGTGGTGCGGAAATTTGCCAAGAAAACGAAAAGAACAATGACGAGAAACATCGCACCCTCTAACAACACTTTACCCACATTGCTTACCGATGCTTCGATAAAATCTGCTTGACGGAAAATTTTTGTATCTAATTTCACATCGGGAGGCAGCGATTTTTGAAGTTCAGACAAATTTCGCTCTATGTTTTCAGTAACATTGAGCGTATTGATATTGGGCTGTTTTGATATGGCAAGGATAACGGCGGGCTGTGCGTTTTGCGATGCGTACCCCATTTTTACCGCGCTGCCAATCACTACATCGGCAACGTCTGAAACTACAACAGGTTTTCCGCTAACGGTTTTAATGAAGGTTGCGCCCAACTCCTCTAAATCATTGGTGCGGGCTATTCCGCGCAAAGCGTATTCATTGCCGTAGTCGCGGAGTACGCCGCCCGATGAATTTATGCTCATCGTGCGCCCTGTCTGCGCCAATTCATTCATCGTAACGCCGTAAATATTCATTCGTTGCGGGTCGGCAAGGATTTGATACTGTTTGTAGTCGCCGCCAATGATTGAAACCTGCGACACGCCGCCAGTGGCAAGAATGGCGGGTTTTACCAGCCAATCGGCTAACGTGCGCAAGTCCATCAGTGAAGTAGCCCCCTCTAACTCCCCCGAAAGGGGAGAACTCTGCAAACCGACAAAAAGGATTTCGCCCATTACGCTTGATTGCGGGGAAAGAACAGGTACAACATCGGCAGGCAAGACGTTTGCAAGCGTTACCATTTTTTCGCTCACAATCTGCCGCGCCTTGAAAATATCCGTACCCCAATCGAACTCCACCCACACAAAAGAAAATCCCTGTGAGGAATTGGAGCGTACTCTGCGTACATCGGTTGCGCCGTTCACCGCCGTTTCGATATGGAAAGTTATCAAGCGTTCCACTTCTTCGGCTGACAATCCGTGCGCATCGGTCATTACTACTACTGTCGGGGCTGTGAGGTCGGGGAATACATCCACGTCCATATTTTGCGTAGTGTACAACCCGCCGACTGTCAGCAACACCGCTCCCAAAAAAACAAACAGTTTGTTGTTGAGAGAAAATTTTATGATATTGTTAAACATAGTTTTTTCAATTTTGTTTGCCGTATTTTTCGGCAGTGGGCAAAAGTTCGTCTAATGAGATGCCGGTCGAAAGTCCGGCAATCATAGTCAGTCCAAAAGCGAGCAAAATTGTATATTCAGTCATTTTTTATTTTCTTATTCAACTCAATCCCACAATATAATATTATATTAATCTTCTTACTTTTAGTTTGTATTTCAAATACTCTTGTCCGTGTTCTTTGGTTAGAAACTCTTCTTCAAGTCTGATTTGGATTTGAATAAGAATATACCCTAAAATCAAGAACAAAACTGTCAATGCGTTTGGTGTCGCCAAAAATGTTCCAAGTAAAGTTACAATCATTCCAAAGAAAATCGGATTGCGAGAAATTGAAAAAAGCCCGCCTGTTACCAATTCTGTTTTTGTTTCCGTATCAATGCCGATACGCCATGAGTTTTTCATGTGCATCTGTGCAATGACCGCCCAAATCAACGAAATGACTAAACAAGAAAGTCCAATATAATTTATTGTTGGATTATCAAGGTGTTGAATAGGTAAAAAAGTGTCGTGCCAAGTCGGAAAAACCGTATAAACAACAACATAAACAAATATTGCTATCAGTACCAACTTGAAATAAAACCCAACTAATCCGTAAACATTGTCATCTTTGGGTAATACAAACGGATTTTTTCCTGTTCGTTTTGCTACTATAACCGATTTCAAAACAATGGCTACCCCAAAGTAAATTATGAAGTAAATCGGTAAAATTATTCTTAAAAGGTCTGTCATTTTTAAATCTTTTATGGTTTATTTAACTGACTAATGCACATGTCCCGCGTGAGCATCTAACGCTCCCGAAGCCTGTGCCAATTTAACTAATATCGCCCCTTTGCTTACTACGCGGTCGCCTGCCGAAACGCCTTCTGTTATTTCTGTGCGTATGCCGTCTGTTACTCCTTTTTTAATGAGTTTTTTCTCGAAAAATTCAGGTGTGAGTTGCACAAAAACAAAGAAATTACCCATTTCTTCAATAATCGCTTCGTTGGGAACTGTAACGGCTTGCGCATTGGTCTGCGTTTTGATAAACATTTCTACGAAACTGCCTGCCAACAAGCCCGCACGGTTATTCACCTGGAATGTAACAGGAATGAGCGGATTGTTTATATCTGCCGTTTTACCGTAAGAAAGCGCTTTGCCGCCCAATTCTTCAAGTGTATAAATACGGTTGCTGTTCAACAAACGGATATTTGCAGAAGTGATATTGCCAAGCAAATCAAAATATCGGGGTTGCAACTCGGCTTTTAAAAACAGGTCGCGGTTTTGCGAAACAATTAAAACGGGCTGTCCCGCATCTACAAATTGACCGTTGCCGACTAACACGCTTGTAACATATCCGCCAATTGGCGAAGTGATATTTTGCCTGCCTGCCGAAAAATTACTTTTTAAGTTGTTGTAAACGGCTTCGGCGTTGATAAATGCGGTTTTTGCCTGCAATAAATCGCTTTGCGAAACAATGTTTTCTTTTGCCAGTTCCGCTTTTCGCTCGTATTCGGTTTTTGCGCGGTTGTACTCACTTTCGGCTTCGGCGTATCGCACGGCAAGATTATTGTCTGCAGTTGCGCTACCGTCAATCGTAAAGAGCGTTTGCCCTGCGGTAACGGCTTTTCCCTCTGTTATATTGGAAGTAAAAACAACTGCGCCGCTTGCTTTGGCAACAATTATTCTTTCATCGCCCTGCGAGGGTTGGATTTGCGCGGTTGTGCGGATTATCTGTCCGAATGGCTCGCGGCGGGCTACATCGGTGGCAAAATCTACTTTCCAACTTTGCTCTTTTGTGAATACTGCGCCGTTGCTGCTTTCTATTGCTGCATTGGCGGCGGCTTCGTGCGCGTCGTGCTCATTGGTGTAAACAGTGATGTTCGGCATGACGATTTGGGATTTCCCCGCAGACGTTTCTATATCGAATATAATACGTCCTGTTCCCGCGATGGCGGGTTGTAATCTGAAAAGGTAAATCCCCTGTCGGGTTGGCTCGTTCAGCGTTTGACGTATGCCGTCCGTTCCAACAATCAGACTAATGATAATTTTTCCCTCTGTAATGGGTTTAAAATCTTTCAAGTGGGAAAAATGCGCTAATATATCGCTTGTTTGTCCGACAACAAAAGGCGTGGCTTCGGCGAAAACCTCAAAATCTGCGCTGTAAGCGGTCAGTTGCAGGCTTTCGTCGTGTGCGTGTTCGTCTGTTGTGTGGTTGTGATTATGTCCGCAACCCAATAGGGCGAATGCTGCAAGCATCACTGCCAATAAACGGTATTTCTTCATCGCTCTTACGGTTTAATGAGTGTGAGTTTGTCCGTTATGGCTGTGGGTATGCGGTTCAGCCTTTACCGTGTCGGTTACGACAATGGTAGTATCGGCTTCCACTTTAAAACTTTCCTGTTCGGGCGAGTGGTCTGAATGTACCGTGCCGTCTGCGTGGGTATGGGTATTGTGGTTATGCTCCGTACAGGTTTCGGGGTTGTGCGAATTTTGATTGTTTGCACTTCTACCGCCGCAAGCGGAAAAACCTAATATGATTGCTGCTATTGCTAAAAGTTTAACTTTCATTTACTGCTGATTTTTAATTATTTATAAATAAAATTAATAGATATAATTGCGCATAAAATCTTTACACGCGCTAAAAAGCGTTTGATAAAAACGGAAAAAATCAGCAAGCGGGGGGCGCCCTCAATCCGTTGGATTGAGAGATAAATTCGGAATAAAAGAGTGGCGCATACGGATTTTGTCGGAAATGGATTTCTGTGTCATCAACGAAATCCTGTATACTTAAAGTTTTTGAAATCAGTGCATACAACATGTGCCCGCAATCACAATTTGCGTGTGCGCGGCAAGCGATTTTTATGTTATTGTGCGAAGCGAAATAAACATGGTCAATAATGCAACATTTATCGGATAAGGGATTGCCTTCGTGTTCGTGGTTATGTGTGTCGTGTTGTTCGTGGTGGTGCGCTTCTTTGCTGTCTTTACAATGTGTATGGAAAAAGCATATTTCCACATTCCCGTGGTGGTGGTGAGGTATAGCAATATGAGCCACCAAAACAATATTGGCTGCCCAAAGCGCTATATAAAAAACTGCTTTCCTTATCATTGTTTCTTAATTAAGAAAGTGCAAAGATACAAAAAAAATATAACATAACAATCAATATAAATAAAGTTCATTCAGCAGACGCGAAGAACGTCCGGCGGGCGCACTGGAGTTTGTATATGCGCATGGCGATGTCACTGAAAAGAACCGTCCCGAAAACAACCCCGGCCTGTTGCTTTTTCCGGTTGGTGATGCTGAAACAGCCATCAGAGATTGGCCATTGCAATCCAGGCATATTATTTTAATGTCACGGGAACATTTCCCCAGTCCTAAAATTTATGAGGAGCTGCTTGTCAATGGGCGATATACGTACAGCCCGACTGGGTCAATGCAAAATCTGCGCCTCCTGTGACTGACGAAACACAAAAACCCTTCAAAAATCCGATGCCCAAAGTGGGTGTTTTCAAAGAAATGTACGGGATAGACGATTCACATGGATGCCCAAAAGGAAAGGCCTGATGTGCTTCGTCACCCTCATCGTGATGATTTTCTCTGCCGTAGCGCTGCCCGCTATAATGTACCTTTTCGACAAGCCGTTCCTGAACTTCTACCAGTACGTCATCTTCATCACCGTTTATGCCGCCTTGATAAGCAAACCCCTTTCATATATCTTAGTAAAACGCTGCATGCAAGCGGATCATATTCGGAAAGAATTGAAAATGAACAACGTAGAGACGCAATGCATTGCGTCTCTACCCGCGCACGGTGTTTAAATCATTATCAATGAAAATAAAACGGTAAAATTTTTGAATTGAATATACATCATGGAAAAACGAATCATTTGTAGCGGAAATAAGATTTAGCCGGGACGGAAAATAGGCAACGAAAAAAAATATTTCTATTTTTTTTGCAAAATATTTTGTCGGTTTTAAAAAAGGCTGTACTTTTGTGCTGTCAGTGCCCGCAAAGCCTCTTAACAATGCTCAAATTAGCGGGCCGTTTTATTTTTATTCATTAATACATAATGAAAATACCTTATTATAAACATTATACTTGTCCGCTTGATTTGGTTTCTTTGTTGAAAAGCAGAGGATTGAGCATAGACAATGAACCGGAAGCCGTAGATTGTCTCACGAACATCGGATATTACCGGTTAAGCGCTTATTGCTATCCGTTGCTGAAAATACCCAAGTCTGACCATTTGTACAAAACAAATGCGTCTTTTGAGTTGATAATGAACATGTATCGTTTCGATAGAGAATTGCGAATGTTGCTTTTTTATGAAATTGCAAAAATTGAAGTGGCTATAAGAAGTGCAATGTCAAATATCATAACCGAAGGTTTGAATAACTCGTTTTGGATGACGTGCAGTACATATTTCAACAACCAAACCATTTTTTCAAATACCGTATGCCTTATTCAAAGCGAAATTGAAAAGACAAAAGAAGAATTTATTACTCATTTCCAATCGACATATTCTGACCCTTACCCGCCTGCATGGATGTTAGTCGAGGTCGTTTCTTTTGGCTTACTGTGTGGAATTTACAATAATTTAAATAACGCTAAACTTAAAAAGAAAGTCGCCAAACGTTTTGGACTTTCATCTTCTGTTTTTTCTTCGTGGATGATTACTTTGGTCAATTTAAGAAATCTTTGTTGCCATCACGGACGCACTTGGAATAGAGAAATACCCGTAGTTTCAGCAGAGCCGAGAACTCCGGCTTTCCCATGGATTAACAGTTCCACAACTGACTTGAAGCGTATATACTACCGTATCTGCATCATTAAATACCTCCTTTTCACCGTCTCGCCAAACAACTCCTTCACACAAAAACTAAAATCTCTATTAGCGGAATTTCCAACAATAGACATTAAAGCGATGGGCTTCCCCGCAAATTGGCAAAGCGAACCGCTATGGCAGTGAGGCTCGAACCGCGACGGTTCGGCTAAACTACGATGACGTTGCGAATGAACAATTAAGGGTTTGGGTACAGAATGGCGTGTTGTATGTATCGGGTTTGAAGGCAGGTAAAACGTGGTATGTTTCCAACCTCTACGGACAGTTGATATACAACGGCATAGGCAACGGCGACGTAGAGACGCAATGCAATGCGGAGACGCAATGCAATATAAGAGACGCAAGACATTGCGTCTCTACCTTCCGTCTCGCCACTCGGTAGGTGTTTTGTCGTATGTTTGTTTGAAGAGGACGCTGAAGGCGCGCAGGCTTTTGAAGCCGCAGATTTCGGCGATATTTTTCAGGGGCATTTTTTGGTGTTGCGGGTCTTTCATCATGGTGGTGGCTTTGTCTAAGCGACAGGTGTTTACTAATTTATAGAAGGTGGTATTCATATCATGGTTAATCACCTGCCAGAGATAGGTGCGGTTGGTGCCAAGCATTTCACACACTTTTTCGATGTTCAGTTCGGGGT
>Ga0099364_10009401_pt1 | contig 13566 bp, 12 predicted proteins | sample TergutTh196P3_FD_73070 | JGI IMG/M metagenome (GOLD analysis project Ga0099364, IMG submission 73070) | Microcerotermes parvus P3 segment gut microbial communities from Pointe-Noire, Republic of the Congo - Th196 P3 | ecosystem: Host-associated > Arthropoda: Insects > Digestive system > Gut ...
GCCACCCCTCCACGGAGGGGAATTTTCACTCAACTCCGCCGTTTTTTATTAATTCCCCTCCGTGGAGGGGTGCCGACGAAGTCGGCGGGGTGGTCGTATTTCGGTTTTGAAAGAGGTCTAATAAACAGTTGAGAGTATATTATACAACACAATCCGGCATAAGTCAACAAAAAATTTATATAAAATTAAAACAAAATAAACGCATGAATATATATATTTTATACCCATGCGTTTGCGTTATAATTATTTTTAATATATTATCTCTATCCCATCAAAAAGTATTTCTTCGCCATCTTGCCGAATATACCCCAGAAGCTGATTCGTTCGACCGGTTCCGACGCCGTTATGTCGACGGATTTTATAAGATTGCCGTCCAGCATATAATTTATAGTTCCGATTTTTTCGCCTTTTTCAACCGGCGCCGCGACCGATTCGGCGACCTGGATTTGTTTCTCTATGCCTTTCTCTTTGCCTTTGTTGATTAGAAAAGACTCGATTTTATGCGAAATTTCAACAGACCCCGTTACTCCTCCCGTAACCCTGACCGGAGTAAGCTCTTCCGGCGGGGTTTGGTAAACTCCGTAAGTCGCGAATCCGAAATCGAGCATCTTTTTCGCTCCCGCGAATCTCTCGTCCGACGACGGCGCGGCCATCACGACTGCGATTAACTGCATACCGTTGCGTTCGGCCGAAGCCGAGAGGCAGTATTTCGCGAGTCCGGTAGAGCCTGTTTTGAGCCCGTTCGCGCCGGTGTAGAATCTAATCAGCCGGTTCGTGTTCGATATGCCGAATTCCCCGTCCCTGAGAGTGTCCATCCAGATTTTCGTGTAGTCGAATATCTTACTGTGAGTTAAAAGCTCCCTCGACATAATCGCAATATCCCTCGCCGAAGTCTCGTGGCCGTCGTCGTCAAGACCCGTCGTGTTTTTAAATACCGTGTTTTTCATGCCGAGTTCGCCCGCCCTCTCGTTCATACGGGCGACGAAAGCCTCGACGCTTCCCATTAAATGCTCCGCGACCGCGACCGTCGCGTCGTTTGCGGAAGATACTACTATCGCCTTTAACATATCGTTCAGGGTCATCTGTTCGCCGGGTTCGAGATAAATCTGCGAGCCGCCCATAGAGCTCGCGTATTCGCTCGCGGTGACTTTGTCCTCGAGAGAGACTCTCCCCTCGGCTATCCCCTCCATGATTAAAAGCATACTCATAACTTTCGTGACCGACGCGGGCGGGAAAGCTTCGTCGGCGTTATGCTCGAACAAAACGGTTCCCGTGGCGGCTTCGATTAAAATCGCGCCTTCGGCTTTTATGCCGAGTTCGGGATAAACCACGGATATGCCCTGATTTTGACGTTCGGCTTGTTTTTCTTCGGCGGCCGCGCCGAAACTAAAAGTAAAATTAATAGTAAAACAGGAAAAAATCAATAATACGCATAGACCAAGAGATGTTTTTTGCTTTAATTTTTTTAATTTGATATTTTTCATAAAATCATCACGCTCCCGTTAAAAGAATATGATAATTTAAGAAAAATATTCTTAATATTATTAATTTTCATTTTATTTAAACATATTTAAACTTATTTCAGCAGGAACGCCGCGACATACGAAACCGTGTTTACTCCGTTTATATAATTTAACCCGTGGGAATTGGTCATGTGGGAGACGTCTATGCAGTACGCCTCGACCGACGCCGCGGCCTTATCGGGGAAACGGCAGGGAGTATTGTCAACCGCGCCGCATTTTCCGCAGATTCTGCACCCTCCCGCTCCGAGAGTCAGGATTTGCTTAAAATCCAGATTTTCCTTTATATAAGCTTCGGCTTTTTTTGTATTATCCGCGTGAATCGCGCCGCCTTCGCTCATTCCCTCGAAGTCGAAAGAATCCTCGATATTATGTATCGTCTGAATCAAAACCGCAGTATCATAAGATAAAACCTCGGATTTTAAATCCTCGGGTTCACCGGTGAACGGCGGGCATTTATAATTCTTGCCGTAAGAGCCGCATAAATTATCCTCGCACATTTTCCTGAATATATTGTCGAATCTGATTTCGTCCGAGGGGAAAACGGCCGCCGCGGAAATCCCCAGATTTTTCAAACCGTTTATCAACCCTTCAATTTTGCCTGAATCTAAAATATTTTTCATAACAAAAAATCTCCTGAAATATTTAAAATTAATTTATAGCTTTAAGTATAAACTAAATTCAAAAAAAATCAAGAGATTTTTATAAATTTATTTGTATTTGCTTCCTGGCAGTCAAATGGTATTTAATTCCGTCCCTAAGTTTCCCGACTGAAAACGGAATTAGATACATAATTTAAAACTTTTAAAAATTTTTAACTTAAATCTAATTTTCGGACTAAGCGCGGGCTGAACCGTCCCGCAGTTTGCTGTACGTCATATTATATCACGGTTATAAAAATTTGTCAAGGCTTAAACAAGCATTTTCGTTAAATTTATTATATCGCCCGCGCCCGTTACGACAATCAGGTCGTTTGACGAGGCGCGTTTCTTTAAATATTCGGCGATTTCGCCGAAATCTTCGATATAAACGCAGTTCGGCGCGCAGTTTTTCAGCCTTTCCGCCAAATCTCCGGAAGAAATATTATTATAATTATTTTTTTCAGTCGCGGAATAAATCCCGGTTAAAATTAAATTTTCAGAATAAGACAGGGCGTCGCAGAAATCGTCGAACAGTTCGTATGTTCTCGAATAAGTATGCGGCTGGAAAACATACCAGAGTCTGCCGTTGTTTAACCGGGCGATTTTCGTCATTTCGATTAAGGCTTTTTTTACTTCGGTCGGATGATGCGCGTAATCGTCGTAAATCTTTATATTATTTTTATTGTTTTTCAAAACGCCTTTGTATTCGAATCTGCGCCCCGCTCCCCTGAATATATTCAAGCCGCTCTCGACAAATCCGCCGTCAAGACCGCAGACGTAAGCTATGCTCGCCGCCGCCGCGGCGTTATATATATTATATTCGCCCGGTACTTGCAGTTTAATTTTTGCATAAATTTTATTTTTTGCGTAAATATCAAATTTCGGGAATCCGTCCGGATAGCTTATATTTTTGACAAATATATCTGCGGAGGGATTTTTAAGAGAGAAAGTTATAATTCTGCCTTTGAAATTTCTCGCGGCTTTAAGAGCGTTTTCGTCGTCGCCGTTTATTATCGCGGTATCGGACGTGTTTTTGAGAAATCTTTCAAAAGACAAAATCATTGCGTTTAAATCTTTAAAATAATCCGGGTGGTCCATCTCAAGATTTAATATAACTGATATGTTCGGGTAAAAATTCAAAAACTGGTCAAGATATTCGCAGGATTCAAGCAGAAAATAATCCTCTCCGCCGATTTTATAGGCCGAGTTAACCGGAGGATATATTGAACCTATAAAAAACGTCGGGGCTGTTTTTGCTTGCATAAAAATCTCGCTTGCCATAGAAGTAACGGACGTTTTGCCGTGAGTTCCGGAGATTCCAATAGAAGTTTTGTATCCGGACATTAATTCGCCGAGCATTTCGGAACGTTTTATTATCGGGATATTTAATTCCCGCGCCCTGATTATTTCGGGATTGTCGTCTTTTATTCTTGCGTTATAGACTAATAATCCGCAGTCTTCGCCGATATTTTCTTTTTTGTGGGATATAAATATCTTAATTCCCTTGCTCCTTAAATTATTTACAGAGTCGCTTTCGACTATGTCGGACCCGCAGACTTCATAGCCTCTCTGTTTCAGCGCCGCCGCAATAGCGGACATGCTTATCCCGCCGATTCCCGAAAAAAAGATTTTCGAGCTTTTATTTTTTAAGTATTTCAAAAAAACCTCCAGCCTTTCAAATTATTTATATAATTTAATTTATTTGTTTTAATATTTTAAATTATATGCCAAAAATCAAGATATGTAAACAGAAATTTGTTCTGTTTTGCCTAATATTAATAATTATTAACGATAAATTAATTATATTTTAATTTTTACAACATTTTTTAGATGTATTATATAACTGTAAATAGCTATCGGTATAATCATCAACGTATATTTTTTTAAGTATTATAAATAATAATCATTGACTTTATATCGACAGGTTAAATTTAAATCATTTATATTTTTTATCAGGAGGAACAAAAAATGGAAATTTCGGATATTAAAGTTCGCAAAACGTTTGAAGAGGGACCGTTAAAAGCAATAGTTTCGGTTACTTTTGACAACGAACTCGCAGTCCACGACGTGAAAATCATCTACGCGAAAGAAAAATTGTTTTTAATAATGCCCAGCAGGAAGAATCTTGACGGGACCTATAAAGACATAGTGCACCCTATAAACAGCGAATTCAGGCTCAAGCTCGAATCGGCGATACTCGCAAACTATCACGAGGTGCTTGAAGCCCAGAAGAACGCCGCAGGCGAAGAAATTTAAATTCGGGGTTTCCCGAAGTTCATGATACGGTTTACAGACAAATTTTAAAGATTTTAAAAATAGTTTGTAAACTGTATTTTTTTGCTTATTTACTCTTGATTTATTTGTTTTTTTGTATTATAATAATATTTATATAAAAAATTTAATAATATTTTGATTAATTAATATTAACGAAAAAGGAGATTTATTTATTATGCAATATCGTAAATTCGGAAAAACGGGGAAAATGATTTCGGCTCTCGGGTTCGGCTGTATGAGGCTGCCCGAATTTGAAAAGGACGGCAAATGGTTTATCGACGAGGAAAAAACCCTGCCCATGCTCCATAAGGCGTACGAAGAAGGCGTAAATTATTTTGACACCGCCCATATGTACTGCCACGACAACAGCCAGTATACTCTCGGCAAAGCGGTAAAAAAGATGAAGCGCGAAGACGTAATGCTCGCGACGAAGCAGCCGCTGCATCTCGTCAAAGAAACCGGGGATTACAGAAAGGTTCTGGAAGAACAGCTGAGGAGACTGGACGAGCAGTATATTGATTTCTATCACTTCCACGGCATAAACAAAGGCAGTATGGACGGACAAATCAAGCCGCTGAAACTAATGAAAGAAGCCCAAAAGGCAATCGACGAGGGGCTTATTAAACATATGTCGTTCTCTTTTCACGGCGACCCGAAAGATATGAAATATATAATCGAACAGGGCGAGATATTCTCTTCCGTCTTACTCCAGTACAATCTGCTCGACAGGTCGCACGAAGAGGCGATTGCGTATCTCGCGGAATCCGGAGTAGGCGTCGTCGCTATGGGTCCGGTAGCGGGAGGACGTCTCGCCGCTCCGTCAAGCCTCGCGGACAGGCTGCTTGGGGATAAAAATCCCGAAACCGCCGAACTCGCCGTAAGGTTTGTTCTGGGTAACCCGAACGTTTCCTGCGCCCTCTCGGGTATGGGCTCGATGAAAATGCTCGAACAGAATTTAATCGCGGGCAATTTAGAAGTACCCATGACCGCCGAAGATTTCGAAAAGGCGAAAAAATTAATGGGCGACCTGAAGAAATTCTCCGATTTGTACTGCACCGGCTGCGACTACTGCAAACCGTGCCCGCAGAATATAAACATACCCCGTATATTCGACGCGTATACTCACCATAACGTTTACGGCATGACAGAACTGGCGAAAAATATGCACAGGGAAGTAGTTGAAGGACGCAAGGACTGGGGAGGAAAGCTTATATCGGAGCCGGCGTCAAAATGTACGGAGTGCGGTACTTGCGAACCGAAATGCCCGCAGAATATTAAAATCATAGAGAAACTGAAAGAAGTCGATAAAGTCCTGTCGGGTCTGTAAGCGCGAGTTTTATTAAAATTTAAAAATATGGCGGATTTATGCAAAAAGAACTACCTGTGAGGAAAAATATACGGCTGCAAGGATATGATTATTCAGCTTCGGGGTGTTATTATATAACGATATGCGTTAAAAACAGACATGAGATTTTATGGAAAGAATATGATAGTGTAGGGGCGCGCATTGCGCGTCCGCTCTCTGCCGTAGGCAACGTCGTAAAAACTGCAATCGAAAATATTCCGAAAATATACGACGGCGTTTATATTGATATATTCGCCGTAATGCCGAATCATATACATATGATTGCTCGAATTGAAAACAGCGGACGCGCAATGCGCGCCCCTACAGTTTCACGTATCATCAATCAATTTAAGGGGTATGTTACCAAACAAATCGGTTTTTCTATATGGCAGAAATTGTTCTATGACGAAATTATACGAAACGAGCAAACATACCGTAATATTTGGCAGTATATAAACGAAAACCCCGAGAAATGGGCAGAAGATGAGTTTTATTAAAAATTTAAAAAAGGATTTGTATTTTTATGGATAATATATTGTTCGCAAAAGAAAGAAAAATCGTGAGGGAAATCGCGGCGAAATATTATAATACGGCGATGAGCGGAGAAAATCTCGAAAAGGCGCGGCTTTTCAGGGCCGTGAACAATAAAAAAATGATTAGGCCGGTCGTCTTAATCGACGAAATCCCGTGGTTTGAGCTGAATATCGACGGCTGTCTCGACTGCGCGTGCGAAGACCCGGAATTAAGAAAACTCGAGTCTCATTTCAGATACTGGCTCGCGCGCCATAAGTATTTCGGCTGCGATTTATTTTTAAATCCCGTTTTTTTGGTCACGAAACAGGTAAGCGTCTCGGGACTCGGCGTGGAAACCGAAGAAAGGGTAGTCGAAACGAATAAAAATAATTATATAAAAGCGCATCAGTATTTCGATATGCTCAAAACCGAAGAGGATTTAGACAAATTAAAATATCAGACGGTTACTTACAACGAAGAACCGACTAAAAAAAGCTTTGAGTTCGCGGCCGACATAATCGGCGATATTATGCCGGTAAAATTAACCGGGCTGTCGTGCGACAACGGACTGGGTCACGCTCTCTGGGATGTCGTCGCGAGGCTGAGGGGCGTCGAGAATATGCTCATGGATTTTGCGGAGAGACCGGAGTTTATGCACAAGACCGCAAGAAAAATGACGGATATTTTGATTGACAGAATACGTCAAATCGAAGAAAAAGGACTTCTCGGAGTGGAGCAGACGTATATACACTGCACGCCCGCCTTAACGGATTGCCTTGAACGTCCGGGCGATTTTGACGATATAAAATTAAATAATATCTGGGGTCGCGCGGTCGCGCAGATTTTCGGCTCCGTGTCGAAAGAGATGCACGACGAATTCGACATAACCTATTCTTCCGAAGCTATGGAACCGTTCGGCATGGTCTATTACGGCTGCTGCGAGCCGTTGGACGACAGGATAGATATTTTGAAAAAAATCAAAAATCTAAGTAAAGTTTCTATTACGCCGTGGGCGGATATAAACAGGGCGGCCGAAATAATCGGGGGGGATTATGTCGTGGCGGCGAAACCGAATCCGGCGAACGTCAGTACGGGGTTCGACGAGGACGTTATAAGAAAAGAGCTGAAAGAAATAGTAGACGCGGTAAAAAGAAATAATTGCTCGTGCGATATAGTGTTAAAAGATATTTCAACGGTCGCGGGAAAACCGGATAATTTAATTAAATGGGCTCAAATAGCGATGGAAACCGTAAATGATTATTAGCTTTTCGACTTAAAGAGTTCATAAAAAATTCACAGAATATTTTCTCTTAAATTTAGCTTAAAAGATTGACAAAACGAAAAATATAGTGTATAATGTAAAAACAGAACTATATAAACAGGTTTGAAAATTGCAAATATATCGACAGGAGGAAATATTTGTGAAAATAAATTTAAGAGATATAAAAAAGGCGGCGGCCGCCGTCCTGATTGCCGCGGCGGCGGTTATACTGACTTCCGTTTTGTTCTCGACGAGCGTATCGGCGAGTATAAATATATCGGTGGACTACGTCGGGGAGACAATAATTCTGTCGGGTCTTGAAGAATCGGAAAAGCCCGTTACGTATATGTATTCGCCCAAGGTAAGCGAGAAACTTGACCCGGCGACTGCCGGGTCTGCCGACCGGACGAGGCTCGCGGCCGAAAAATGGTATCCCGTCTACGGAAACGAGATAGATATAAGCAAGCTTATCCCCCGCTCGGGGCAGATATATATTGCGTTCAGAGACGCGGGCGAACTGCCCGATATACACGGCGTATATTATTCGAGAAGGGTGTCGGCGGCCATATCGAGCAGGCCCGCTCTGCCGTCGAATACGAAGAGTCACGTGAAATACAGTCCGTCGACCGAATCTATAGTGACGGGCGGGATTTTCGGCGAAGACGGCGCGGCGTACGAATACAGAGTGGGCATAAGCCAATGGGTCAGGGCCGCGGGCGCTACCATAGACGCGAGTTCCAAATATAACTCGATGGGCGGCGTGGTTTCGATAAGGAGCGCCGCGACTAATTCGAGCTTCGCCTCGGCCGAATATAAAGTCAAGATTCCGAAATCCCCCGCGCCCCCGAAAGTCCGGGTGAACGGCGGTCGGATTATAGGGATAAATACCAAAAATCACAGGTGGGCGGCCGCGGAAAACGGCCCTTACTACTCTTTTAACTTCTCGTCGATTATCCTTAAAAATTTCCCGGAGCAGATGAAAGTAAACGATACGCTGACATATGCCGGCGCGTTTGCCGAGCCGAGAATCAGCATAGACGGCGTGGAACACATAGCGATGTACATAAAAATACCCGCTACCGACAAAAAACCGTCCTCTATGGCGCAGCGGCTGTGGGTTCCCGTGAACGAAATCCCGGGCGCGTCGAACGAACCGGCAGAACCGGTAATATAAAATATTAGAATAAAGCGAAATAGGCGGCGGGGGCTCTCCCCCGCCCTGTGAATGTTGAAAATAAAAAATAAAATAAAAATAAGTTTGACAAAATAAAAATATTGTGTTATAATGACGTTCAGTCGGAAATTTATCCGAATAATTGCTGTAAAAAACGGAGTGATTGAACTTTTGGGAAAAATAAAAAGAACGGGCGGAAAAATATATAAGAAATACAGGAACGAAAATCTGAAAGACGGCAGGAAACAGGAATCTAAAAGACAGAAGCAGATAATAACTTACAGGCTGCTGGCGCTTTTCGCGGTTACTTCCGTTACGGTTATATTTTTTGTCTATGCGATGAATATGAAGCGCGCGGGTCTTCAGACTCTCGGGTCGATATCTTTTGCGGGGCTTATGTTTTCGTCGGGATTATTTATAGTCTCGGGGATATTTCTCGCGCTGAAGCTTATAAAAAATACCCCGGGGAAAATCAAGCAAATAAAAGTGATAGATGCGGGGGGAGTCTTTGCGGTGTCGGCGTTTTTGTTCTTCGCTTTTACGCTGATTTTTTTCAGGGGGCAGACGTGGATACCGTTTATGACCGCGCTCGCGCTGGCGGCGACGGCGGTCGTCTACCTGTACTATCTGTATCAGAGAGAGTTTTTCTGGTTCGCCTTGTTCACGGCGGCGGGCTGCTTCTGCCTGTATTTTTCGCAGACGGGTTTGCTGGCCTCGGGAAATACGGATTACAGAATATTTTTCAAGGTTCTGCTTGCGGTTCTGCCGGTTTTGATTGCGTCGTTCGCCCTGACCCTCAGGAAGAACAAAGGCAGGCTGAAGTGTAAATACTGCAAGGCCGATATAAAAATACTCGGGGAGTCGGCGAAATATTTTCAGTTTTTTATATTGGCGGCGCTGAGTGCGGTTTTCGCCGTACTGGGATTCCTTCCGGCGGCGCCGGCTCCGTTCAGCTTTTTCTATCTGATTTACGCCGTTCTCGGCTGCTTTATCGCCGTCGGCATATATTTTACGGTGAAAATCATTTAAAATAATTTAGAATAATTCAGGGAGACCGGTCATGTCAAACGCGGCTTTTCAGAATATGCTGGGAAAATACAGGGATATATTGGGCAGGGAAATAGGGATAATAGACGAAAACGGGAATATCGCCGCCTGCACGGACAGCGTCAAGATAGGCAGGACCCGTAACGATATATGCCGGGAGATGAAATTTTACAGAAGCAGGGAAGAGTATATAAAGGACGGATACACTTATAAATATATAGAGCGCAGTTTCGATTCGGGCGTTATGTCCGAGCATATTCTGTTTGTGTCGGGAGACGACCCGGAAGCGTCCAAGACGGTCGCTTTGCTCGCCATGTCTCTGGGGAGTTTCCAGAATTTATACGACGACAGGTTCAAAAAGCTTTCTTTTATGAAGAACGTCATTCTGGACAATATTCTCCCGGGGGAGATTTTCAACAAGGCGAAAGAGCTTAATCTCGGCGAGGATACTGAGAGAATCGTCTATCTTGTGAAATTTCCCGAACAGGGCGGAGATATAAGCCCGGCGGATATAATACAGAGCATATTTCCCGATAAGATAAAAGATTTTATAATAAGCGTAGACGACAGGGACGTCGCGCTGATAAGAGAAATCGGCGCTCCCGGCGACGATAAGGACGAGGAAACCGAAAAAGTCGCGAAGGCGATAGTTTCGACCGCGAGTTCGGAATTTTTCACCAAGGTCGTCGTCGGAATCGGCGGCTCCGTACCGGAAATAAAAGACCTGTCGAGGTCTTTCAGGGAAGCGCAGACGGCTCTCGAGGTCGGCAAAGTTTTCGACGGGGAAAAAGAAATCATAAACTATAAGAATCTGGGCATAGGAAGAATAATATATCAGCTGCCGACGACTCTGTGCGAGGCTTTTCTCCGGGAAGTGTTTAAGGACGGCGCGCTCGAATCCCTGGACCGGGAGCTGCTCATAACGATACAGAGCTTTTTCGAGAACAATCTGAACGTCTCGGAGACTTCGAGGCGGCTTTTCGTCCACAGGAACACGCTCGTCTACAGGCTGGAGAAAATCAAGAAGCTGACGGGGCTCGATTTGCGCGAGTTCGAACACGCGATAATATTCAAAGTCGCGATTATGGTCAAGAAATATTTGTCGTCCAAACGATGGAGAAGTATATAAATAATTATGATAGAGTTTAAAAACGTAAGGAAAGAGTACCCTAACGGATTCGTCGCGCTGAGGGATATAAGTTTCAAGATAGCGGCGGGCGAGTTTGTTTTTATAATCGGCGAGTCGGGCTCGGGAAAAACGACGGTTACGAAGCTTCTTCTGAAAGAAGAGGAGGCGACGAGGGGCAGGATAATCGTGGACAATAACGACATTACGAGGATGCCGGGAAGAAAAGTGCCGTATTACAGAAGAAGCCTCGGCTATGTCTTTCAGGATTTCAGGCTGTTCCCGAATATGACGGTTTACGAGAATATCGCGTTCGCGATGAGGGTCGTGGGAGAGCCGGGGTACAGGATAAGAAAAATGGTGCCGGCGATTCTCGACACTATAGGGCTCAGGGGCAGATTGAAATCTTACCCGAAAGAGCTTTCGGGCGGGGAGCAGCAGAGGGTCGCCCTGGCGAGGGCGGTCGTGAACCGTCCGGACACTATAATAGCGGACGAGCCGACGGGGAACCTCGACCCCAAAATGAGCCTTGAGATTATGGCGAGCCTCGAGAGAATAAATAATATGGGCAAAACCGTGATAGTCGTCACCCATGAGAAAGCCCTCGTCGACCATTTTAAGAAACGGGTCATGACTATAAAAAACGGAAATATAGTAAACGACCAGATTGCCGGGGCGTACAGTTACAAAAAAGCCGAGAATCAGCACTTATTCGATATAGAGCGCCGGATACTCGCCGAACGCGCCGAGAGGGAAAACCGAAGATGAGACAGTACAGCATAATATTTTTTATAAGACAGAGTCTGCGCGGTCTGTTCATGAACAGCATCATGAGTATCACGTCGGTATTTATTTTAACGTCGTGCCTTTTGCTGACCGGGAGTTCGGTCCTTTTGATAATCAACGCCGATTTGAACCTTAAAAGGCTGGATTCGCTCAACAAAATAGTTTTTTTTATAGATAAAGACCATGAGTCTGAAGAAGCCCTGGCGAAGATACAGGCTGAAATAGACGCTCTCGCAAACACGAAGAGCTGGAGGTTTATCTCGAAGGAAGAAGCGTTTGAGAATCTCAGGGAGCAGTACGAGAGTTTCGCGAGCGTTTTCGACAGCAGCAGGGGTCTTCTCGCCGACGTCATACGGGATAATCCGCTGCGCCATACAATCGAAATCGAGTACAAGGACATAAACGACGTCGGCACGCTCGTCTATCAGCTTAACACGATAGAGGGAAGGGCAAAAATCAATAACCAGGTCGAGACGGCGGAGCTCGTGAGAAACATTCAGAATATAATTATGCTCGTCATGCTTGGATTTCTGGCTATTTTGTTTATCGTGCCGGTGTTTATAATATTAAGCACGGTGAGGCTTTCTGTCCACGCGAGACGTCAGGAAATCATAATAATGCGCTATATAGGCGCGACGAATTTTTTCATACTTTTCCCGTTTTTGCTCGAGGGTATAATAATCGGCGTAGTTTCGGCCGTAACCGCGTATATAACGCAGTCGTATATATATAACGGCGCGGTGAGGGCGCTTCTCGGGATAGAAAGCGGCATGGAGTTCATAGCGTTTCCCGAAGTGAACGCTATGCTGTTCGCGGGATTTTTATTTACCGGGGTTTTGTGCGGGCTGTTCGGCAGCGGACTGTCCTCGCGAAAATATCTCGAAGCGTAAAAAAACAGAGGGAGGCTGATAGTTTGTTTATAATAAAAAATAAGAAAATAATAATATTGTTTTTGATGTGCCTTTTGGTTTTTGTTCCCGCGCCGTCCGGCTCGTCCGGCATGAATCCGGTATCGGCGGACAGCGTCATAGACGATTTGCAGAAACAGATAAACGACAGGCAGGCGTCCATAAAGGCAAGCGCGGCAAGAAGAAAAGAGCTCGAAAAGTCGATTGCGAATTTAAAAAACCAGCAGGCGGTCGCTATTAACGACAAGAGGGTGTATGATAATTTAATCGCCGAAATCGAAGCCGAAGCGAGAGAGACCGAGGCGTTAATAGAAGACCTGAAAGAGTTGATTGCCCGCGGAGAAACGGATATTATGAACGCGCAGGAAGAATACGACAGGAGTTACGGGCTGTTTCTGGAAATGATAAGGTTCGCGCACGAGGAAGGCGATACGGATTATCTGGGCATGCTTCTCAAATCAAAAAGTTTTACGGATTTTTTGGCGCGTATGGATATAATATCGAGTATGCTCGAATATAATAAAAACGTGATAGACAGTCTCGTACAGTCGAAAGAGACTCTCGAAAAGGCGAAGCAGACCCACGAGAACATGGCTGAACAGAACAGCGAATTCGTCGGGCATCTCGCGAAAATCTCGGCCGAAGTCAAAGAACTCAGCGATAAGGCCGAAAAAGCCATAAATCAGGCGAACAGGGACCTGCAGGAGAATATCGCGCTGCAGGCCGAGCTCGACAGGGACGCGTTAAGCACCCAAAGCGAAATCGCGAGGCTGTCGAAAGAGCTCCAGGCAAGGCAGGAAAGCCAGAGAAAATACGTTGGCGGGACGTTTTTGTGGCCGCTGCCGACCGCAAACGGACGTGTGAGTTCGGGGTTCGGCAGCAGAAGAAGCCCGATAACCGGACGGCCCGAGCATCACGACGGCATAGATATCCCCGCGCCTAAAAATACGGATATTTACGCGGTGAACGAC
>Ga0099364_10009402_pt1 | contig 13566 bp, 24 predicted proteins | sample TergutTh196P3_FD_73070 | JGI IMG/M metagenome (GOLD analysis project Ga0099364, IMG submission 73070) | Microcerotermes parvus P3 segment gut microbial communities from Pointe-Noire, Republic of the Congo - Th196 P3 | ecosystem: Host-associated > Arthropoda: Insects > Digestive system > Gut ...
TCTGCGGGCTTTTTGCCTTGGGCGGTATTCTTTGACGGCCATTCCTTTGGCCCTGTCTTGCGTGTAAGGGCTTCCCCGTCGTCATCCTCGGTGGCAAGCCCGAACGCCATCAGCAGTGAGTACCGCCGTGCGTATGTGACTGCGCTGCCCTGTTCCTGTGCGGCGTTCTTCTTTCCGTCAAGGCTTGCATCGACAATCTTGACACCCATCCGCGGCTCATGCTCCTTGCCGTCAATGACTGGCACTGTCATTATGTAGTCGGTGTTGTCAATGCGGTGGACGTACTGGTAATATGCCATGCCACGCTCTTCCAGGTATTCATGCACTTGGGCTAGGTCGGCGTATTTGTAGTTGTAGCCTTTAGCCCTTTTTGCTACTCTTGTTTTTTCCATCTGTTCCATTCGTCACCTCTCTTTCTTTTTTGCTTCCCATGCCAATCCCTTTATTTCAGCCAGAATGGGGCATCTTTCATCACCGCTTCCATCGCCTCGTCCGCTTTGCTTTCCATTAACTCACACACGGCTTTCAGCACCACCGACGCTGGAACAAACACACATTTTGATGTCCAGCCGTCTGATTTTTGTTCTTTTTCCTTGTACTTCCCTATCCATTCCCGCCCGTGCGTCCATGCCGCTTTCCGCAAAAGCTGGAATGGGATAAAGTAATACTTGTCGCTGTCTTCCTTGTCAAACGAGTAAAGGATATAATCAACGGGGCATTTGCTGTTGAATGTCCACCCTATTTTTTCGTTTTCGACGACTGACACGGTTTCAATCGCCAGTTCGGGTTCGCCGTTCCACCATTTTGACGCGCCTTTTTCCCGCCTTTTGGCATCCACCCCTACCGTGGCCCCGACTGCGCCGCCGGGTGTGCCATCCTTGCCTTTCACATTCAGGTGGGCGAGATAGTCCACCCCCGTCTTGTCGGTCTCGATGTCGGTCTTCTCCACTGCGATACATCCGTACAGGGAGCTTTTGATACGTTCAATGTCGCATACTGCGTTATCGCCATTGCTAAATTCAAGTTTTTTCTGGAAATCATGCACCAACGGTACTCTCCCCCCATACTGTCCATCCGTCCCGCTCACCACGCCCAAAAATATCAATAAATGGCCTGTGGCTACACGACTTCACGATTTCGTAAAACTCGTCTGGCTTTTCGCTGTGCCTTTTACCCCTTGGGGCGGAGAAGTGCGTACCCACGTCTTTCCGCTTTAGCGGCTGGCTGCCCTTTACGGCGAAAAGTACCTGCTCGGTGCTGCCCCTGAAATAATTACCCATCCCAAACGACGGCTTTACCCACGTTATGCAAGTGATGTACCTAAAGCCCCACTCGTCTATCAGGCGGAACGCTTTTGGCAGGCTGCGGTTCGTTACCCAGAGATACAAGTGGCAATTATTGTCCGCAATTTTGGCTATTGGCAATTTCCCTACATCTTCTATTGGCATGGTAGCGTAGTCAGGTTTTGCCCTGCCCATCTGGTTCACGTCGCCCTCGTCGCCCCAATCCCAGGGGGGGTCAATCACTATGGTCTGGAACAGTCCCATTGCATCCAGGGGATTTTCGAGCTTCGCTACCTTGTCTGCGTTTTCTACTCGCTCGGTTTCGCGCTTTTGTTCGCGCTGTTCCCGCTCCGCCGTCTTGATTTTTTCAAGGATGAAAGAACGGCTTACTATGTCTTCGTTCTCCCGTGCTTCGGCTTTGGCTTGCTCTACGATATCTGGATTTTTGGCCATGGCCTGGAACTGCGATGCTTGCCTTTTCGTAAACCCCAAATCGCTCAATTGCCGCTCTTTTGTTTCGGCAACTTCGTTCCCCCGGGGGAACGAAGTTAGGTCGGTTCTTTTCCCCTGCGCTTTTGGCATTTCTGCCATAAGCTCGCCCATTCTTGTTTCTGCGTCTGCCACCATATCAGCAAGATCTTGGGCCTCCTTATGTTTTTGCCTGTAAACCGCCTCGGCAAGCCCGGCGCGCTGTATTAAACTGATTTCAGCCTTAATGGATTTTAATTTCTCCTGCGTGAACATAACATATCTCGCAATATCTGGGATATTTGATAGTTCTTCTTTTTGATAAACCCGAAGGGCATTTATCTTTTGCATATTGTTTTCCTTAGTGTTGTGGTTTCCCTGTGCCTTACTTAATATAAATATTGGTTTTATCCAGCAACTCCGCGCCTGGTACCGCCCTGCCGCTTTTAATGGCTTTCTTGATTGCCGTCTTGTCAGGCTCCGCCGCTGGCTGCTTGGGGGTTCTTAGATACTCGGCTGGGATTAAATCCTTATCATTGATTATTGTTTCAGTTGATTTTCCATAACTGATTGCCACCCGCGCCGATTCGTACTTCTCGCCGGCGAGCATGGCTTTAAGGTGCTCGGCGAGTTTGTCGGCCTCGTCATTTTTCGCTTTCATGCGTTTGTCGAGAGCCGCTTTTTCGGCGTTTATCATTTCCGCTTGGTAACGGAGATTTTTGATGTAACAGGCGGTGTTGTCTATTTTTATATCCCGTTCCAACTCCAAGGCCGTCAAATCATCGGCATATAGCAATTCGCCTGTCTCGGCGTTGATGTATTCGCCGTCGCCCATATCCAGTATTTTTTCCAGTTCTTTGTTAATTTGATACAAAGTCATTTTCAATCTCCCTTTCAATTCTTGCTTTTCGCTCATGCAATGATTCATGTGGTGAGCCAAAGTCAGTCACGTCATTGTCATAATCAAGGATGGTTTCCGTCATGTTTTCCATGCTCTTCCTCCCTTTTACGGTTCATCCGCTCCAAGCTCCAAGTAGTAACCGTGCCGTCGGGTTTCCTTATGGCGGCATCGGTGAAAATCCACCGTGGGTTAGGCTGTTTTGGCCGTGAGCCGCACTCTTTGCATATTGCCATTACTTGCCGCCTTTCTTGTCTTTGATGTTGACGATAATGGCAAGGGCTATCATCAACGCCACTACTGTCAATCCCCCAACGGTAAAGCCCCACCAAAATTCAGGAATTGTTATTGTCATTTGCATACCTCGCTTTCTTTATCATCCATCCGCCCGCACCAACTGGACATAAACCACGCTCTGCGAACGCTTATAACCTTTAACGCCGTGTATGTTTGCCGTCAGTTTCATCCACTCCCTGCACTCTTTAAGCGTGTCATGGTAGATGTCAATGGTTTTACCGCTGCGTATAGCCTTGCCGCCCGTGTCTTGTATTTCCGCATACATAAGCACCTCACCCAAGCCGCCGTCCTCGGCCACGGCGTAGACTATCACCGTCCAGCCAAAGTATTCAGGCATATAGGCGGCATGGCCGTGTCTGACTCGTTTGCCCGTGGCGGTGGTGTTGCCGGGCGTGAATCCGTCGTTTTGCGTGTAGGCAGTTGTCCGTACGATAAACGGCTCTGACATATTCTCGTCCAGTGTGCCGTCGCTGTGCATGAAAAACGTCTTTCCCACCCACGCCTCGGAGTGGAGTGTAAGAGCCATTGCCGTAAGGCAGAATGTGATGGCAAGTATGGATGTTTTGGTTGCTCTGTTCATGGGTTCACCGTTTGGGGCAATCTACATTTTTGTTACTATCTCTGACTTTGTTTCAATCTGTTTTTGTGTCACCATCGCGCTTTGTGGCTCAATCTGTGCTAATGTTACTATCTGCGTTCGTGTCTCAACCCTTGTGTTTGTTACCATCGGAGAAATTGTTTCAATCAACCGCCGTGTTACTATCTTAAAACTTGTTTCAATCGGACTCTCTGTTACAATCACCATCGGTGTTTCAATCAGCATGTTTGTCACTATCATTGCGTGTGGCTCAATCGCCGCCCCTGTTACTATCGAATAATCTGTTTCAATCCCAATCTTTGTTACTATCAGAGCGTCTGTTTCAATCAATATCAATGTTACAATCTTAGTACGTGTTTCAATCGCAGCTTTTGTTACTATCGCCCTGCGTGGCTCAATCAGACCTTCTGTTACTATCTGACAAATTGTTTACAGCCCCACCACATCCTTATTAGGTATCTCTATCTCATGTGTTCTCTTTAACATCCCCTTAATCCACCCCCTCTCAATATGCTCTGGTAATTCTTCCTCTGTTACATATTTGTTTATGATGCCATTGTTTACCCATTTTTTACCCAGTTGGTGCTTGGTGTTATTGGCCTTATTTTGCAAGCGGTATTTTTCTTGGTTTTTGCTATATCTACTTCTGCGTTTTTCCAAAATGCTTTCCCTGTTGTTGGCATCATATATTTTTGAATAACAACCGTTGCAATACCCTTTTGCCTTATGGGGTTTTTCCTCGTTGCACATGATACATTTTTTGATAATCATTACTCGCCATCGATGTTGTATATTTTCAAAATTTCCCTGTCCACCCCATAATCATTCAATATCCCCAAGTTGGGCGGGGCGACATAATGAGCGTGTTTCAATATGTCTATGGCATAAGGACGTGGCGGCAGTTTGTTGTGTTCCAATATGTAGGCCACCTCAAAATAATGGCTAAGAAAATATTTTACGGCCCACCTCTTGCTCCGCTCATTTATGTGCGCTGGCGGCAGCTTGCCCTCGCTGTAATACTTGTATGCGTCGGTGTCCTTGCCGATTTTGACGGTTTCCAGCTTGTGCCTTGCCTGTTCCGCATAGTCGCCGTTTTCGTTTTTCTCCTGTTCGTATGCCTTGCGGATTTTGTAGAGCTTGCCGTATACGTCCTTTTCGTTGTTGCTTACCTTGACGAAAGATTCACCCAATTTCCAACAGAGGCATTTTAATGATGCGTTCCACGGCCTTATCTTTCCCTTTTCCCATTTCTTTGTCGGGTCAAGTCCGCAGAAAGCCTGTATCTGCCCCGCAGTCTGCACTTTCTTGATGTCGATGTTGGCTATAAGCCCTGCGGCTATCACGGGGCCAATGCCGGTCAATGAGTGCAACCATTGCCCTATGGGCTTTGATTTCGTGTAGCTGTCCAAGACGCTCTTGATGTTCCGTTCGAGCAGGGCGAAATTGTCCGAGAAAAACCGTAGCGTTTCGTGCGGTTCGCCGTCGGGCGTTGTTTCCAGTCTGCGGCACTGGTTGGCGGAGCGTTTGCGGTATTCTTGCATGGAATAATAAAGGTCAACCAAGTAGCGGCACTCTGCATCCGACAATGATATGCTGGCGGTCTTTATGTCTTTATTCAATTTTTCCATTGCTGTTAATAGTTCCATTTTTCCCTCCTTAAGGTGCAATCACTTTATCTGTTACTATCGTTTTCAGTGTTTCAATCTTTTTGATTGTTACCATCGGGCCGTTTGTTTCACTCCCTACCGATGTTACCATCTTCCACTTTGGCTCAATCTCATTGAGTGTTACTATCGAGAATTGTGGCTCAATCCGATTATATGTTCCTATCAACAGAAGTGTTTCAATCCCTATCATTGCTACTATCAGAATACTTGTTTCAATCATGCCCGATGTTACTATCGCGTCATCTGTTTCAATCATACCCTTTGTTACTATCTTCGAGGCTGTTTCAATCATAGGTTCTGTTACCATCGCTTTGATGTTTCAATCATCATCTTTGTCGCTATCGCTTGCTATGTTTCAATCCGAAGGCTTGTTACTATCCCAGCCGTTGTTTTAGCATGCTGGCGGCGGGTGGCGCTGTGTGGTCTGCCATTCTCTCAGGTTTGCCCTCATCTCCAATTCCGCTCTCACGTTGTCGCGTTTGTATTCGACCTTCGCCCGCCTTGTTTTTACGGTTGCCGTGCTTTAAGCAAGTTAATCAAATGTGCTATCTCCGTGCCGCTAAGCATACCGTCTTTTACACCATCTTTGGCCGTGTCGGCCAGTGCCTTGATAAGCTCGTTTACCGCCGTGTCTGCGGCCAGTCGGCTCTCCATCATTTGACAGATGTCGCAGGGGGATTCGCTTTCGGTGTCTGTCTTGGCTGTTGGCTCTGGTTCGTCGTTGTCAATCATCTTTTCGATTTCATCAAGGCTATTAGTTATCCTTTTCCAAAAAACATCAAACTGTGCTTCAAATTCCTTCCTTTTTTCCTCGTTGCACATTTTTTCTCTCCTTTTCTCGTTTATAACTTGTTAATAGCCGTCATCTGTGCTATACTAGAGCAGTAAAAGGCTATCTTTTACTCTTGTATTAGCCCTTTGTGCTTGCGGTGCGGGGGCTTTTACTTTTCCTCTTTGTCCACCAACCCGATAACCTTGCCGTCGTTTATCACCAGTGAATATCCGTTAATGTCGCAAAAGTTCACTACCGACATGGCCGAGTGCTTGCCTTTGTTAATGTGCCTTATGAATTTTCTAATCATTCTCTTGGTCATCGTCCCCCTTTCTGCCCTAATGGGCGGTTCGAGCTGCCAAAATCACGCCCTGCCCTCTTTGGGCTTTCTCGTGTTCTGTGACCAATCGTACTTCTCGCCGTACTTGGCTTTGTGCCATTTCTCAAATTTCTTCCTGTTTGCGGGAATTGAGTAATATTCCCTGATTTCATTTAACAAGGCTCGACCCATCATGCGGCCCCTCGCTTTCTATGATGCTGTGGTGCTATGCTGTTGTACTTATTGGTTCATTGTTGCGTTTCCGCTGGCTCGTTTGCATCATCGCTTTTTGCTATTTTTGCCGCGCTCATGCCGTCAAAAAAACCTGCCATATAATCTTTTTCGCTTTCTGACATCGTTGGCACAATTTTTTCAAGGCTGGCTACTATTTGCTTTTCTTTTTCGTTCATCAAGTTTTTCCTCCTTTTCCGAACATACTTTCCGATTGTTTTATCCCATCCGCTCCTACCCTTTGGCTGTTTGGCGTAGTTGTTCTTTGCGTTCCTTTTTTTTCCGCATGGTGATGTTTTCCGAATCCTCTTTCACATCCCAGCCAAGAAGCCCGATAAAGGCATCGTCCATCTTCAAGTCAAAGGCCATAAATTCAAGCGTCAGCGTTTTTGTCTCTTCGGATGAATCCTTTAGCTCGTATGACTTTACGTAGGGCGTTACGTCCATGCCGTTGATGATAAAGTCTTTATGCGTCCTACCCTCGCCATCCTGTGAGTTGATGATTTCGATTAAAAGCTCTGATTCGTTTGTTGTTATAGCCATATCGTTATCTCCCTTGTCACAAACCGCCATTTTGCGGCGTTTGTGTTGCGGTTGTTCCCTCTTTCCCTTATACTGTTTCACACAGGCTATTTGCGGTAGCCGAGTATAAGGGAAAGGAGGGCATACCCCATGAAAACCAAGGTTACGCTTGACAAAAAAGGAATTGAGAAGCACGTCCGTGATGTCGCTTCCGCCGCCGCGCAGAGCATGACATTCAACCAAGAATGTCCTCACTGCCACAGGCAAATCCAAGTTCAAGCGGGTTCCAACACCTGCCAGCATTGCCTTAAACTGGTCGATGTCAAAGTGGTCAGCGAATAACTGACCGTGCGGGGCAAAACATTAAAGGAGCGAGTCAATGTCACTAAGCAGCTTGACTATCTTCTTTAATTGCTCCTTGGCGGGTTCCATGTTCAAAACCACATCGATGGTGATTTTTTGGTTCCCGACGCTTTCCTTGATTTCCTCGATTTCTCTTTTTTGGTTCTCGCTCATGGCTTTCCTCCTTGATTTTGCCGCTTTTTCGTTGCTATGTGAACATTATACGTTGCTATGAAACAGTTGTCAACACTTTTTTGTAAACTTTGAAAACTTTTTTCTTGAAAAATAATAAGAGCTGTGCTATCATATATAAAAGGAGGTTTTGGCATGAATACTATTGGTGAGAGGATAAGGGAAATTCGCAAATTGTCTAATCTGTCGGGAGAAAAGTTTGGCGAAAAAATAGGCTTGTCAAGAGCCGCTATATCTAATATGGAAAACGGAGCAAGAGATGTTACCGACCAGACTGTCATATCAATCTGTCGCGAGTTCAACGTCCGCGAGGAATGGTTGCGGACAGGCGAGGGCGAGCCGTATAATGAGCCAGACTTCCATGCGGACATCGCCAGATTTGCTAACGCCCTCATGTCCGAAAAAAGCGATTCGCTAAAGGTTAGGCTGATGACCGCAATGGCAAGCCTGACAACAGAAGAATGGGAACTGGCAGAAAAGGTAATACGTGAAATCAAAGGTCTTTAAGTCATTGTTCGCCTAAAAATGTCTTAATCAGGACATAAAGGAATCCGAGTTTTGTTGTGTCGGTCAAGCGGACAAGCAGCTCTGCAATGCGCTCTTTGTAATATTGTTCCATTGTAATACCTCCTTTCTTGGCGGTATAGATTGAATGGGGGAATAATATTATACAACAAAGCGCGGAAATTTGCTTGTGAACACTCTGGGGGGAACTATGGCAACCGCCAAACAACCAAAAAAGGACAAATCGCCAGCAGATAAAAGATGTTGCCTCTATTTGCGGTACAGCAGCTCCTCGCAGACGGAACAGTCCATAGAGGGGCAACACAGGGTATGCTCCGAATATTGCGAGAGGAACGGCCTGGACATCGTGGACGTGTATGTAGACCGCGCCACGTCTGCCAGGAGCGTCGAGAAACGTGACGCTTACAAAAAGATGATGGGCCTGAGCGGGCAGGGCCTGTGGGGTAGCATAATAGTTTACAAGCTAGACCGCTTTTCAAGGGATAGGATAAATTTTGCCATAGCGAGGGACATCCTGAAAAAAAACGGTGTCCGCCTCGTGTCGGCCACCGAAAACATATCCGACGCGCCGGAAGGCATAATATTTGAATCATTGCTGGAGGGCCTGGCCGAGTATTACTCCGCCGAGCTGTCGCAGAAAATCAAGCGCGGCAAAAGGGAATCAGCCATGAAAGGCAAAAACACGGGATGCTATTACCCGCTTGGATATAAAGGCGCGGACGGCTACCATGTCATAGACCCGCTGACTGCCCCATTGGTAAAAGAGGCTTTTGAAAGATATGCCGAGGGTGAGAAAATAACCGACATTTACAGGGATTTCAACGCAAGGGGCTACCGCACCCCCCGTGGGGCGGAATTTAACCGCAGCAGCTTCAGGACGATGTTCGGCAACGAAAACTACATAGGAGTGTACAAGTACATGGAAATAAGGATTGAGGACAAGATACCGCCCATCATTGAGAATGAATTGTTTGAGAAAGTACAGAAACGCCTGGAGGAAAACAACAGGAGGCCCCCAAGGGGCCGGGCGAAGGTGGATTACCTTTTGTCTGGCAAAATCATTTGCGGCCATTGTGAATCAATGATGAATGGCGAGACAGGCACAAGCAAGAGCGGAAAGCCCCATAACTATTATATGTGCTTTGGCAGAAAGAAAAAGAACGGTTGCACAAAAAAGAACGTGCGTAAGGATGACATAGAATTGATGGTTGTGGAAAACGCCTTTAATTTATTGACTGATGAAAAAATAGAGGAACTGGCGGAGATAGGCTACAGGGAATCCGTAAGGGCGATGAAAGAGGACAGCCGTATTTCCGAACTGACGAAAAAAATAGCGGAAAACAACAAGGCCATCGACAATCTCTCCAAGGCAATATTGCTTTCTGATGTCGTCACCGAGGCACTGCCTAAAAAAGTCGCGGAACTGGAAAGCGAAAACAAGGCTTTGGGGAAAGAGATACAGGCGCAAGCCAGCGATTTCATCATTATATCAAAAAAGCAAATCATACACTGGCTAGAAAAAGTCAGGAGCGGGGATGTGGACAGCGAGCATTTCAAAAAAACACTGTTGAATGTGTTCGTGAACACCGTCATTGTCCGTGATGAAAACGACGGCTACGTGGTGACGACAACATACAACCTTACCGACATTCCCGCCGATGTAAGGTGTTCGGATGTTGCGCTGTTTATGGAATAGGCGGGAGTCGAACCCGCGTCCAAAGACCCATCCCCTGTCCTTCTACTGTCATAGTCACTTATTTTGGGGCTTATCACTCTCCCGACTATATCTTGCCAAGTCTTGGCGGTTATTTTACCTCAATGCGTCGTCATCGTCGGTCGGCGTACCACACGGTACGCACTCCCTCCTCTTCCTAGCCTTGGGATAAAATACCTCGCCAATCTTTTGGCAAGGTACAGTCGGGGGAGCGATACCCCGGATTCCCCTCGCGGCGGGGAAAGTGACATCCCCACCGCTACGGTAGCTTCATCTTACGCCCACAGGGGCAAAGCTTGGCCTGTGTCGTTTCCTACAATCACGACGCCCGCATCCCTATGTGTAGGTGCAAAGGGGCGAACGGCTGCTTCAAGCAGCGTATGCTAAATTTTCGTCAGCATTTGTGTTTAAGGTTTGCGATTTCACGCATCGCCTGCGGACAGCTTCTCCAGCTTCAAAATCCCTGTCGAAACCTTTTCTATCCCGTATTAAGTTTTACTTGTTGCAATGGCGTCCGGCGTTGAATCAACACGGACGCCCTCGCAACATCATTATACCACACGCCACATACCAACACAACAACCTACGCCAAATACTCCACGCACTTCTTGATCAACTTCTGGTATTCCTCATTATGGAAGACCTGCTCGTCGTGTCCGGACATCAGATAAATCAGCTTGCCTTTCCCGTAGGGCTTTTCCCAGGCGGCGGGAATCACCGTGCCGTCATAGACGTAACTGGCGAAGGTGTCCATCTCCTCTTTGACCTCGAAATGATAAGGCTCGTCATTGACCGTGTAATCCGCGATACCCTCGGTGAGCGGATGGCCTTTTTTGAGGTTGACCGTGATCTCGCAATAGGGCGGGTGGTCGAGGAAGGTCGCGCCGTGGACGTGGGCTAGGGCCTCCGTCTTTTGTATCGACATCCCCGTGTGGATACTTAACATCTTGCCGCCGCCGTTTAGGTAGTCGATCAGGCCTTTGGACTGCTCGTCGCTAAGCTCTTTGAACCACGCTTCCACGTAGTTTATCAGCAGATCGTACTCGCCCAGCCTCGTGAAATAGGCATAGTCGTTGCTGAAGGTCAGGTTTTCCTCGGCCAGCACCTTGCTCAGCGGAAAGACGCAGTGCAAGAAGTGGTAGGGGGCGACGGTGTCGCCAATGATGATGATTTTTTTCATGTACTTGTTCCTCCTTTTTGTCATTACGGGCCCCGACCCGCAAAATCCCTTGGTTGCGCAGAACTGATTGCGGCTCGGGGGCCGCAATGACGTAAACGCTATACCCTCAAGCGCAACTTCATATCCCGCTCCGCCTCACGCTTTTGGCTTTTCGCGGCGAGGGCGTGGCGTTTGTCATAATTTTTCTTGCCCTTGGCAAGACCAATCTCTATCTTGGCGCGCCCGTCCTTAAAGTAAACCGACAACGGCACGAGCGTATAGCCTTTTTCAGCGACACCGGCCGCCAGGGAGCGTATTTCCTTCTTGTGCATGAGCAGCTTCTTCACCCGCAGGGGGTCTTTATTAAAAATATTACCCTTTTCATAGGGGCTGATGTGCATCCCGTGGGCAAAAATCTCCCCTCTTTCTATTTTCAGATAAGCCTCCGTGATGCTGCATTTGCCCGAACGCAAAGACTTCACCTCCGTCCCATGGAGGACGAGGCCGGCCTCGTGCTTTTCCGTTATGAAATAATCGTGGTAGGCCTTTTTATTGTTCGCCACCAGCTTTGTGCCTTCTCTTGCCATATCCTTATTTTATCACTACACCAATTCAAAATCAATCGTCCTGCTCCATTTGTCGGCAGCTTTGACCCAAATTTTGACCGCCTGCCCCAAGCGGAAACTGTTGCCGTTTTTCCGGCCCACCAGACGCATTGTGGCTTCCTCATATACATACTGGTCGTCACTGATACTGGAAACGTGAACCAGGCCTTCAATGGTGTTGGCCAGCTCCACATACATGCCCCATGACGTTATCCCCGACACCACGCCATCAAATATCTCGCCCAAATGCCGCTCCATATACTCGGTCTTTTTAAGCTTGGTCACTTCACGCTCCACCTCCTCCGCCCGTCTTTCGCGCTCCGAGGAGAGCTTTGCCACCTCTGCCAGTATCATTTCGTAGTGCTCCTGGCGGTCGCGGTTAAACCTGCCCCTTAGATGCTCCTTGATGATGCGGTGGATTTGCAAGTCCGGATAACGCCTGATGGGCGAAGTAAAGTGGCAATAACAAGGGCTGGCGAGACCAAAATGGCCGACTTTCTTCGTCGAGTATTCGGCACGCTTCATGCTGCGCAGCGCCATGATGTTGATGGTTTTCTCATATGGTGTGCCGGCGGCTTTATTTAGTATTTTTTGCAGCTCGCGGGGATGGATTCTCTCCCGGACTTCCACTTCACGTTTGCTTTTTACTTTGGCCTTGGCCTTGCTGGCGGATCGTTTTTCCGTCTCCGCTTTCTTTTTCAGTACGCCGCTCTTTTTCGCCACCACCACGGCTTGACGCGCCTGGGCGGCTCTTTTCCCGCCCATCTTGAAACCAAAGTTTCCCATGTTTTGAAATAACATGTCGATTTTCGCCGGGCTGGGGTCGTCATGGTTGCGGTAGATAAAGGGCGAGTGCAGGTGGTAAAAGTGAGTGGCCACCGTCTCGTTTGCCAACAGCATAAACTCCTCTATGATGCGGGTGGCGCTATTGGGTAAAGAGGCTTTTACTTCCGCGGGGTAGCCTTTATCATCCAGCAAAATCTTACATTCCGGAAAGACAAAGTCTATGGATCCGCGTTTTATCCGTTTTTTTCGTAAGATGGCCGCCAATTCTTCCATAAGTAAAAACATCGGGACTAGGTCACGATACTCGCTGATTGTCGCGGGATTTTTATCTTCGATAATTGCGCGGACGGACTCATAGCTTAAGCGCCTGTCTATCTTTATCAGCGTCTCCGCAATTTCATACTCCAGCACTTCGCCTTCCGGGCTAAGCCGCATCATGCAAGACAAGGAAAGGCGCTCTTCATCCACATTCAACGAGCATATCCCGTTTGAAAGGGCGGCCGGCAGCATCGGGATGACACGGTCGACGAGATATACACTCGTTCCGCGCCGCTTTGCCTCGCGATCCAGGGATGAATTTTCTTGCACATAGTTTGCCACATCGGCGATGTGAACCCCCAGCGCATAGTTATCCCCTTCCTTTTCCAGGCTGATGGCATCATCCAAATCCTTGGCGTCGTCGCCGTCTATTGTGACCATCTTAGTATTGCGCAAATCACGCCGCTTCGCCACGTTCATCACATTAACGGGCTTTGCCGCTTTCTCGGCCTGCTGCAAGCATTTTTCGTTAAACTCGCCGGGCAGGCTATAGGTTTCGATAATGGATAAGACATCCTGCCCCGGTTCATCGGAGTATGCGGCCAAAAATGCCGCCTTTTTCTGTTTCGCTACTTTGTCCCGGTCGACAACGCGCCCATGCGCACCCGGCCTATTTGCCGGCTTTCTGCGGCCTCTGCTTTTTCGTTTCATGTACCTTTAATCCTCAGTCCTTTAGTTACTTAAATAAAAAGCACCCTGTCCGGAGTGCTTTATCCTGTCAACGCTTAACATCTTTAAAACCTTAGGCAACCTCCGAAAACTCTGTTGCGCAGATTTGCTGCGAATTTTGTCGCAATTCGAAGCCAAAAAACGTAGGCGTAGCAGAGCTACGGCGAGGCTTTTTGGCAAAGAAGTGCGGCAAAAGGCGCG
>Ga0099364_10009403_pt1 | contig 13565 bp, 2 predicted proteins | sample TergutTh196P3_FD_73070 | JGI IMG/M metagenome (GOLD analysis project Ga0099364, IMG submission 73070) | Microcerotermes parvus P3 segment gut microbial communities from Pointe-Noire, Republic of the Congo - Th196 P3 | ecosystem: Host-associated > Arthropoda: Insects > Digestive system > Gut ...
CTGACAGGATTGGCGAAGCCCAAAGCAAAGTAGCCGCGGCAAGGCAAATAAAAAGAAGAATCACAAAGCTTATTAATGTTTCAAGCAAGGTAATCCCGGTATGGGTAAAAAAGCTTAAATCATAAAGCATTTCTAAAAAACATTTTAAGACCAGTGATGGGCTTGAAAAAAAGAAAGAGTCAATCCAGTTCATTTGTGCCGAAAGCTCCCAGATGAACAGGAAACTAAAAAGGATTAAAATCCGGCTGATTCTGATATTAACGTTTCGTATTTTATGCCGTCGTAAAAACAATTCCTGTGATGTTTTAAGGGGTTTTTGTGCATTCATGGTTATCACCTCGTAATTTGTCCTTAATATAAACAGTTGGTATGTAAAGCGGAAGATGGCATACTTAAGTAAACTCTTCCCATAGTTTCTTAAAATAGCCTTGAAATTCCGGGGCATTTCTGGAAGCTAACGGCCCGTCTTCATGTTTGGTTAATTTTATCTCATAAATGCTCTTAATCGTGGCTGGGCGTTTGGATAAAACAATAATGCGGTCAGCAAGGCTGATCGCCTCGGATAAATCATGGGTGACCAAAATGGCCGTTTTTTTTGATTCCTTAATAATTGACCCAATGTCGGCGGAGACTAAAAGGCGGGTCTGGTAGTCCAAAGCGCTAAACGGTTCATCAAGCAAAAGCAGCTCGGGGTCCATCATCATGGTCCTGATTAAGGCTGCCCGCTGCTTCATGCCGCCGGAAAGCTCACCCGGCCTTTTATTGCGAAAACGGTATAGGCCGTAATCATTTAAAAGCTTTAAAGCATATTCTTCTTTTTCGGGGGTCAAAGTGCGGTTAATTTCCGGCCCAAGCAAAATATTTTTGTAAATCGTCCGCCACGGAAGCAGGTGGTCATGCTGGAGCATATAACCAATTCGTAAATTGCCATTAAAAACAATTTCGCCTAATTCAAGCTCGATTAATCCGGCAATCAGCGAAAGCAGGGTTGACTTGCCGCAGCCTGACGGCCCGATGATGGCAAGGAATTCCCCTTTTTTAACTTGAAAGCTAATATGCGAAAGGGCTATCGTTTCCCCGCTAAGGCTATGGTATGAAAAACTTAAGTCTTTTAAATCCAATATATTATCCATAATATACATTATGTAAAGCGGGTTTTTATGTGTTTGCAAAATTTAGTGATTTTATGGGGATTGCGGCTCGTGGGCCGCAATGGGATAGAGGGATGCCATGTATGCAATAAGCGCCAAGGTAAAAAAGTTTGAATAAAAATATAGAAAAGGCTTGACCTGGCATTTTGTGATGTGGTAAAATGTGGTATACAAGTTTTAAGTTGCGATTGGTTTATCTTTTTAAAGAGAGGAGTTTATATGCGCAGGAAAAGTATGTTTTCTAGCATCTTGGCATGGGTATTAGTTTTGGCATTATTAATGCCCCCTATGCCTGTTTTGGCAGAAGAAACTGACAACGATGGAAATAATGAAACCATTTTACTTTTTGAAGAAAGCAAAGATGGCGGAGAGATTTTCGATGATACAGGCGAAAAGACAGAAGATGAAACAAGCACTAAGACAGGCGAAGAGACAGATGATGAAAAAGACGAAGAGACAGATGATGAAAAAGACGACGAAACAGATGGTGAGACAGACGACGAAACAGACGATGAGTTAGACAATGAAACAGACGATGGGACAGACGGCGATCCAATTACTATTTCCACAGTTGCGTCTGACGGCGCAGAAATCCAAATCACCGGAAATATACCAGAGGAAGCATATGTTATTGCTGTTCCGGTTGATGTAGAAATTGATGGAGCGTCAGTACTTATAGCTTATGACATCACGATCTGGTTACCGGGTGATGATGGCGAAGACGTAGAATGGCAGCCGGACGAAACGGTAACGGTGACCATCAACTCACCGGAACTTGCTTCGGTTGATGTGGTTTCATTATATCATATGGAAACAGAAGAAAGTGAAGCGGAGCTAATCGAAGAAGATTTATATATTGACGGCTTAAGCGTGACTTTTGAAGCCGATGAATTTTCTATCTATATTTTAGCGAGGGCATTTGACATCATTTTATTTTCGGCTCCGGACGAATGCCGGCTGGTTTGGAACCCGGACTTTACTATTCATAACGCCGCCGACTTGGGGCTTAGCTCCAACTCCGGCAATGCCACAATCGGGTTTTCCGGCGGAAACCTGACCTACGGTATTCAAGGCACTGGTGGCTGGAGACAGCTTCTGGCCTCGACAACCGGAGCGGCAGCGCATTCTTTGGAAACCGATGACGGGGTTACATACCGGGCTATTTTCCAGGCCAGCGTTTCAAATGGGGGTGGCCAGAACGGCGGGGCAACGCTCAGAATGCAAGGGAATGCATCGGATAGCGCCGGCAATCAAGATTTTCTTTTGACTAATAGCTTTACGACCGTGGACTATGAATGGACGCAGGACGGAACGGGCAGTTTGCGGTTTGCAACAGATACATCGCTTGGATGGATAAACGGCGGGAATGGAGCTACGCCGGACTTTTCTGTCCTGACGATAAAGAATCTAAAGGTTTATGAAAAATGTGTAGATGTCTGTCCGCATTGTGATCCCGAGCAGCAAAAATGGGCATGGGATTCTTCCGGAGCAGGAACTGATGTTGCAACCCAAAATGCCGGAAACGACATGATTGGCATTCTGCAAAAAATCAATATTGACCCAAGCTTGCTAGCCAAAAGCGGCGGAGCTTATTTGACTTTTGAAAATATTGTCTCTGGAAACAGGGGCATTGCCGTTTGGACAGATATCGCCAAGGGAACGAACGGCGAAGATGTCAGTACGATTGGGTTTGCAACTGATGCAAACCGGGCAGCAGAACAAGTGTTTGTGGGAGGTGCCAATGGGCCAGGTACCCCGAAGACCATGGAACTCCCAAGGAGCTTTCTATATGATAGCACGACTGGCGAGACGGCAACGACGATATATGTCCGTGTTGTCTTGGCATCAAGCACGACTGCAAATCACATGGTAGCTGATGGAAGGGGATCGGCTTTTATTAGTCTTGGTTCGGCAGTACTTGAGCTTGTCCCATCAGGAAGCAAGGTCGAATGGAAAGTTTTTCCAGCCGAGCCGGCGGTGAAGTTCATTGGGACTCAGGGCAATTCCGGGCAAGGCCATCTTATGTCACTCGAAAACCTAATTTTTGACGACCAGAATCTTCCGACCCAAGGCGCATCGCTTGATTTTCGTTTCCATGCTCCCTTTTTCTCTGGCAGAAGATTGGCGGTCTGGACTGATTTGTCCGGCCAGCCTGGCACTAGTCCGGGAGTTGGCGTTGAGGATATTTCATTTGGCGTAAACGAAAACATTCTGGAAGGGAAAATTATTGTTTCCGATCTTATAAATACAGGTGATACCGTCTTTTCGGTTAATCTGCCGCAAAGCTTGCTATATAATGCTAGTACTAATACCTTTGCAACGAAGATATATGTTGCGATGACCCATAATATTGGCAGCGATGCAGCTAGCCAGGGTAACCGGATTGCGAATGCTGCGGACAATGGCGGCGGGACAACGCGGTCACAGTCAGGACTCGCAAAAGAGTTTGATATTATTGATACAGCCAAATTGGTGATTCCGGAACCGGTGATGTTCGCCGAATACATCTCATTGAATCCCGGGGCGGATTCAACCAGCATTGGAATATCATGGTTTACCAAAGCCGAGGAAGCTAATGGGGCGTTTGTAGAGGTGATTGAAGCAGCTGATTTGGTTGGCGGGCTTTTCTGGCCAAGCGCCAATCCGGCATCTTACAAATTATTTACCGGAGTAAATGCAAGTATTGACGGCCTTACAGAAGCCGGGCTTTATGGTTATGATACGAATAAGGCTTTTATGACTGGCCTAGATCCCGATCAGGAATACGCTTACCGCGTTGGTGACGGAACTCCCGATCGGTGGAGCCGTATTCACACTTTCCGTACCTTTGACCCAAGCGCGCAATACCATGTCATTATCACCTCTGACCAGCAGCCAGACAAAAACCTGGCGACACGTGATGCATGGAAAGAAACAATGAAAGCAGCAATGGATATGGCTGATTTATCAGGCGGCGCAAGCTTTATGATTAGCGCAGGTGACCAGCTAAATTATGCGAATGACATTGAAGAGCTTGACATTTATCTTGAACCGGCTCAATTGCGGAGCCTTCCGGTTGCAACTACAGTTGGTAATCATGATACAGTAGACTGGCGAGCCGGGATAAATGACGGGCCGGATGCAACTTTTGATGAATATGGCTTATTACAGATGATTTATAACTGGCCGAACCATAACAGCTTAAAGGGTGTTTCGGTGAATGGCGCACCCCTTGATCCGCTCCGGCTTCGCGGCGGGGGGAACTATTATTTCAGCTATGGTGATACCCTTTATATATCACTTAATTCCAATGTCGGAATGAACATTAATAATGTCAGGCTGGTTCATGGTGATTTCATGGATGAGGCGATCGCTTCGCATCCGACCGCGACATGGAAAGTTGCATTTTTCCACCATAATATATATGGAGCCGGGTCACATGCAAGCCCGCGGGGATATGCTGACTCATACAATATGCAACCGGCATGGGGGCCGTTTATGGATGATTATGAAATAGACATCGTTTTTAACGGCCATGACCATGTTTATTCCCGTTCCGAGTTCATGCAAGGGACTAATAGGCTCCCGGACGGAACCCGCGGTACTGACAGGGAAGGCGCGGTCGCATACCAGAGGCCTTCGGTCCTTGATTTAGATGAATCTAATTTCCATCAGGCAAACCCGCCCGGCGCGTATATTGCCCATGAAGGGACTTTATATATCAGTGCCCATGGTTCAGTCAGGAAATTCTACGCTTTGGAAATGCAGCCATGGGTTGCTTATGGTTTCCCACAGGATAGTGAACCGCAGTATTCGATTATGTCGATTGACCAAGGCACGCTGAAGCTTAATGTTTACCGCGTTTATGACGACTTCCTAGTTGACAGCTTCACCTTGAAAAAGACTGCCGATTATGACGATTTGCAATCACTTATCCCCGGAATGGAGGCGATAACCCAAAGCGGAAAGTCACAACTCACTTGGGACGAATTCACAGCAAAGCGTGACGCGGCAAAGGCTATACTGCCATCGGCTTCAGCAGCGGCAGTTAATACTGCATATATGGAGCTTTATGATGCTTATTATGCCCTTGACCCCGAGACTGACAAATCTTTCTTGGATACTTTAATCAGCCAAACGGAGACAACTCTTTCCACCGCTACTGAGGGAAAATGGACCGGCCAATATCCGCCAGGCTCAATCGCGGTTATCCAAATGGTGCTTAATGAAGCAAAGACTGTTTTTGATCTCCGGCTTTCAACCCAGACTGAGATAGATGAAGCATATGATGATTTGAATACGGCATACACCCATTTCCTCACGCTGGCAAGCATTATTGCCAATCCGTTTACCTTAGTCCATAATATTCCGGCCAGCGGAACATACATGATGTCCTTAGTTGACTGGATGGAAGAAGACCCAGCGGATACCTTTACCTACGGCGCTGATTCAAAAGAACATTATTCTGCCCATTTCACCAAAATAAGATATGCAAACATCGGTGTAAATGAGCTTGCGATTCCTGCGGTTACGGACAAATACCGGACTTTGATTCCCAGCAATAATGGGACATTAAGGTCGCATTATACATGGGATTATGGGTTTGATATTTTACGGAATGAAGCAAGCTACGGCCCGGTTAATGCGGTGGTTGATACCGCAAATGGCGAGGTTGGCCGGAAAGAAATCGGCACGACCCAGACCTACAGCGCATATATAACCGACACATACCAAGGCGAATGGATTCGTTATGAGCTGAATGTGGCTACGGCAGGAATGTATGAGGTAAAACTCGGCGCAGTAAATAAAAGAGATATTGTGCAGTGCATTCTGCTTAGAGATACGGAGCAAAACACTCTTTCAACATTTACAATCCCGGCAAATGCCGGATTCGTAACAGATGGTGACTGGACGACAGCTCCGCTCATTACCGGCGATAATGAAATTTACTTAGCAGCCGGAACCAATATTGTCGAACTATTCTTTGTTAATGGTTCGGAAAGTTTTACGACTTCTTCAACAGATGCGATCGGCAATTATTTTGGCAAAGAAGGTCCCGATGTTGATATCCTTACCTTTGAGCGGACAGGGTCGGGAACGGCTCCGGATTTCAGCAATGATGAGATCTATCGGCTTCCATTCCCAGAATTTACGACAACCGCCGGAGCAACGGCAAGACAGCGCGGCTGGGCAACAAATGGCCGTGAATGTGAAGATAGTGGAAGAGTCGGGTATGGTCTTCCGGCAGCAGTTTTTAAAGAGGCAAAAGGAATTGTTCTTGAAGTAGCAGGACGGCCAGCCGGAACTTCAATGCAGGTTAACCTGATTGCCGATACGACCCAAGGCTGGACACAGGCCGAGTTAAGCGGATCTAGCACTCCGACTTTTGCCAGCTTATACAAAGCGAATGATAATGGGATCGGCGGCAAAATCACGATTATGTTTGAAGACCTAAACTTTACCCAAGGCGGAGCAACGGTCTTTGAAGATTTCCAGAAAATGACAACTGACGGGCGAATCATCTTAGGTTATTTTAGTTACGGAATCGAAGAACTCTTCTTGATGGGAGCGTACTTGGTCTTTGATGATAATGGCGGAGCAGGGCCTGGGCCTGACCCAAATGAGCCAAAGCTTCATGCTATCACCTCAATTGATTTCACATATGAATTTGATGTGGCAAGTTTTAACTCCGGTGATTTAGTCTGCATTAGGCACACGATCGGGTCGTGGGCAAATACATTCCGGCACGTAGAAATTGACGCTCTTACTGGGCCGGATTACGAATTTACCTACAAGTGGTCATTTCCGGCCAGTTCGAATTTTTACCATCTTGGCAGGCTGGGCGGCTGTGCCGAGGGTGTTTCGGATGATCCGTCCCTAATGCCCGGGACGGCGACACTCAAAAAGATGGTCGTAAGTGACGGAACGGATGAATATACTTTCGAAACCAACCGGGTACTAGACTTGTCATTAGATGGAGAATGTTCAATCGGCAACGCTTGGATGGGCGGAGTCGCAAATGGGGCAAAATTATATGAAAGCGTTGACGGCTTGGCATTTTTCGAATTTAACAACCAAGAAGGCGGCGGAATCAAGTTCTATGTAGTTGCGCCCCCGGAAGAGCCGGTCATGAAAACGGACCGCTCACTTAAATATGCCGAAGCAATGGGCAACGGCTGGAATCTTGGCAATTCCTTTGACGCAGTTAATCAAGCAATCCCTGGCCTTGGCGGCGGCGAGACAGCCTGGAATAATCCGGCGGTCACAAAAGAATTGATTGATTATATCGCCACCAAGTTTGACCATATCCGGATTCCGATGACCGCTTTTACCCGCTTTACGGATAAAGGGCCTTCGACTCCGACTAATGAAATCCGCTATGAACTAGACAGTGCGTGGCTGGCACGTTACAAAGAAGTAGTCCAGTGGGCGGTTGATGCCGGGCTTTATGTCATGATAAACCTGCATCACGATTCAAACCGCTGGTTTGAGAAATTCCGTGATGACGGAAGTGTCCAGTCCAATGAAGTAAAGAGGACATTTGAAGACCTCTGGAAGCAGCTGGCGGCAGAATTTGCGGGAATGCCTGATGAGGTAATGTTTGAGACAATCAACGAACCGGAGCCCGACATTATCTCTGGCGGGAAGACCCAGCAGGAGCGGCTTGACATCCTTAATAAAGCGGCTTATGACATTATCCGCCAAACTCCCGGCAATGAAAACAGGATGATCGTTTTTTCAACGATATATGCCCGCTTCGGCGACACGGAAATCATTGGGACACGCGAATTTATGCGGATCTTAAACGACGAAAATATTCTTGCAACAGTGCATTTTTACCACCCGACTTATGGATTCAGCGTCAACCTCGGCGAAACAATGTACGGTTCATCACAACGGGCCGGAGCCGAGAACTTCTTTAAGACGCTGAAAGACCAGTTAACAGATTTTGGTGTTGGCGTCAGCGTCGGTGAATGGGGACTCTTAGCTTATGACGAGGGGCATCCCGATTTTGACGGGCATTTACAGCACGGTGAAGAGCTGAAATTTTATGAACACATGAAACATCTTAAAAGTGAAGCAGATGGAGTAAGCCTTACTTTCTGGGATAACGGTTCGGGCATTGGGCGCTGGGACGGAAGCGGGCCAAGGACGAGTGATTTTTCATGGCAGTTCCCACGCATGGGCGAAATGGTAACAGGAAGCGGACGATCGTCATACACGACCGGCCTTGATACAGCTTTCTACCGTGATGAGGCAGCAGCTGACCTGGACATTCCCCTTACGCTTAACGGCAATGCCTTTAGCGGAATTATTGGCTTAACAAATGGTGTTGATTACACCTATAGCGGCAGTACGCTCACCCTAAAGAAAGAATTTATCAATGACAGTTTCAATCTGGCTGATAACGGCATTTTTGAAACCTTGGTCCTTACATTTAACAATGGCGCGGATTGGGAGTATTATCTTATCAAACATGGAACGCCGGAATATGGCTTTGCGACTGGTTCAAGAAGCTCCGGCATCACAATCCCGCTTACCTTTAACGGCACAAGGGTTGAAACTGTCCGTGCTTTTATCAATGGAACAGCAACCAGAATCGGCTCACAGCAAAGCTGGGCCCCTGGCCTCCAATACGCAGACAATGGATACAAGCTTGATTATATTAATGGAAGCATTATCTTTGGCCAGCAGTTCTTTGGGACGAATGTTGTTTCGGGAACACCAGTTCCCGTCGGTCCGGTTGAGCTGGAAATAAGAGTTAATTATTTTGACGGTCAGTCAGGAAGCTTTGTCTTAGAAATCGAAGCTGGCGGAACGGTAAGGGTTAAGGGTGCGCCAAAGAGTGATTCAGGTGATACAAGTGGCACAACGGCATCTTCTAGCGGAACAGACAGTCAGCCCCAGGCATCACCGGCAATCAATTATGGCCGCGAGCCAGATGCAGTTAATGCATGGAACAATGTCAACAATACCTTGGAAAGCTTAATTGCGACAATCAATAATAATGGCTTAACCAATGGGCAGATTAATAGCCTGAGCCCTAGTGTAAGAAGCAATGCTTCGGGTGACGGTTTCGACTTTGTTTTAAGAACCGGAACAGAGATTGTTGTCCCGGCTAAGATTCTTGAGACATTAAAGAATTCAGGAAGCACAATCATGATGAATACCGGAGCTGGCGTTACTTTTAGCATTAGCGGAGGAAATATCCCGCAAAGTTTGGCTAGTGAGATTGACCTTACGATTCGGAAAACTGGAATCAAAGCCCCTCCGGAAAAACTAAGTGAAGTGCTTTCCGGAAGTGTGGCAAATGTCCAAATCCCGATGCTAAGCCGTGAAAGCTTTGGAATGCTTGTTGGAACGCATTTTAACGTGGGAGCAGAAAATGCCGGAAATTATGCGAACCTTTTCCGCTTTAATGAGATTTCAGGTGAATTTGAGTATCTTGGCAGTGCCTTAATTAATGAAAAGGGCCAGGTGATGTTTGCTGTTTCTGGCGGTGCGGATTATCTTCTGACGGTCACGGAAATAGTACCGTCCCTTAGGATGATTGCGGCAATGGAAATTGGTTATTACATCGTAAGACCAGACGACAATCTTTACCGGATTGCGCGGGCAAATTCCATTACTTTGCGGCAGATGATTGCACTTAATCCGCAGATCCGGAGGCCAGATTTTATCCGGCCGGGCGAACGGATCCGATTGAGATAGTTGCTGGTGTTGGTTATGTTGGGCTAAAGAGCAGGGTACGACCCTGCTCTTTGCTTGCGTTTCGAGAGTAGGGCAATGAAAATTTATATAAAGCTTGCCTAGATTTTTGTGGTATGTTAAGATGTATAAAAGCATTAAGTCGCAATTGGTTATTTTTTGACAGGGAGGAGAGTTATATGCGCAATAAAAGAATGTTCTCTACTATTATGGCATGGGTATTGGCTTTGGCATTATTAATGCCCTCAATGCCTGTTTTGGCAAACCCCATTGCCCCAAAGCTTCAAGCAGTCACCTCAATTGATTTCACTTTTGAATTTAATGGGGAAAGTTTTAAGCCCGGTGATGTCGTTTGCATTAGGCACACGATTGGGTCGTGGGCAAATACATTCCAGCACGTAGAAATTGATGAACTTAATGGGCCGGATTATGAGTTTACCTACAGGTGGTCATTCCCGGCCAGTTCGAATTTTTACCATCTTGGCAGGCTGGGCGGCTGTGCCGAGGGCGTTTCAGATGATCCGTCCCTCATGTTTGGCTCGGCGAAACTAAAAAAGATGGTCGTAAGTGACGGAACAGATGAATATATTTTTGAGCTGGACCGCGCCATCAGCTTGACAAACGATGGGGAATGCTCAATCGGCAACGCTTGGATGGGCGGAATGAGCAATGGGGCAAAATTATATGAAAGCATTGACGGCTTGGCATTTTTTGAATTCAACAACCAAGACGGCGGCGGATTAAAATTCTATGTCATTGCACCTCCGGAAGAGCCAGTCATGGAAACGGACCGCTCACTTCGATATGCCGAAGCAATGGGTAACGGCTGGAATCTTGGCAATTCCTTTGACGCAGTTAATCAAGCAATTCCTGAACTGGGCGGCGGCGAGACAGCTTGGAACAATCCGGCGGTCACAAAAGAATTGATTGATTATATTGCCACCAAATTTGACCATATCCGGATTCCGATGACCGCTTTTACCCGCTTTACGGACAAAGGGGATAATACCCCGGCTGATGAAATCCGCTATGAGCTGGATAGCGCCTGGCTTTCGCGTTACAAAGAAGTGGTCCAGTGGGCGGTTGATGCCGGGCTTTATGTCATGATAAACCTGCACCACGATTCAAACCGCTGGTTTGAAAAATTTTCCGATGATGAAAGTGTCCAGTCCGAAGAGGTTAAGAGGACATTTTTAGACCTTTGGAAGCAGCTGGCGGCAGAATTTGCGGCAATGCCTGATGAGGTAATGTTTGAGACCATCAACGAACCGGAGCCTGACATTATCGCAGGCGGGAAAACCCAGCAAGAGCGGCTTGATATCCTCAATAAAGCGGCTTATGACATTATCCGCCAAACGCCCGGCAATGAAACGAGGATGATTGTTTTTTCAACGATATATGCCCGCTTCGGCGACTCGGAAATGATTGGAGTCCGTGATTTTATCCGGACTTTAAACGATGAAAATATTCTTGCGACGGTGCATTTTTACCATCCGACTTACGGCTTTAGCGTCAATCTCGGCGAAACAATGTATGCTTCATCACAAAGTGCCGGGGTCGAGAATTTCTATGAGACGCTGAAACTCCAGTTAACCGATTTTGGCATTGGGGTCAGCGTCGGTGAATGGGGACTCTTAGCTTATGACGAGGGGCATCCTAATTTTGACGGGCATTTACAGCACGGTGAAGAGCTGAAATTTTATGAACACATGAAACACCTTAAAACGGAAGCAGATGGCGTAAGCCTTACGTTTTGGGATAACGGTTCGGGCATTAGGCGCTGGGACGGAAGCGGCCCAAGGACGGGTGATTTTTCATGGCAATTCCCACGAATGGGCGAAATGGTCACCGGAAGCGGACGCTCATCATACCCGACCGGGCTTGATACAGCTTTTTACCGCGCGGAAGCAGCGGCTGACCTAGACATTCCCCTTACGCTTAACGGCAATGCCTTTAGCGGAATTATTGGCTTAACAGATGGTGTTGATTACACCTATAGCGGCAGTACTTTAACCCTAAAGAAAGAATTTATCAATGACAGTTTCAATCGGGCAGATAACGGCATTTTTGAAACCTTAACCTTTACATTTAATAACGGCGCGGATTGGGAATATTATCTGATTAAACATGGAACGCCAAAATATGGCTCTGCGGAGGGTTCAAGAAGTGCCGGAATTACCGTTCCCCTTACTTTTAACGGGGCAAGGGTTGAAACTGTCCGTGCCTTTATCAATGGAACAGCAACGAGAATCGGTTCACAGCAAAGCTGGGCCCCTGGCCTCCAATACGCAGATAACGGTTATAAGCTTGATTATATTAACGGGAGCATTATCTTTGGGCAGCAGTTCTTTGGGCCGGATGTCATTTCGGGAACACCAGTTCCCGTCGGCCCGGTTGAGCTGGAAATAAGCGTAGCCTATTTTGACGGCCAGTCGGGAAGCTTCGTCTTAGAAATAGAAGCTGACGGAGCAGTAACAGTAAAGGTACGCCAAAGCGTGGCGCGAACGGCAAAATGGATTCTTTTGCCGGAATGAAGCTCCCGCGTAGTGCTTAGTGAGAGCGTGATTAAAGTGAACGACAGAATCCAATCAATTGCAGAATGCAATCAATTGCAGAATACACCGCGTAGTGAGAGCTGCTGATTCAACGTCCGACACGCTTTCGCTCCGAGAGATACGTTGCGTTACATAATGCGGTATAGTACACCGCATAAGTAACGACGTATCTCAAGGGTCGGGTCTTTTGAATCACACTCTCACTTTCGCGGAAAACGCATACACAGTTCAGCTAAGCTCGATTTTGTTTCGCAAAACCTGCTTTTGAATCAGCAGCTCTCACTACGCGGAAACCGCATACACAGTTCAGCCAAGCTCGATTTTGCTTCGCAAAACCTCGCTTTGGCAGAGTGCCAAATGGATTGAATTGGATATATGTTTCCGGAAGCAAGCTTCCATCTCCATATATCCAATTCAATCCGCTTGGCTGAACTGAAAAATATTTACCCCTTGAAAATAAAAGCCATATATGATAATATTAAATTCTGATTTAATACTTCGAGAAGGAGCAACGGGATAAAATGAATAACCAAGGACAACATAATGAAAAACTGGAAAAAAATGAAAAACTGCGGGTCGGAATCTTAGGCGGGACCGGAATGGTCGGCCAACGCTTTATCACCCTTTTGGAAAACCACCCTTGGTTCGAGGTGACAACAATTGCAGCTTCCCCCCGCTCCGCCGGGAAAACCTACGAAGAAGCAACGGCGGGACGCTGGAAAATGCCGAGCCCGATGCCGGAAGCGGTCAAAAAAATCAACGTCCTAAACGTCAATGAAATTGAAAAAGTCGCCAGCGAAGTTGACTTTGTTTTCAGTGCCGTTGAAATGAGCAAGGACGAAATCAAAAAAATCGAAGAAGATTATGCCCGTGCGGATATCCCGGTCGTTTCCAATAACTCCGCCCATCGCTGGACGCCTGACGTGCCAATGATGATGCCGGAGTGCAATGGAGACCATGCCGAGGTCATCAAATACCAGCGCGAACGCCTTGGCTGCCAGCATGGTTTTATTACGGTTAAGCCGAATTGCTCGATCCAAAGCTTTACTCCGGTCATTTTAGCTTGGCAGGAGTTCGAGCCGACCGAAATCGTAGCTTGCACATACCAAGCAATTTCCGGGGCGGGGAAGAATTTTAGCGACTGGCCGGAAATGGTTGAAAATATCATTCC
>Ga0099364_10009404_pt1 | contig 13560 bp, 11 predicted proteins | sample TergutTh196P3_FD_73070 | JGI IMG/M metagenome (GOLD analysis project Ga0099364, IMG submission 73070) | Microcerotermes parvus P3 segment gut microbial communities from Pointe-Noire, Republic of the Congo - Th196 P3 | ecosystem: Host-associated > Arthropoda: Insects > Digestive system > Gut ...
GATATGGCAGGGGTTGACGAATTTCTTGAAACCATTACCGCTGATTACTCCGCGCTTTACAAGGAAAATGCTATTCTCAAAGGCAAGCTAAAAGTACTCGTCGAGAAAGTTGAAGAGTATCGCTCGACCGAGGACTCTATGCGCATGGCCTTATTGACCGCCCAACGTGTGGGCGAGGAAATAACTGCTGAGGCGAATAAGCAAAGAGAGGCTGTGCTTAGGGATGCCGGTGCGGAAATCAAGGCTAGGCTTGCAGATACCGCGCAGCGTATCTCCGATGAGGAGATGCGCCTTAGTGTCGCTGCGAAAGAGACTTCGAAGTTCATTGAGCTTTCCTTGGCGCTTATGCGCAGGCATTCGGAGTTCTTATCTAAAATCGAAGCGGCTCGCCGCGCGGTAATTCCGGATCATGAGCCGCCACCGCCACCGCCGCCGCCGCCAACTCATGACGATCGAATCGTTGACGTCGTGGATCAAATTGGCGATGCTGTGCAAAGGCTGACCAGCTCAGACCCAACCGCGCCTTCTTCGGTTACACGAGCCGCTTATCAGCAGTCATTCGATCCTGCAGCAGCTTCTTACACGCAAACCTACACGCCACAACAGCCAACCGCACAACCTAATGTCCAGCCTGTTGCGCAGCAACACACCATCCCGCAACCTACTGTCCAGCCTGTCGCGCAGCAACACCCCATCTCGCAACCTATTGTCCAGCCTGTTGCGCAGCAACACCTCTTTGATGTTGATACAGCGCCGACAATGCAGTTTTCTGTTGTAAATGAGCATGATTCCACCTCGCCTAGGCCTAAATTTGATTTTGACGACCTCAAGTTCGGCGCGAATTTTGACAGTGCGCGATGACTTTGAGCCACTCAAAAAACCCGTTCATGGCAATCTTCCGGCGAATTATGCTAAAGCTGCGACAGTAACGCTGCACATATCTACAAAGCTCTAATGCTCTGGAGAAGGAGGTCCATATGTCCCAAGATTACAATTCAACAATAATTCTGCCTAAAACGGATTTTCCCATGCGCGCAGGCCTACCGAAACGCGAACCGGAACTCCTGCGGGAACTATACGAGAAAAAAGTTTATGAAACGTTGATTGAAAAAAACGCAGGTAAGCCTGCGTTTATACTGCATGATGGGCCACCGTTTTCCAACGGGGATATACATCTTGGTCATGCGCTTAATAAGATTCTCAAGGATATAATTCTCAGGCACAAGAATATGTCCGGCTTTTTCGCGCCCTATACCCCCGGCTGGGATAATCATGGGATGCCTATAGAAAAAGCAATAATCGAAAAGAACAAACTCGACAGGAAAAAAATGTCAATTCCTGAGTTTCGAAACGCTTGCCAGGCTTTCGCCTCCGAATATGTGGATAGACAGCGCGAACAGTTCAAGCGTCTTGGCATCATAGGCGACTGGGATAATCCATATTTGACTATGGCTCCGTCTTTTGAAGCGGAGGAAGTCCGCGTTTTCGGCATGATGTACGAAAAAGGATACATATATAAAGGCTTCAAGCCTGTGTACTGGTGCCCGAATGACGAAACTGCCCTTGCCGAAGCTGAAATCGAATACAAAGACGTGCCTTGTACCGCTATTTTTGTCAAGTTTCGTGTAAAGGATTCGAAAGGAGTCCTTGACGGATTGCCAAATTCTGATAAGGCCAGTTTCCTTATCTGGACAACAACCGCCTGGACGCTGCCAGGCAATCTGGCGATCTGCCTTGGGCCGGATATCGAATATGCGGTTTGTTCAGCGCGCGGGGAGCTATATATCGTTGCTAGCGCGCTTGCTGAAATGGTTTTCCAAAAAGCGGGCATAGATAAATACGAGATTATTAAGAAGCTGCCGGGTTCTGCGTTTGAACTCATGACGGCGCAGCACCCATTTTATGATCGGGAATCGCTGATTATTATCGGGGAACATGTAACTGTAGAGGCCGGGACAGGCTGCGTCCACACGGCGCCTGGCCATGGCGTGGATGACTTCAACGTCTGCCGGAAGTATCCGCAACTGTCGATGGAAATGTCTGTAAATGAGCGCGGGATTATGACAGAAGGGGCTATCCAGTATTCCGGTTATCATTACACAAAAGCAAATGAGGCAATAGTCAAAGATTTGGAAGAAAGCGGTGCGCTGTTTTTTGCTGAGGAACTTGTTCACTCATACCCGCACTGCTGGCGATGCAGGAATGCGATTATTTTCCGCGCAACGGAGCAATGGTTTGCTTCCGTCGATGCGCTCAAGGAAGCGGCGGTCCGTGCCTGTGACCAAATCAAGTGGCTTCCTGAATGGGGTAAAGAGCGAATGGCTGCGATGCTACTCGAACGCTCTGACTGGTGCATTTCACGTCAACGCCATTGGGGCCTGCCTATACCCGTTTTCTACTGCGACGAGTGCGAGAAGCCCGTCTGCACGCCGGAAACCATCGAGACTGTTGCAAATCTGTTCTTTGAGAAAGGCTCAAATGCTTGGTATGAGACTGAGGCTTGTGACATTCTTCCCAAAATGTACAGCTGTCCGCACTGTGGAGCCAAGAGTTTTACTAAGTGCCTCGACTCATTGGATTGCTGGTTTGACTCTGGGTCTACCCATGCTGCCGTGCTCCATGGGCAGTTTCCAAAACTAAGATTCCCAGCTGACCTATATCTTGAAGGTGGCGACCAGTATCGGGGCTGGTTCCAGTCCTCCATGCTAACTAGCATTGCAACCAAAGGCATTGCCCCTTACAGGATTATTATTACAAACGGGTGGACAGTAGACGGCGAGGGCAAAGCAATGCACAAATCGCTTGGGAACACAGTCGCTCCAGAGGAAGTCATCAAGGTTTACGGCGCTGATATTCTAAGGCTTTGGGTTGCTTCCATAGATTATAAATCTGATGTCCGCATGTCCAAGGATATTTTAAAGCAGCTTTCCGACATATACCTGAAAATACGCAATACCGCAAGATTCATACTCGGCAACTTAAATGATTTTGACCCTGATGCCCCTGTCTCCCTAGCGGATATGCCCGAGCTTGACCGTTGGGCATTGGCGCGGCTAAATGACTTAATCACAAGTGTTAACGCCTCATACGAAAAATACGAATACCATACAGTCTATCATGGCATACATAATTTCTGCACTGTTGATATGTCTAATTTCTATCTCGATATCATCAAAGACAGACTGTATTGCGATCATGCGGATGGGATATCACGCACAAGCGCACAAACTACCATCTATATCATTTTAGACGCACTTGTGCGTATGCTCGCGCCAGTGCTGGGATTTACAACAGAAGAGCTTTGGGCGGCAATGCCTCATCACTCCGGAGTTGAGCTTGACAGTGTGCTGTATAACCAAATGCCGATGCCAAACCCCGCGTATACCTTGGCGCATGACCGTGAGATAATGTGGGGTAAGCTCATGAGCCTACGTCTTGACGTTAACAAAGCCTTGGAGCTATCCCGCGCGGAAAAGATTATCGGCAAACCGCTAGAAGCTGAGGTAACCTTATACATTGATGATTCCGCTACTGAAGCTTTTGAGAAAATTGCGGAGTTGGATCTTAAGTCGCTGTTTATCGCGTCGTCAGTCGTTATTAATCGTGGGGATGGTGCGCATGGCTATGCTGGTGTAGAATTCCCCGGAGTGACAGTGTTTGTCCAGCCTAGCGCTGACAAGAAATGCGCTCGGTGCTGGATTCACGACAAAGGCGTTGGCCAAAGCGCAGAGCACCCTGAGCTTTGTCCAAGATGCGTTGCGGTAGTAAGCCGCATTAGTCAGGAGTGAATAGTTCGATGCTTTGTTTTGTTTTTTCTATACTTGTTGTACTGCTTGATCAGTTTTTTAAGCGTTGGATCGTGCTTACGCATGATGTAGGTCAAGAAACACAGATTATTCCAGGATTTCTTAGCCTGTTTCATTTGGAGAACACAGGCGCCGCTTTCAATATTCTGGCAGATCAGCGGTGGCTGCTTGCAGGGATTCAGCTGGTCGCTGCTCTCGTTCTTATCGCGATACTGCTCAGATACACTGATGGCTTCTGGGGGACCCTCGGGCTTGCTGCGGTTTTAGGTGGCACTGCCGGCAACTTAATTGACCGTGTTTTCCATGGTCATGTCGTTGATATGTTCAGGTTCTTGTTCATTGATTTTGCTGTCTTCAATGTTGCGGATGTCTTTATAACACTTGGTTTTATTACTTTCCTTGCTCATTTTATTGCTAGTTCATTTCGCCCTTCAAAAAACAGAGACGTTCTCCCTGTCCCTGCATCTGCTGATATCGCAGCCAGTTCGCATATTCCAAGCGAATATCCGACGGACGCGGCTGAATCGGATTTGGGCATTATTGAAGATACGATTGAAGATACGAATGCTGTTCCCTTTGTGCCTAATGATGCTCATGCCACATTTTTTGAAGCCCCTCAAACTGAGTTTGCGCCACAGATTCAGTACGAGAATGGTCAAATCATTGAACATGAGCCACCTTCCATTGGAGTAATCGAGCCGACTATTGCAGGCGATGCCCCAAAGCAGCTTGGTTTTCTATCCACGCTTGATCCAATCGAACCGCCTACTGTGGATGACACCCTTAGGGAGCTTGATGCTTTCTCCGCGCTTGACCTTGGCAATCCGCCTGTCGTGGACGACACACTTAGGGAGCTTGATGCTTTCTCTGCGCTTGATCTTGGCAATCCACCCGTTGTGGACGACACCCTTAGAGAGCTTGATGCTTTCTCTGCGCTTGATCTTGGCAATCCGCCTGTTGTAGATGACACGCAAAGAGAGCTTGACGCGCTCGCTACGCTTGATCTAAATGAACCAACCATTGCTTCAGAGGCGACATCAAAGCTTGACGTACTCTCCGCCCTTGAATCTGAGCTTCTTAGTTCCGATGATACGGAAGACTATGATGTAGATAAACTACTTAGTGATTATGGCTTTGAAAGCAACGAGTGATTTTGGAGAAGGGCGCAACGTTGATAAAAGTATGCAGGCCGTAGAAATGTCAACGGGATTTGTACATCGGCTGCATAGTCAAGTCGACGGTGTGCGTCTTGATGTCTTTCTTGCTGCCACTCTGCCGAGACTCACAAGGAGCGCAGCGCAAAAGCTGCTTGATGCTGGGCACGTGTCACTTAACGGTGTTCTTGTACGAAAGAATCACAGAACGAAGCAAGGCGAAATCTATGTTGTTTTGCAAGATGAGCCTGAGAGCCTTGTTGCCAAACCGCAATATATCCCACTTGTTGTCGTGTATGAGGACTGCGACCTGATAGTAGTGAACAAACCGCGCGGAATGGTCGTACACCCAGCGCCGGGTCATCCAGATGGTACGCTTGTTAATGCCTTGCTAGCACATTGCGGAGGAAGTCTTTCAGGCATAGGGGGTGTTAAGCGCCCTGGCATCGTCCACAGGATCGACAAGGATACCTCGGGGCTTGTTATTGCGGCAAAAACCAACTGCGCACACCTGTCGCTTGCAAGCCAGCTTGCTGCGCGGACGCTCAGCAGAGAGTACGATGCTATTGTGCGTGGATTAATCAAAAACGATTACGGCACTATAGACGCGCCAATTGGCCGCAGTAAAACCGACCGTAAACGTCAAGCTGTGACAGATAGGAATTCACGCCATGCTGTAACACATTACGAAGTCATTGAAAGATTCAGCCATCACACTCAAGTGCGCTGCCGGCTCGAGACAGGTCGAACCCACCAAATCCGTGTACACATGGCATACATGGGCAACCCCATTTTAGGGGATGTCATATATGGCCGCAAAAAACCGGAAATGGGCCTGTCCTCACAATGCCTGCACGCGAGCAAACTACGATTCATCCACCCATCAAGCGGGGAGCAAATTGAGATTATCGCTGAGTTGCCGGACTATTTCAAGAGTGTTTTAAGTAGCTTGAGAGGAGGTGGCTAGTGGAAAGCCACGAGTATTACATGTCAATTGCTCTATTGCTGGCGAGAGAAGCGGCAAAAGATGGCGAAATTCCGGTCGGATGCATTATCGTTGACGCAAATGGTTTTGTAGTTGGTCGTGGACGCAACCGACGTGAAGGTAAAAAGTGCGCAACTGCACATGCTGAGATCGAAGCTATCGCCAATGCCTGCATGACGATCAGTGACTGGCGACTGTCTGGTTGCTCGCTTTATGTCACGCTGGAGCCTTGCCCAATGTGCGCTGGAGCCATCATCATGTCGCGCATTGACAAGCTGTTTTACGGCGCTCGCGATGAGCTGACGGGTTCATGCGGCAGCGTGCATAATGCTTTTATGGAACCATATGGGCATTCCACTCACGTCACCGGGGGCATACTGTCAGGCGATAGCTCCGAGCTGCTTAAGATGTTTTTTAAAACTTTGCGTTGAGATAGCGAAATAATACATAAAAAAGGCTTGCATTCATTCTTATTTGGTGGTAAAATAACAGGCCGCCAGCAGGTAGTTGTTGCTGAGTACGGTACATGCTGACGGGAAAGGGGGACAAAAGAAAATGGCGAATATCAAGTCTTCGATGAAAAGAATTATTCTTCAAGAAAAAGCAGCTGCAAAAAATAAGTCTGCCAAAACACTAATAAAAACAAACATCAAAAAGTTCAATTCCGCAACATCCGAAGGAAACCGTGAAAATGCAGAAACCGCTTATAGAGTCGCTGCCAAGACAGTAGATCGTGCGGCGATAAAAGGTCTTATCCATAAGAACAAAGCCGCTCGCAGAAAAAGCGCTATGGCAAAGCAGCTTAACTCAATAGGTTAAGAATACTGCATAAATGTACTATTAGCCCATTTAGCTTAAGTATTGGGAATTGTAAATGGAGACGACCTTGCTAAGAAGTTGCATCTCTGTTTTACAGTTCTCAATTGCTTATAAACATCCATAATGAACATATCAAATGGAAAGTAAGCAATAAAGCTTGATTTATTAGCGTATTCTTGATAGAATAGCATTCCTAGGTTTCGTTTATGAAAGGGCGATAAAGGATGAATTCTGCAACCGACGTATGGAATAAAACAATTACAATACTTAGAAACGATTTGACCGAAACCGCAATTTCGACATGGCTTGACGAATGCTACGCCGTCAAGCTGTCTAATAATCGCTTGATTCTTCATACACCATCTAATTTCAAAAAGGAAACAATAGAAAACCGCTTCATAGGTTCGATAAGAAATGCCCTGTGCGAGATTTTCTCTGGGGATTTTGATGTCGCTATTCTTAACGATGATGAGTTAATTGCCATGCAAAGCGAGACATCGTCCCCCGATTATCTGAGCATAGATGAATACACATTTGACCACTTCGTTGTAGGTGACTCCAATAAATTCGCACATGCAGCCGCGTTCGCCGTCGGTGAGGGGCGTCAGAAAGCAAACTATAACCCTCTATTGATATACGGTGAGTCTGGCCTTGGAAAAACTCATCTGCTTTATGCGATATGCCATGCTATTGAGAAGAAATTCCCACACTTCAAAATAGTCTACGTCACCGGTGAGGCCTTTACCAATGAGATCATTGATGCGATTCAGCAAGGCAAGAATGTCGAATTTCGCGAAAAATACCGTACAGCGGATATTTTCCTTGTTGACGATGTCCAGTTCATAGCAGGTAAGAAGACTGCTCAAGAGGAATTCTTCAACACATTCAACACATTGTACGAACTCGGCAAGCAAATAGTTTTTACCTCGGACAGGCCACCGAGTGAGATTACGCTGTTGGCGGACAGGCTTATGTCACGTCTGCAAGCGAGCCTTATTGTGGACATCCAACCACCTGATGACGCTCTGCGCATTGCTATTATCAGAAACAAAGCGAAGCAGCTTGGGGTTGTCTTGCCAGATGACGTCACTGATTTTATCGCAAAGAATGTTACATCTAATGTTCGTCAGCTTGAAGGCGCGGTTAAGATGATAATAGCATACCGTGACATCATGGACGATGACATTACCGTTGCCACTGTTAACGAACGTCTTAAAGAAATGTTCAAAGGGCCAAAAGAGCTTATACCAACTATTAATACCATTATCGAAGAAACGGCAAACTACTATTCGCTCACTCCTGAAGACCTTAAAGGCCAAAGCAGGGTGCGTGAAACTGTTCTCGCACGGCAGATATCAATGTATCTCATACGCAAGTTGACTAATTTCTCTCTCAAAGATACAGGCTCTGTGTTTGGACGGGATCATTCAACTGTTATTTCATCAATACGTCGAATAGAAACTAAGATTACCAAGTCACAGGATTTTCCTGGCATAATAAGGGATATTACTTCAAATATTAATTCAAAAACAAAATTCTATAACACTGGACACTCCACATATCAACATCAATAGCTGTTGGTTAAGTGTTGATAACTCTCAATAAAAAAAGTTGCAAAAAGTTACCCTATAGTTATCCACAATCGATTATTTACCTGAAGCATCTTGATTGCTAAGTTAATTTGACTTTTCCACATAATTCCCTACTACTACTAATACTACTAGAATAATATTATTTTCTCTATGTAATAAATTATGGACTAACTGTTCATTTATGATATAAAAACCAGTGTAATTATTCTTATTACAGAAAGAGGAAAGGAATACTTATGAAATTTACATGTGAGAAGCTTTTATTACTTGCTGCTATACTAACTGCTTCACGGACAGCAGCAACAAAAAGCCCTGTGATACTGCTTGAAGGACTCCTGCTTGAAGCTGAAGGGGATAGTATCAATATATCGGGTTACGACCTGAAAACTGGCATTATTACATCCGTGCCGGCAGAGGTTGAGCAGCCAGGTGGGATTGTATTAAGCGCAAGGCTTTTTGGTGAGATAATAAGGAAAATGCCTGGACATTCAGTTAGTATATCAGTAAATTCGAGTTTTGTAGCAACTATAAGCAGTGAAATGAGTGTATTTGACATACTTGGATCGCCTACTTTAGATTACCCTGAGCTACCTAAAGTTGACGGACAGGATACTTTTGAGATTAGTGAAGCAGTCCTTAAAAAAATGATTTCTCAGACAAGCTTTGCTGTAAGCGATAATGAATCCCGGCTGATACATACAGGTGCGTTATTTGAAAAAATAGACGGGGAGCTTACTATTGTAGCGCTTGACGGGTTTAGGCTTGCATTACGTCGTGAGTCTATTGGAAATGACTCAAAAACTCCAGAACTGAGCTTCGTTGTTCCAGGGACAGCAATGAAAGAAATTGAAAGAGTTGCATCTGAAGCGGAAGGCTTAGTGACCATAATACTTGGGACAAAGCATATTATGTTTACGATAGGCGATACTATTATTATTTCACGTAGGCTTGAGGGAGATTTTCTCAACTACAGGAACTCTATCCCTCAATCATCGAAATATCAGATCAAAGTCAATAAATCAGAGCTCATATCAGCTGTGGAACGTGTTTCGCTTATCATCAGCGATAATCTAAAAAGCCCCATAAGATGCGTTGTTTCTGATGGCTTAATAAAACTAAGCACTGCATCAGCCTTAGGAAAAGCAAGTGACGAGTGTTCAATAGAAGGAGATGGGGAAGGGGTTGAAATTGGCTTTAACGATAAATATCTGTTAGATGCCTTGAAAGCTGCGCCTGCTGAGACGGTAAAGCTTGAACTGAACACTGGTGTTAATCCATGCATTATCACACCCAGCGATGAAAGCAACAATTTCCTATACATGGTTCTTCCTGTCAGATTAAAGAACTACGAGAGTTAATTCGGATATATTTACCAAGATTTGGCATTTTGTAGACGGGGGCATTGGTTTGGGGATTACTGGAGTAAGCAAGGTTAAATTGCAGGGCATTAGGCGCATTGGCATTGTTGGCGAGTATATTAAACTTGATGCACTGCTGAAATTTTCGGCAATTGCGTCGACTGGCGGCGAGGCAAAATTGCTTATCCAAAGCGGCAAAGTATTTGTCGGTACTAGGCCATGCTTGGAACGCGGAAAGAAAATTAGGCATGGCAGCGTTGTCAGGTGTGGGCAAGACGTTCTGCTGGTTGCACACGCAAGAAGTGATAATATATGTTAGTTAAGGAATTATCACTTAATGGCTTTCGCAATTACGATAGTGTTACGGCGCGTTTTGCAGATGGTGTAAACGTTATTTGCGGACAGAATGCACAAGGAAAGACAAATCTCATAGAAGCTGTTTATTACCTTGCTTCAGGACGTTCTCTGCGTCCTGCAAGCGATAAGGACTTGATAAATTTCGACCGGGAGAGCGCATGCATCCAAGCTAACATCATATCCTGTGGCAGAGAGCAGATGCTTGAAGCCAAGCTTACGCGTGGGCGGCGCCGGGAGTTTTTCGCCAATGGCGTTAAACTGAAAAACGCTTCCGAATTAACAGGGCGCCTGACAGCTGTACAGTTTAACCCGGATGACCTGAATATTATCAAGGAAGGCGCGGCAATCAGGCGCAAACTGATGGATAATTGCATTTCACAACTAAGGCCAGGCTATCTTGCGGCGCTTACCGAGTTTAACCGCTTATATGACCATAAGACGCGCGTTTTACGCGATAATCATAAAAAACCATCATTGCTTGAGCTATTAGATGACTTTGATCTACGATTGGCGCAGCAGAGCGCAAAGCTTATATATTACAGGTCTGCATTCGCTATTGGATTGTCGCGCAGGGCTGCGGAAATACATAAAAGTTTTTCTGATGGCACTGAAACAATGACAATCCGGTACAAAACAGTAGGCGACATGTCCGTAGAAGGCAAAAAACCAGAAGATATCCTGCCAGGATTGCTGAAACATCAACTAGAGCAACGTCAAGCGGAACTAAGGACCGGTTTATGCCTGTCAGGCGCTCATAAGGATGACTTGGAAATTGAAATAAACAGCGTACCTGCAAGGAAATTTGCTTCACAAGGCCAAGCACGGACTGCATCCATTTCAATAAAGCTAGCAGAGCGGGATATGCACTTCGACAACAGGGGCGAATATCCTCTCATGCTGCTTGACGATGTCTTGTCAGAACTGGATTCAAAACGCAGGGGCTATATACTCGGAAAGATAACAAGAGGGCAAGTCCTAATTACATGCTGCGATGAGAAAATCACATTGAATACATCCAAAAGCGTAGAGGTGCTGCGAGTAGAGAATGGGAAACTGAGGGACTTTTAGGGAAGTGTTGATATGGATATGGGTTATGTGCGTGGTAGGCAGCATCTTCGATGTCTTGGAGGTAATGCATGTATCTACACTTAGGGCAAAACGTCGTTGTGACGGAGGCAGATATTATTGGCATTTTTGATTTGGACAATGCAACATTTTCTCATATCACCCGAAAATATCTAAACGAAGCGGAAAAAGGCGGGCGCATAGAAAATGTATCTGATGAGCTTCCAAAGTCCTTCGTATTATGCGGGACTGATGACGACTGCACAATTTATTTATCTCAGCTTTCATCTCAAACACTGCTAAAAAGAGCTTCGATTCACTAAGCATTAAAATCTAATCAAGTTAAAAGGTTTTCAGACTTTACTCAACGATATTTAAGGGGATTGCTTCCATGACGGATGAAATAAAAAATCGCAACAACATAGAAACGGATGAATATGATGCATCGCACATACAAGTGCTTGAAGGGCTTGAGGCAGTTCGGAAAAGGCCGGGAATGTACATCGGTTCGACGTCTGCGTCGGGGCTTCACCACTTGGTGTATGAAATTGTGGACAATGCAATAGATGAAGCCCTTGCCGGCCGCTGCGATGAGATAACCGTCACCATTGGCGAGGATGACATAATCACGGTTACGGACAACGGGCATGGCATACCTGTTGACATCCAAATGCAAACAGGCAAAAGCGCGCTTGAAGTTGTTTTTACAGTCCTTCATGCGGGCGGCAAGTTCGGCGGCGGCGGCTATAAGGTATCGGGCGGACTGCATGGGGTCGGCGCTTCGGTCGTTAATGCTTTGTCTTCCTTCCTGACTGCCCGCGTATACAAAAACGGCCAGATATATGAGATGAAGTTCGAGCGCGGCGACATAGTCGGGGAACTTAGCATCATAGGCGAAACTGAACTGTCGGGCACGGAGGTCATTTTCAAGCCTGATTGTGAAATATTCGATGAATGCATATTTGATTATAGTGTATTGCATAAAAGAATGCGGGAACAGGCTTTCCTCAACGGGGGACTTAGAATCACGACGCGCGATGAACGCCCAGGGAAAGAAGCATCGGACACAATGTGCTACGAGGGTGGAATCATTGAGTTTGTCAAATACCTAAACCGCAATAAAACCCCGCTTCATGAAGATGTCATATACTTATCTGGGGAGCGCAATGACTCGACTGCAGAGGTTGCTCTTCAGTATTGCAGTGATGTTTTCAACGAGTTCTTGCTCAGTTTTGCAAACAATATCAACACGCCAGACGGCGGTATGCACGAAACTGGATTCAAAGCTGCGCTAACGAGGGTTTTAAACGACTATGGCATCAAAACGAATATGCTAAAAGGCGACGATAAGCTTTCTGGGGAGGATTGCCGCGAAGGGGTCACTGCAATCATATCCGTCAGGCTTATGGAACCGCAGTTCGAAGGCCAGACCAAGTCAAAACTTGGCAACAGCGAAACAAGGACATTGATAGACAACATTGTGTCCGAGAAGCTTTCGACATTCTTCGAGGAGAATCCCTCTGTTGCGCGCGCCATACTTGACAAAGCGATAACGGCATCACGCGCCCGTGAAGCGGCGAGGAAGGCAAGGGAGAACATCCGTCGCAAGAACGCCCTTGATGGGATGGCTCTGCCGGGCAAGCTCGCAGACTGCAACGAAACGGACCCTGCATTGACAGAAATATACATAGTAGAGGGAGACAGCGCCGGCGGCAGCGCAAAAGGAGGCAGGGACAGCAGGTTCCAAGCAATCCTGCCTTTATGGGGCAAAATGCTCAACGTCGAAAAGGCGCGTATTGACAAAGTATACGGCAATGATAAGCTTACGCCTGTCATAACGGCTCTCGGCGCGGGCATCAGCGAGGATTTCGATGAGACAAAACTGCGTTACCACAAGGTTATAATAATGGCTGACGCCGATGTTGACGGCAGCCATATCAGGACGCTGCTGCTTACGTTTTTTTTCCGGTTTATGCGCCCGCTCGTAGAAGGCGGATATATCTACGCCGCACAGCCCCCGCTCTTCAAGCTCACCAGAGGCAAGACAGTGAAGTACATCCTAGACGAGGCAGAGTTAGATGAAGCTGTGGCTGAAATGCGAGGCGAGGACGGTAAGGGGAAAGTAGACATCACGCGCAATAAAGGCCTTGGCGAGATGGATGCACACGAGTTGTGGGAAACTACGATGAACCCTGAAACGCGAGTGCTCAGGCGCATTGAACTGACGGATGCCATCCGGGCAGATGAGGTTTTCACCATACTAATGGGCGAAAAAGTTGAACCACGCAAGGAGTACATAGAAAAAAACGCGAAATATGCAGTAGACCTAGATACGTAGGAGTTTGAACATGCCAAAAAAAGAAAAACAGGGTGACATCAGCTATCCCGACCAGAAAATAGTGACTACGCAGCTTGAGAAGGAGA
>Ga0099364_10009405_pt1 | contig 13558 bp, 12 predicted proteins | sample TergutTh196P3_FD_73070 | JGI IMG/M metagenome (GOLD analysis project Ga0099364, IMG submission 73070) | Microcerotermes parvus P3 segment gut microbial communities from Pointe-Noire, Republic of the Congo - Th196 P3 | ecosystem: Host-associated > Arthropoda: Insects > Digestive system > Gut ...
CGTATACTATTATCCTGACTGAAAAGGCTGCCCGACGGCTTTTTGGCGATGAGGAACCGATGGTGCGAACTCTCTTGTTTGATATGGAACATCCCGTGACGGTTTCCGGGGTGATGAAGGATTTACCCGACAACACCCGCTTCGATTTCGAGATACTCGGCCCGCTTCAATTCATGGTGAACGTACGGAACGCCTACGGGACGCCATCATGGGACACGAACACTAATTATACTTATGTTGAATTAGCGCCTCATGCACAGATAGACAAGTTGAATGGTTCCGTTGGCGGGATTATTAGGAAGCACAACCAACAGTCAGGCTGGGATGCTTTTCTCTATCCCTTAGACAAGTCGTATCTGCAGGGATGGTTTGTGAACGGCGTTCCTTCGGGCGGGCTGATTATTTTCCTGCGAATGTTTGCTTTCATTGCGGTGTTTATCCTGCTGATAGCCTGTATCAATTTTGTGAACCTCAGCACTGCGCGGTCGTCGCTACGGGCAAAAGAAGTAGGGGTACGCAAGGCGTTAGGCAGCCGCCGAGCCGGTCTGATAGGGTTATTTTTAAGTGAATCGATATTGTTGGCTTTTGTTTCCGGAATCATTGCATTTATCATTGTACATGCTGCGCTGCCCGATTTTTCAGGTTGGCTTGGAAGAGCTGCAGGGAAAACTTTATCTTTAGATATTTTTAACATTCGATTTTGGTTGTTAGCGCCGGCGTTTATTCTTATGACGGGGTTATTGGCCGGAGCCTATCCCGCCTTTTTCCTGTCGGCTTTTCGCCCTGTAAAAGTATTGAAAGGTTTTGTTAAAACGGAAAGTCGTATAACGCTACGCAAAGTATTGGTGGTACTGCAGTTTTCATTTGCCATATTTCTGATTATCGGCGCCTTAGTGGTACGCAGGCAGATCACTTTCGCCAAAAACAGGGATGCCGGTTATGACATGACCCGCTTAGTCCATATCCCGCTACCGGAGAAGTTAGCCGACCATTATTCGGCTTTCCGGAATGACCTCATGGCATCAGGCGCTGTGGCGAACATGACAAGAACGGTTTTTGCTATGACTGATTTTCAGGCGACTACATATGGCGTCGCCTGGAGAGGCAAAGAGCCGGACGACCGCCGGACTTTTCATCTCTATTTTGCCGATAGTAACTGGGCTGAAATGATGGGCGCCGAACTTGTTGTAGGGCGTTTCCCCGATCCTGCTATCTGGCCGACCGATTCTTCAGCGATCCTGATCAACGAAACGGCAGCCGCAATGATAGGATTCGACGATCCGATAGGCGAAACACTCTCTTTTTGGGGTTATGAAGGTCGTGTGACAGGGGTTATCAAGGACTTTGTACTACACTCGCCTTTTGTGAAACCCGAACCGATGGTCATTGGCGGCGAAAAATTCGGTTGGCGCTCCCACATACATATCCGGTTGCTTCCGGGAAACACAGCCGATAAGTTAGCCTCAATCGAAAGTATTTACAAACAGTACAATACAGGTTATCCTTTTCATTATCAATTTGTTGACGACGATTATGCCGCCAAATTCAAAGAAGTGCAGGCCATTGAATCGCTGACGGAGTTCTTTACGGTGATTGCTATCCTGATATCGTGTATGGGCTTGTTTTCATTAGTAGCCCTCACTGCCGAGCGACGCAGGAAAGAGATCGGTATACGCAAGGTATTAGGCGCATCGGTTACCAATATCATTTTGCTGATTTCTAAAGAATACCTGTTATTGACAGTCATTGCTTTTGCAATTACCTCACCCTTAGCCTTTCTGGTGATGCATCGTTTTCTGGAAATGTTTGAGTACCGCACCAATATCCCCGTTTGGTTGCTTGTGGCGGTCGGAGCGCTCATCCTGCTCATCGCCTTGATAACGGTAGGCTTTCAGGCTATCAAAGCGGCGACAACCAATCCGGTGAAATCAATTATGAATGGTGAATAACGGAACCGTTTGAGATTCATACTAAACATACTCTTCAATCCAATAGTTCGATTTTCCGGTAAAAATCACAGTCAAATAACGAACATCTGTTCTGTTTTTAAAAAGATTTGAATTTTTGTAACGATGCAATTTTTCTTTAGCATCCTTTTTCATTGATTCAAATAGCGTTTCATTATCGGATTGCGTTTGTTTAATGTATTTCAGTTCCCAAACCCAGTCGGTTGTAATTTTCGGATAGATATCGTTGCGACGTTGCAGATAAACATCGGAATAACCTTTGGAGTTTTCGAGTTCTGATATGGGAATAAAATATCCGCTTTTAAATATAATACCTAATAATAAAAACTTTACATTCTTTTCCGAAAAGTTTTCCAAGTCTCTGTTGGATATTTTGGATACAAAATTTGTGTGGAAATCTTCAAAAAACTGTATGTAATCGCCATAAAACGTCATCGTTCTCAATCCGTCAATAATTACGCTTGGGTCAACGATCATATCCGGATTGCGTTCGGAAATGATATTTTCCATGTATTCCCAATACATTGTCTTGGTGGAGTAACTGGGAATTTTCAGCAACGTATCACCGGCGTTTTCGTCTTTATCCATGGTTACCAATCCCATGTAATAAAGCAAAGAAAGGAAATTCTTCGATTCGTGTATTCTATCTATTGAAAAACGGGCTGTTACTCTTGCCGGGATACTGCCGTTTTCTGCTATCTTTTCTAATTTCACGACATTATCCGTTTTGTTGAGCAGCATTTGTATCCTTCCGTAATCGGTTTTCAGGTTTTCATCAATTAATTCCTCTATCTCGCCGTTTGTAATATCGGTTTTATACAAATAGTATAATATCATGGCAGAGTTATACAATTTGTTCATGGCATTTTGATGAAACAGATATCCGTTATACAGGAATTTTCGGTCGACCGATATTTTTGTCCTGTCTATGCCACATTCATCAATCAGAAATTCCACATCCTCTTCGGTAAAGCCTAATATTTCGGCATATCTGAGGTCGGTAGACAGATTGCTTGAGATATTGAACCCGCTTGTTACATCGTCAAGCATCATTGGTGTGATACCTGTTATAAATATCTTATCTACCACAGTCTGTGCTCCGTCCTTTAAGGCTTCATAGAAATCGCGCACGACGCCATTCGCCCAAATAAGTTCTTTGTATTGCTTTCGGCTCAAATTAGTACCCATGGCAATTAAGTCGTTGGCAAAATGGTCGTACTCGTCGATGATGACGTAAAGTTTGCGCTTATGTTTGTCGGCAATATTAAAAACATGGTCGATAATGGCTGAAACGCCTATCTTGCCACTCTCGGCTAAAAACTGCAATTCTAAATTTTTATGGTAATTGGCGTCTATAAAATCTGCATAATGATTAAAAAACTCTTTTACGCTTGCTTCAATCTTACGATTAAACGACGATTTAAAATCTTCAACCGACCCTGTATCAATCGCGGCAAAACTAAATCGCACTACAAAGCAGGAATTTCGATTGGGCGTTGGATTTTTCCCGATGTACAAATCGCCGAAAAGTGTGTCAAAGTCGTCTTTCGAGCAGACATCATAGTAGTGAAAGAGCGTTGAAAGAAACAACGATTTCCCGAATTTGCGCGGACGAATCAAAAAATGATAACCGTTTGGCTCGTTTTCTATCATTTCAATAAAACGGGTTTTGTCCACATACACGTAATTTTCTTTTCGAATTTTTTCGAAATTCGATTGTCCGTAAGATAATTTCTTTGGCATATTCATGATTGAAAATTTTTGGCAAAGATAACGGTTTCCCCTGAAAAAAAATGGAATAAAAGATTTTTTTAATTATTGCTTTTTGTCCGGAGACTGTCAGTTCTATTTTTGCTAACGAATATTTATAATTTAGCGTTACCGGCAGCTCGGTAGGCGCCTGATTGGTTATATTGTTGGAATACATTATTTCCACAGGCAAACCAGCCTCCTGACCCGCCATGTTTAAACATTAATCAATTCAAAGTTACAATCGCCAACAATTAACGGAAATTTCGACAGTTGAGTGGACGGGATGTCCGCATTTCCAGGGTTTATCAATCACGAATACTTTCATAAACAATAATGCGTCTGTTTATGTGAAACCACAAACCTAATTCTGCAAAAGCACACTCGCTGGCAGGGAAACAGGTTTTCAGCATGCTGGATGACTGTTTTTTTTCAGGTTCCATGTAACCTGGGGAGTTTTTTTCTAACCTTGACCGGAATTCGTTTAAAATTTTTTTGTAGTCTTGCGTATCCATTTCAATGATACCGGCGCATGCACTATCTAAATATCCCTCACTGAACACTTTTTCTACTATTTTTCCCGAAGGAGGAAAGGAAAAGTGTGTGTGTTGCTCAAAATCCCGTATAAATTCACCTTTCGTCTGATAATTGACACCATACATTAAAAACAATATAACGAGCATAAGCGGTATCAAGGTAAGTAATCCGGCAACGCCGCACCCCCTGTTTTTCTTTAAAATCAGTGAACGGAAAAAATTTGCCAACCCAAGTAATGGCAGAATAACCAAAAAGATGACAGCAAGCGTAATAATCATTTTCATTCCTGTTGGGTATTCCCCTATCTGATCGCAAGATGTGGACGATGCCACAAAAAGTGCGGCAATTAAAAAATTTCTTTTCATTACGCTGCTTTAATTATTGTACTGTAACATTTTAATTGATTTTAGGCTTGGGAATCGCCTGCATGTGAACCGGACGTCGCGCCATTCAGCCCCGTGAGTAAAAAGTCTCTCCTGCGTGCAGCTTCATAAAAATCCCATTCGGTGATGTCGCCGCTCGTTCGTATATTATATCCCGCGCTTCCGATAAGTCCTGTTGTCCCTAAAACAAGACCTCCTAATACTGATTATTTGATAAAATCTCTGCGATTATTAAAATGCATGATTATCTGTTGTATTTTTCGTATTTTCCATTCATAACGATAATGGCGTAGTTTTCCCAATCAACAGCGCTCCAGTATATTGCCTGTTTATCGGTATGTGGGATATGTCCTATTACGGTTTTTCCTTTTACGGGGATAGAAAATCTGCCGGAAAACAGTTTATGGATTGTTATTTATGGATATGACAAAAGCACGTAAGTCACAGAGTAACCGCATGAATAATTGTGGCAAACGTACATGAAAAATCTGAGATTTCCAAGTGCGTCCCATGAAAAATGAAAACAAAAATTCAAAGTAGAAAGGTTATATCTTGATATTTAGCAAGTTATTATTGGGGGTCGCCTGCATGCGGAAGGAACCTATCACCGAGAAGAGTGTATAGCGTTCAGGGTGGAGCAACCCCAGCGATTGGGCAAAATCAACGGGTGACACCAATGTCAACGTATCAAGCCCTACATAAAAGAAAAGAGCAGTCACGCCTAATAACAGGTGCGGGAATTGCACCAGTACTGAAACCCGTAAAAATCAACACTATTGAAAAGAATATTTTTTGCATTATTTTTCTTTACTATTCATTCCATTCATTTCACAAAAACACAATTAGCAACTACGTCCGAATTTCCATCAGTGAGGTGATGAACCAATCCATATTTCCACAAGAGTGCTCCCCATGGATCATTTCCAGACACATATACAGAACAAGCATATACATCGCATCTTGCTAAAATCGAAATCCTATTTTAAAATTTAACGGTAATGTTGGCACCCATTTATTGGGTGCAGTACTATCGAAAATTCCAAACAAATTGTCGAAAATTTCATCGTTAGGATTTTCTATTCCTGCATGAATAACGTTTCGATATGCAAATCCTAATCCAATGTGAGGTTCAATGAAAAAATGTTTTCCCAAAAGTAGTTTGATGCCTGCTTTAAAATTTATTCCCATTTTTTCCTCATCGTTATAAAAGAATTGGCTATATCCATTCTGTCCTTCTTCCGGACTACCAAAAGAATACTCAAAATCAGTATCTGAAATCAAAAAATCTCCTACTATTCCTGACTTATTTTTATAATAAAATAATTCTGGAGAAACATACAGTTTAAATTTTCTTTTATCCACCAAAATATACTTTAAACTGCCTTTCACTCGAAATCCCTTGTTGGTATATGGACATTCGCTAACTTTAATCCCATTCGCCCAATCTACCACATAGTTTATTATACTATGGTTGATTATTATTCCACCTTCAATTTGTAAAGCCCATTTCTTTGAAACAAACCGCTCATAGCCTATTTGAAAGTTCGGATTAACAATATCGAACAAATTAAGCGGAGCAAAGAAAATGGCATTGGGTTTTTCTATTTTTGCAGCTGGTTTTGCTTCATATTCGTTCATCATGATGGTTTTCTGACCATAAACGTAAAGAGGTAAAATCAGTCCGATTAACAAAATCAACGTAAACAAGAATTTATTCATAGTAGTGATTAATCACATATGTTTTCACTATAATCAAAAGAACTTATATCTACATTTAATATTGTTTCCAAATGTGTTTTTTCCCATACAACACCGTTGGTTTCTTTTATTTCTGTAACACCAATTTCAGGTGCAACAGCAACTTTTCTAATCGGGTTATTTTCATCTTGGAATTCAAAAATCAATACTTGGATAAATGTTTTATCTTCCTCAAGTCGTCTTGGAATTCAAAATTCCGGCATTTTACCTCCCTCCAAAATAACATACCACAAGAATAAAATACTTCAAATATTATCAAACAGATTATTAATAACCTAACTTTTTTCATCATTTTATTATGAATTTTGATTATTATTCTTGATAAACATGCGATTTTCACTTTTATACTTCATTTTCCACGATGTTCTCTCTCGTTTTCAGATAACTTTTCGGCGAATTGGTGAAGTCGGAACTCACCCAAGCCACTTGTTATCTGCTGGTATTTTTTTGTAATTCGTTCCGCCAAATCATTTATGTCATCAAACCTTGCTATTTTCTGTAGCCAATTTTCAGGAATGTTTTCAAACCCATAAAGAAGCCCTGCAAGTCCACCTGTAACTGCACCTGTTGTATCTGTATCTTTACCTAAATTTATTGCTTGCAAAACGGCTGCTTTGTAACTGTCAGTTGTCAACAAACACCAGATACTTGCTTCAAGTGTATGCAACACATAACCACTACTATGAATTTTATTTTCGGAAAATCTGTTTATGTCTCTTTTTAATAAGCTGTCAAACAACGCAATTTCTTTTGAGTCAATTGAAAGATTCGTCAAATAGTTTGACATTTCAAATTTTAGATTTCTGTATATTTCAAATTTATCCTTTCCCTCCAATATTTGTTTTGCAAATTCAAGGTAATAAAAACAGGCAATAACAGAACGAATGTGTCTGTGAGTGATTGAGGAAACTTGTTTTGTTATTTTAAAACGTTCCTCTATTGGTTTGTCAAGTAAGTGAAAAAGTAATGGCAAAATTCTCATAAGTGATCCGTTCCCATTTGATTCTTCATCAGAACTGCCTGCTAAGTCGGATTGTTCGCCTCTATCAAGTCGGGCAATTGATTGTCGCGTGGTCATTCCAATGTCGAAAACACTTCCTCGTGCCGTCCAAAAGTTGTTACGGTACCATTTTATGAAATTTTTCCCAATAGTAGCCAGGTCAAATTCTTGAGTTAATGCTTCTGCAAGACAAAATGTTAGAGAACTGTCATCTGACCAAGTTCCTGCAGGTTGATTGTGTGTTCCGTAACCAATCATATCTATTACAGGATTTTTTTGAATATCCCGCCTGCTCTTAAACTCAACGGGAACACCTAATGCATCGCCAATTGCAACGCCAAAAAGTACAGATTTTACAGCAAATAAATAATCAATTTGACTTAATTCGCCGCTGTGGTTTTTCCAATATGTTTCTTGTTCGGATTGTTTTTTACCGAATAAATTTTGAAAAATACTCATAATATTCTTTGTTTAAATTGTTTTTTCTTCATGCTCCTCCTGAGCTGTCCTCATAGTGTTGTTTTCAAGAATTATAAAAATTTTCCAACTATAGCCGTTGCTTCGGTAATTACGTTTTTGGGATAATTCTCTATTTCCAGTAATTTGATGGCGTTGCGATGCGTCAACCTTCCATGTTTCAATAAATAGTCGAAACTTAGTCGATTTTGTTCGATTTGTTCGCAAAAATGGTACAGTTCGTATTCTTCGGAAAGTAAATCAGCAAGTTCGATGTCATGTGTTGAAACAAAAACCATATTTCCGTTTCTTGCCAACGCAGACAATACCGCTTTACTTGCTGCAATGCGTTCGGGTGTATTGGTTCCTTTGTATATTTCATCAAGAACAAAAAGATTGTCTGCACATTGTTGCGATTCTTCCAACATTTCCTTTACGGAGAGTACTTCCTTCATATAAAAACTTTGAGATTCGGATAAATTATCATGCAGATTAATTGCCGAGTGTATCTTCATGCGTCGTCCGCAAAAACTTCGAGCAAAACACAGTCCAAAGGTTTGGGCGCTCAGCATGTTGATGGCTACGGTACGAATAAAAGTAGTTTTGCCGGACATGTTCGAGCCTGTGAGTAAAATGGATTTGCCGCCGGTATCGAGCGTGTTGGGTATGCAGTGTTCAATAAGCGGATGATAGGCATCAACCATTAGGAATCCTTCATCTGTCCATTGAGGCTTGCAAAAATAGGATAGTTCTTCCTGCAAATGTGCAACCGACAGCAACAGGTCTATATGCCCCGCACATGCAAAAATCGACTCTATTTCCATTCTTTTTTCATTTAACATCTGAAACGAACGAAAAAGGATATTTGGCTCATACAGAAAAAAAACACTCACCAATTCCTTAATTATATAAATAAAAGCGGCAAGATCGTTTTCGATTTTCAACTCAAACTTGAAAAATGACAATTTGCGAACAAGCGATTGAACGGATAACAAATGACTTTTGATATCGGAATGTGTTTTATTAAACGGCTTTTCAGAAGATATTTTTCCAATTATGGATACTAATTTCAGAAATTGCGGAATTGAATACAAGTATGAGAATTGAATTTTTTTATTACGATAATGGAATATCATGTTAGTGATGAAGAAACCGCTTGTTAGTAAAAGCAATATTGTTTTTGGAGAAACCATAAAAAGCAAAGCGAACAAAAGCGGCATAAATTGCAGTATTCTGAAGACCTGCTTCATGAAAGGAGAAAGAACAGGATGAGTATCCTGAAATAATGAGCAGATATAATAGGCGTCATCGTGTGCAAGTTTCGATAGATGTTTCCTGCAACGAACAGCCCACTCTTGATTGTTTTTAAGGAACAGGATTGTATTTTCAAATCCCGCTGTTTCCGATTCGTGAGGAATTCGCCTTATGCGGTCATACAAGTATTGTTGCCCCACGCAGGAGGAAGTTCTGTTGATGTAAAGGAAAAACTCATCAAAATTCAAGTCCGTACACGTTTGTTCTGTCAATACCTGATATGCACGACTTGTATCGCTATTCTCGAAATACCACTTTATTTTTGCAAGATTGATAACGGGCAAAGATGAATCAGTTTTTTTAAAATAACGAAGCAATGAAATTAATCGATTCATAATTTATGATTTACTAATGTTTCCACTTTACCAACATAATTATGCGATTTCATTTGTTACATAAAAAGCAGAGAAGTCTACCGATAAATTTTGTACCTGCCAAATAAACATATCTATTATCAAAAGATTGTATTGAATAATTTCAATGAAAAAATGACTGATAATGGTATTGTCAAATTATCACTGCCATTTGGAGATATTAATTCTATTGCAGAAACAACCACTGATATACCCAACGCAATACCGATAAATTTTAGTTCTGCCGACTGTTGTAGTAAAATTGTCATACATATTATTAAGGTGGTCAAGAAAAATACAATAGTACCTATTGCTGTTTTATTTGATATTAAGACTTTTGATTTGTAAGTCGTCCCAAAATAGCAAGCCAACGGGTCGCTTATTGCCAAAATTAAAATCGGTAAAATGAAAAACATATTATCTTGCTGCCAAACAAATACATAATATGCAATACCAATAGAAATTGGCAATAGAAAAGCTCCATATGTCTTTCTTTTCACAGAATGAATAGATTTCAAAAAATAATTTCGTTTCCCAATATAAAGTATTAAAAAGGAACCTATTACAAACAATAAAGCATACCAATTGGATGAAAAACACACAGGAACGCTTAAACATAACAGCGTTGACAACGAGTGAGCAATTTTTCGAGTATGCTCGACTTGAACTCCTTTTTTATACAAAAATTCACAAAGTACAAGAATAAATGCAAAACTTAAAAAGAATAAAAAACCAAATAATAATTGAATACTCATACTATCGTAAAAATTAAATGAAACAGATAAACAAATGCTCCTGCTGTAATAAAACTGTCGAATCTGTCTAAAAAACCTCCTTGTCCGGGTAATGCTGAACTGAAATCTTTTGCTCCGTATTTTCTCTTAATCCACGAAGCAGAAAAATCCCCTAAAAAAGAAAACACGCAAATACCAGCGCCTGCAGTGATTGTGAAAAATACTATAAATTCAAGTATTTTTCCAATAATTAAAAATGTACAGACAGACATCAAGAAACCTCCTAACAATCCCTCATAAGTTTTATTCGGGATTATTTGAGGGCATATTTTATTTTTTCCAAATAATTGTCCTGCTATTTGGCAAAATGCGTCAAATGTGCAAACGATAAAGAGAGTGAATAATAATATGGATTGAGATAAACTGCTGAAAAAATAAAATCCTCCGGAAATCAATACATAGATAAAAAGAATAAAAGAAAAAAGACTCGTTTTTTGCGACCTCTTTTTTTGAAGACAGATTATTTCAACTAATCCTGCTATAACGATTAATCCACAAATATAAGGAAAAATTTTTGTTGTAAAGCAAATACACACATATAACAAAATGATGATAATGAAATAGATAAAATATTTTAACCAATTTTTCTTTCTTTCCAATTGATTTTGTTTTCTACCCACGAAATAGGTTCCTTCTCCCCCTAAAATAGAAAATAGTATGATGATGTAAAATAGACTCAATTTCATTTTGTTACTTTTTCAGTATCCAATAAAGCCCTTTGACATTGGATTGCATTTTTTTAATAATAAGTTGTATAATAATATGTTCACAGAACGCCAAAATTCCCCACACAATCACGACATAGTAGAATAGCGGATAAAAACAAATCAAAAACAATACAATAAAAAAAACGCCTTGTAAGTAACCGCCTATTTTCCACGAATATAAGTGCAAACTTGGTAAACGTCTGAATTTTATTAATGACAAGATATGTGCAAAGAAGAGTAGAAAAATAAAAACAAAAAAACTTGCTAAATGTGGATAAAAATCAGATGCTTTAAAGAAAAATACACCTGCAATGGCTGCAATATAAGTTCCGAAATCAGCAATGGAGTCCAAACGTGCTCCGAATTCTGTTTGCATATTGAAACATCGTGCTATCAATCCGTCTAATACATCGGTTATCAAATTAATTGTCAATAAAATGGCAAATAACGACTCCTGATGTCTAATTGCCAAATAAAGAATATATGGAAATATCAACAACCTGTAGAGTGATAGTAAATTTGGTAATGTATAAATTTTGTTCTTTTGCATTTTTTAATCTTTCCAACGTTAATTAATATTTGATTAATTTTAATTCTTTACTCTAAACTTTAATTCTAATACCTGAATATTTTTTATTGTAGGATATCCTTGGTCTGGAGCGTTATTTTCTTTTGCTGTACGAATCATTCTTAGATTTAAATCATAAACGAGTAAACCTTCTATTTCAGGGTTTACAATTCCTATTTACAGAGCTTTCGCCCGCTTGCGTGCAACGTGGTGGCGGCTTGTTAGGTGATGGCATCTTTACTTCACTTCTCCTTTATTTGTTTTTCCAAATTGGCATGCAGATTATTTGAACTTCACAATCATTACTATCTGATTATCTTCTTCATCAAGTGTCGCAACCAATTGTTCCAAATCACCTTTCAGTTGCTTTTGTTCGTAAGCATTGAATAGTCTTGGCATCTGTAACAAACCGGCAACTACATTATTTTGAGGGAGTTGAATGCCTATCGAAGGAGCCCACCTCGCTGATGGAAAATCTTCGTTCACAAAAGTAACTTTGTTTATTTCGCCTGTACTTAAATTATGCATTAAAGTATCTAAGGAAACAACAGTAGCCGCATCTCTACTCGACTCATTTTTTGTGGCTCTATGTAAAACAGAAAATTTATCAGTCATAAACATGGAAGACCATACAATAAGCGGACTGGATGAAATAACCGATGGTTTTCGTATGAAAAGAGGCGCCAATTCCTTATTTTTTGAGAGTTTATATATCGTATCAGACGACATATCCGCTATTACGAAATCTTGACCGTGATACCTGTTATAGGGAAGCCTGTATAGCCTCAATGCGCCTTCACCTACAAAACTTAATGTATATCTTTCAGGTATTACTATGTTCAATTCGCTGATGATTGTCCCATCTTTTTTTGACATCAGCATGTAGGGCCGTTCAGGGTCTACAAACTGAACTGGGGTTTGACCGCCTTGGCTAGTAAAAAGCTTAATCATGCTACTCCTTTCATCGTCCACGTAAATAAGGAGGGTTTCATCATCGAAGTTATATAACCTTAGGTCTGAAAAATCTTTGGAATAATTCAGTGTTCGCTTGTATTCTCTATTTAGCGTATAAACCTGAATACGACCTACTTCTGATCGTTCAACTACAAATATTTCCTCGTTTTTTTCGTCAAACAGAATATTCACCATAGAGCTGTATTCAGCGCCACTTTGTCCGAATTTATTGATTTTTGTGACATTTTTCCCATTGCGGTTGAAAATAAATACCTCGTTTGTTTTATTTTGCCAACCAACTATATATTTGTCAGATATAGATGAAAGCCGAAAAGTCTCATCTAATAGTATATCGTCGGTTGTTTCCAACGCAACATACTCAATTTCGGCAATACTTTGGAGATGAATTTCTTTGTGTGGATAACTTATTGACAAATCTATTGAGAAAATGCCATCCGTATTATCCGTTTTTCCCGTTTTTGTACTACAACCCGCAAAAATAAATGCCATTGCTACTAAAATGATAAAAATTTCCTGTTTCATAATCAACTATATTATATTAATATTCAATTCTATAAATCAACCATAATCAGATACGCTGCACCTCCGCCGCTTGCACCTAACGTCCCGGCGGCTTGGCGAAGTTGGGGCTCGACTGTACGCCGTTCGGACTATCACTGCCGCCTAAAGGACGCGCCGAAATTCGGGTTATCACTTTACACCCCAATTTCGCCAAACCGCCCGTTAGACGCTGGCATTATTCCTTGGCCGGTTTGTGTATTCAACTGCCTTTTTGCCGTTTCACTTCTATTTCGAGAAGATTATATTTGCACAATAAACTGACACTTTGCACTTATCTCGAAACAGTCTCAAACACCGGGCTCGGCGCTTTTCGGTGCAGTTCCGTGTCTATGATGTACTTTTGAGACTATGCTGCTTCTGTTTCGAGATGGTTTTGCTCGACTAATAAACTTTTTCTTCTCGAAATAGAAATTTATGCACAACAAACTTTTTCCTG
>Ga0099364_10009406_pt1 | contig 13557 bp, 9 predicted proteins | sample TergutTh196P3_FD_73070 | JGI IMG/M metagenome (GOLD analysis project Ga0099364, IMG submission 73070) | Microcerotermes parvus P3 segment gut microbial communities from Pointe-Noire, Republic of the Congo - Th196 P3 | ecosystem: Host-associated > Arthropoda: Insects > Digestive system > Gut ...
TGCATAGGCTGTCTCGCCTGTTTGATGCTGGCTGTAGATATTGCCTCCCGTCGTACCGTCGATGTACCACACCGCGTTGTTGCTGTGCGCGGTTCGAAGCCAAACTTTGTTGCAGGACTGGGGATAACCGGTCCCATGATGGAGGTTCGCGTAGGCGTTGGACATATTGCCGAAGCCCCACAGGTTGGCGTCCCCGTAGCTCAGCGCGAACGCGACATCTTTTTGAAAACCTACGACCGACGATCCTGCGAGAACGTTTGTCGGTTCAGACGTGACTGAGGTGGAAGAGTGGTTATTGCCCAAAGTCGGGATAACCGCGATTTCTTTGAGTCCGTGGCTCAGGTAGTTCATATAGAAGTAGGTCATGATGCCTTGCAGTTCGGAGCCTTCGTATGCGCTGCTGCTGCCGTCGAACCGGACGGGCTCAAATTTCTCTGCCACGCCATAGCCCGAGACGTTCCTTGCAGATGCCAATAGGGTGTATTTGTTACCACCGACGGTTTTGTGCCTAACCACATACCACTCACGGCCGCCATCGTCGGTAATTTTGGAGTTTTCCGGCGCGTTTTCGATTACTTCCGGTAAAGTGGTCCCCGGCGGTTGTCCGGGTTTTGTGATCACAAGGTTACCAGACGGGTCAACGTAGTATATGATGTCGTCTGCGCGGAGGCCGTTCTCATCGCTGTCGAGCAAGCCGTTGCCGCCCGGCGGATCTCCATAATAGTACGTGTCACTACCCGAGCCGAAAGGTCCGACGTAGTATTTGCCGTCGCGGGAAGTGTTATCATAGATCAGGGTGACCGGATTGGTTGCGGGGTTATGGTCCGGCCCACCGCCTGTTAAGGGGCCTAAGCTGCCTCTCGTGTTTGCCTTGTCAACCTTTCTCCAGACATTCTGACCCATGGATACCCAGTAATCATTGCCGTACAAAGTGACCGGCTTATCATCGCCGCCTCCGGGTTTGCCGTCGGGACCGCCCCAAAGCGCGGGGCTATCCACTAGGTTGCCGTCATCGCCAACCTTTTTCCAAATGTTGCTGCCAATGGGGTCTTCAACCAGGAAGTTGCCGCTGCCGTCGGGGTGTGGGATTGCAGGGCGATCGTTTCCGTTGCCGGGTGTACCGTCCGGGTTATAGACATATTCGGGGGGATTTTTGGAATTTCCGTTTTCATCGACCACCTCAAAGACGTTCGGCGGCCTGACGACCGGTTTGTACCATTTGCCATCGGGGCCTTGGATGAGATCCCCTCCGCCGGGGGGGTCTACACCCACGCCTACCAAGATGGCGATGGTGTGTGGCGCGCCCCATTTATCGACAAATTCTCCAATGACAACGGATGTTCCGCTTGCATTTGCCGTTATCAGCCCTGCGTTGTTAACACTGGCGACATTCGTGTTCATCGATTTCCATTTAATGTTGTTGGTGCCTACGACGACTTCTACCGGGGCGTACTTGGAGTCGCCGGGACCGCTGAACGCTACTTCGCCGCCGTCCTTGATAATATATTCGCTGATATTGCTTGAATCGGTGACTTGCCATCTGTTTACGATTACCGTACCTACGGACGTACCGTATGACATTGTCACAACGCCGGCTTTGACCCCTGTTATTCGGACGTTGTTCAAACCAGAGTTATCGTATGCGACTGTTGCAAGCGATTCGTCTCCGCTTCGCGCTTGGTTCAGGTTCGCTACCGTTTTGGTTCTGGTTGCGCCGACTTCCACCTCGTATAGCGCCGGTATTCCGGACTCGCTTTCCAAGATGATATGATTATCATTGGGGGAAGCGGATGTTGCGAGTATAGTAACCGTTATCATTAGCACAGCCAAAGCTAGAGCGGTTATCACTCTGTAGGATTTGCTTTTGGTTTTCATTTTGATTCTCCTTTTTACACTAATTTTTTGTACGTATTCAGTACCCCATCGTCATTGCGGGCTTGACCCACAATCCCCTAACCACTAACCACTGACCCGTCCCCTGTCCTCTGTCTTCTCTCCTCTGCCCTCTTGCAGTCCGCAGACTGCATCAGGGGTTTGGCGGGAAAACGACCAGGCATAGCGGATAGATCATGTTGATTCTTATCACAGCTTCTTCATCGCCCCTCGTGAGCTTTACTTCGATTGGTATTGTCGTGTTCGGATCGCCATTTATGGCATTGATCTCTAACCACTCGCTCTGAGTCGGCACATAGCTGAATATGATGGAAGGTTTGCCGCTATGCCTATCACAGGTACCGATTGTTACATAAGGTCCGTATTTGGCTTCAACGGCTTCGACTGTCACATTGCTGTAGTTGCCGTCCGTTATTATGTCCTCTAGGTGAACGGCTCCGTTATGGTAGAAGGATTGGGTCCCCATGCCAAAGTCGATGTCGATGTAATAACCATCGCCTTTGAGGGGGTCGGGATCGGTTATCGGCGTAAACCCGCCCGGTGGCTGATTAACCGGGAGTTCTCCGTTGTTGCCGCCGCCGCCACCGCCGTTACTGCCATAGTTGCCCAAGATTATATTGATAACTTCTTTCCCGTCCGTTGTCGCTTCCGGATGTTTAGCCCCGCCGGGTTCATTTGGCTCCGCGCCCTGCAGCCACATGGGGACATCGTCCTCGTCCACAGCTTCAACCGTTATGTTTATTGCATAATAGTATTCGGTGTTATTGAGGATGCTTTCCGTCCTGACTCCATTGAGCAGGAGTCCCGTTGCTTCGCTTGCTTCCAGCATCTTTGACCAGTAGGCGTAACCGTCTGTGGAGAAAATCCAGCCGTCAAAGTCTTTTTGCTGCGCTTCGGTCATTGCCAGGAATGTTGCTGCCGTTACGATTTGTGCGGTGGGGGTCCTTTTTACGCCCGTCTCCGTGCCGTCATAGTCATTCCTGTCGTTGACGACTTTATTCGTTCCGTCTGCCGGCATATAGAACTTCCATCCACCCATGGTCCATTTGAAATAGTCGTGGAAAACAATGCCGTTTGGACTGGTGTGCTCCCAATCAGCAGCGACGCCGTTATGTAGATGTGTTCTCCAGTCACTCGCTCCCGGCCTCCATCTATTGTTTATAAGGTTTATTGCCTCGTCTAGCTTTACGCGGACTATCAGCCACGTATCGCCCGTGTTTTCCACGTATACGTCTTTCTTGTTGATTCCGTGCTCGAAATCGTCTTGCAGGGTGATATCCTCTCCGCCTTTTCTCCTGCCGGTAAACTCGTTGCGGTGGGTGATTATTTGCTCCCACGCAAGGGTTCCGGTCAAGACCAGTACAAGCACGCTTATGACTGCGGTTAGGATTTTAAGTTGTTTACTCATGTGTATATCTCCTTTTTTTTTGATGTTTTGGTTTAGTTCGTATGGGGTTCGGTAAGGGCATTGCGGTTGTTTTTCATAAAAATTTCCTTTCTTTGATGTTTTGGCTTATTGTTGCACAAATATATTTGCCAACCTATTCATTGTTCCCGGGGTCTTCTTTGTCAGATTTCTTCCTGAAGAACAGGAAGTGTCTGAGCCATATCGTGCCGCCTGCCAAAAGGATTAGCCATAATGTAGCGTCTGTGTCGTCTCCAGTTTTCGGACTTGTCGGTATCGGTGGATCCGTGATTCTAGGCGGATCGGTCGTTCCGGGAGGGTCCATCCCCTCAAATGGGATTTCCGGTAAGTCTATATCTTGTCCCGGATCGGGAGGTTCGGTGATTTCGGGAGGCTCCGGGGGCTTCGGGGGCTCAGGCCGGGTGGGACGTACAGGTGGGGTGGGGGGGACGGGCGGCGGGTCGTGTATTCCTACGAATTCGTTGACATGGCTGTATGAGGTCTGCCACCCATATGTTACTGCCGCGCCAAAAATGATTGCTGCGAGTATAAGAATCGCGCTGGACAGTAGCCGGAATCCGCTTCTATTAGACATCATGTTCTTTCACCTCCTTTTTCCCGCGTGATTTTGCGAATACTCCGCGAATTCCGAACGAAACGAGTATACATAGGACGAAGAAAATGAGTACGATGTGGATGTTCGCGCCTAAATAGGTTATTGCTGCTCCCAAGTTTGGAATTACCAGAACTACCTTGCCTACGATATTTGCCTCATATACGATTTCGTCGTCGGGGTGGAGGTTGTTTGTACCCATCGTCGCGAATCCCCTTGCTCCGCTGCTGTCATAGTTTTCGTATATACCGATTATCTGATGGGTTACCGAGTCGTATCTGTCGCGCATAAATGTTATGTTGTCGCCTTCTTTCAACTCGTCCGGCGCTGTTTTCCGCACAAGAACAAACGAGCCTTTGGGTATTTCGTCTTTCATGCTGTTGCTGACAACCGTGAAATACGAGTACCCGAGGATTGACTTAGGCCTGCCGTTGTCTGTGCCGGGTGACAATACAGTGAAGAATATCGTAATGATTGCTAAGTAAAACAGCATATCTGCCAATGCTGCAAACAAAGTACGTTTTTTCTTTTTCGTAGGCGCCGCGAGCGTATTACGTTTTTTCTTTTCTGCTGATGCCGCGAACACTGATTGTTTCTTCTTAGCTATCCATGCAGTGAACGCATTACGTTTTTTCTTTGCGCTTTCCCGTATGTGCCTGTTTTCTTCTTTTGCCAACATGAATTCATTGTTGATTTCCTGCAATGATTTTATTGCCATTTTGCGCCACACCTCCTTTAACCTAATTTTGCTTTTTGTTTACATTCTATTCGTATTACCCAAAAAAAAATACACCCAAAAGGGTATATATTACATTATTTGTTCATATTTTGTAACCAGACCTCTACATGTTACTATTATGAAAGATTTTCGACACAATTATGACAACAAGCATTCATCGTCTTTTTCTCTTTACGGATACCCTGCTGTACTGGATAAGGCGGGTTTTTTTATTTAGTGACGCAATATTTACCCTATTGGGTGTAGTTGCATTTATTTTTTGCAGGTAAAATGCAAACATACTCACACACAGGCAACATAATCATACCAAAATTATCTAAATTCAGGCAACGGCAATCAGTAGACATATCCGGATTAGGGTTTTGCTTTCTGGTTCCAATAATCAAAGAGAGGAGATTATTGAAGATGAACAGCACAAGCATCAGCTTCGCGAAAGAAAAAAACGGCTATAACAGAGCGCAGGTCGATAGCTACGTAAAGAAAATCGGCGAGGCCTATCAAAAGACATATGATGAATACTTAATTATTTCAGATAAGTATAAAACTCTGTTGGATGAGTCCCAAAACACCGAAGGTAATGAGCAAGCGTCGGCTAACCATGACATTGCGGCGAAGGTCTTACTAAACTCGGAAATGCTGGCACAGAAAATCATAACCGATGCGCAGGCGGAAGCTGCTGCTGTCATCGCGGAGGCGCGGATAATCATCAGCGAGGCCAATGACGAGGCTATCAAAGCAACTGAGTACGCAAAAAGAGTGCGTAGCGACGCCGGTATCGAAGCGGCGGCAAGGGTTGCCCACACGAGGAAGAATCTCCAACTGGCGCAAAAAACAATGGAGCAAGCGTCAATTGAAATAGAAGAACTTTTGGCATTTCGGGCGCCGGAGTCCGAAAACAATGTATACGGATTAAGCAAGCTGGATGAAGTCTTCGCCTTTCACATGAAGGAAAGAAGAAAATTCTCAGCCTAAAGGAAAAACGCTGGGAAAACAGCGGGAGGTCGCGGATGTCAGTTAAAACATTAGAAGAATTCAACATAGAGTTCATGGCAAAAGAGCCCAAAGCAGAGCGCCTTCCTAAACAAAAGGAAGCGCAGCAGGAGGAAAACCTATTTGCAACCGAGGACGAGTACGCTGAATTCGTAGAAGAGCAGATAGAGAAAAACAACCGCAGCAAGCTCACGACCGTAGCAAAGATTTTTATTTATATTGCAATGCTTGCGCTCATCATATCGACGGTAGTAACTTCAGGGTTCTCATTCTTCACTGTCATTTCTTCCAGTATGCAAAATGAGCTCCCAAAGGGGTCATTGCTTTTGGTGCAACAGGTAGAACCGGAAGAACTGGAAGTTGGAGACAACATAACCTTTATACGCACATGGAAAACCATTATAACCCACAAAATCGTGAATACATATGAAAACTATCGGTCAAGCGGAGTCAGAGGATTCCAGACAAGGGGCACCAACAATCAATCTGTCGACGCAGAAATTGTCAGCGAGGACAACGTTATCGGCAAAGTGATATTCTCCATCCCCATATTAGGGGCGGTACTCGACTTCATAAGCGAAAACATCTACGTAGCGCTCATAGTCTTCGCCACTGCGGTAACTCTTATCTTTATCATTCACAAGATTCGAAGCAAAAAAAGACTTTCATATGACGAAATCTAAAGCGGTCCGCGGACTGCTCTCAATTCTCAACTTTCAATTAAGGAGGCTTATGGCCGTGAAAAGAAGAAGTAAGATAACAGGGGTTTTTAACAAAGTAGTATCCGGCTCACTTGTCATGATTATGGTATTGGCTTTGCTCTTGACGGGTATTAACGACACCTTGGCGGACCCAAATCCCGACCCATCCGAGGTAACGATCCTGTATTTTGAGCAAGCCGGTTCTATTATCGGAATACCGGTGGAAATCGGCACCCCGCAAGGGGCTTTAGATCTACCGGCTGTTTTGAGCGCGGTGGGCGAAATCGAGGTAGAGGTCACTGAGACTATCTTCACCGAGCCCGAAGACGAGGACGAAGAACCCGAGGCCATTGAAATTGTCACCACGGAGATTCAAACGATAACTCTGAACGTTCCTGTGACATGGGAGGGTTATTACAACGGCGATGAAGAGGGTATTTACGTGCTCACGGCGCAAGCCGATGGCTATAACTACTCTGGCGAAATGCCGACCGCAATTATTACCGTAGAAGACACCTCTGTTCCCCAATTTCCTGTTGGTCCCGCTGGTGGTCCCCAGAGATCGCCTTCACCCGCTGCGGACTATGTTATCGATCTCGGGCAAGGCAGAACTCCGGACGGTATTTATCCCGGTTACACGATAACCACGCAAAACCCAAGCCGAACGCTTGAGTTCAACACAAATGCGAATGCCTACACATACGAGATTATCCAAACGGCGACTTTTACTTCATTCTGGACGATTAATGTCAACAACGGAGTAAATACCACGATTACTCTCAACGGAATCGACACCAGTACCTACTTTGGTTTGCACGGGAATGCCAACTTACGCATGTTGCTTGAGAGCACAAATTATATTCGCCCCAACGGATATATCACTGTGAGGGAAAACACGACCCTGACCATCGACAGCGGCGAGTCGCAAGGCAGCAATTTAGGTTCGCTCTCAATAAGAAACACCAGTACAACCTACGCTGGCATAGGCGGGTTTTATAGGCCTACCGACGGAACTAGATCCAATAGCGGCCACATTATAATAAACGGAGGCAGCGTCAACGTAACACAAATCATTGGTCAGAACAACGTAGACAGCGCGGGAATTGGCGGCGGCGGAAACGGCTCCACAGGCACCGTCACGATAAACGGTGGATATGTAAACGTAAAAGCGGAAACCACCAGCTCTCAATGGAACAATGGCGCACTAATCGGCGGTGGTTACGGCAGTCATGGTTATGTCACCATCAATGGTGGAACTGTCATCGCCGAAAACATAGCCAACAGCACAGGCGCAGCCATCGGCGGCGGTTTCGGTGGAACAGGCGTGGTGGCCATCCACAACGGAACTGTAACTGCCACAATTCCCAGCGGTGGCAGTGGAGGAACCGGCAGCACAGGAACCGGCGCCGCAATTGGAGGCGGAAAAGGCAGCGGCAACACCTCATCAGGCATTGCCAATGTGACAATAACCGGTGGGACTATCAACGCGACCGCAAGATTTGGAGCGGCCATCGGCGGAGGCATGCGCTCATCCAACGCCACAATCAACATCAGCGGTGGGACTATCAACGCATCAACTGTCTACGCCACAGGCGCGGCCATTGGAGGCGGTGGCGGCGGGACAGGATCGGATTTCGGCTTAATCGGCGGAAACATCGATGTGACCATCAGCGGTGGCACGCTTAATCTAAGAACCAATATTGGAGCGGGCATAGGCAATGGCGGTTACGAACGCGCTTCCTTACCTGTCCACACAGGCGGTCTTAACGGGCTTGTAACTATCACCGGCGGAACGATAATCGCAGATGTCAATGAAGGTAACGGCGTCGGAACCGGCATGGACAACTTAGTCGTACCTGCACTCAGAATCAACAAAGAAGCAAATATATTAGTCTTCGGCAGAGAAAGAACAGCCTTCGCGGGTATCTATGCAGGTGACGGTACGGCTGCATTCAATGGTGGCTCAAACCTAGGCACGGGTTACTATGTCAATATAAACTTCCCCGACTCGGGGGCGCAGATGAAAGCGGGTACGCAGCTCAATGTCTTCCTTGCGGGAAATACGTCAACCCCGTATAGGGTAATCCAAGTAGCAAATGACATCGGAATGCTGTCCTTTACCACAGGCTCGGATGTCTCGCAGAATTTCAACATCTATGCACAAACCTCCACCGGGACGAACCAACTTGCCCACCCGAGCGCTCCGCGACCGAATCCGCTCCCATTACCTGCGAACATCGTATACAACGATGGCCGAATATACTCCGTGAAACGGACATTCGACTACTATGATAATGGACATGTCCATGATAACTGGTTCAGGTCACTGCCACTCAAAGTCGGCTCAGGAGGCGCACCACTACTGACGGTCACAGAAAAATACGTCGATGTCAACGGCAACCCCATCCCAGGCAAAGCAGACACCCAAGTGTACATCGCCTCGGGCAGCTTATATGACAAAGACATCCCCGACGACATCACCGGCTACAAAGCAGTCGGGTACAAATGGAACACCCCTCCCACCGGCCCCGGCGACTACACTCCCATGACTCGAGTAACCTTAACTATAACAGAAAACAGAACAGTCTACTTTGTCTACTCCCTCTACACAGAGGTTGACGTAACTGTGAGCAAACAAGTGGGGGGCAGCTTCGCAAGCAAAACTATGGACTTCACATTCACGGTATATTTTACCAACAGCAGCGGAGCCGCGCTCGCAGTGGGGAGAACCTTCAATTTCGAAGGCGGCATCATCAACGGCTCGGGAGCTACGCAGCCACCCAACGGTCAACTAATCCTGAAAGCGGGCGGCTTGGATACATTCACGCTGAAACATGGGCAGAAAATAACGATAAAGAACGTGCCTTCCGACGTTAGGATAAGGATAGTCGAAACACCGGCCAGCGGTTACACAATGTCGTATACGGACAGCGCTTTCCCCACCGTGAAAGAAACAACCGAAATGGCATTCAGGACTGTCGGCACCATCGCGCGAAGCTTCGATTTCCTGAACACACGAGCCGAAGCACCCCCTCTGGGCATAGAAGATGAGCCTTGGACAGTAGTTGCGTTCTCCCTAATAGCGATTGTCCTAGTCGCCTCGGGTGTGGGAACCGTCGAATTAATAAAAAGAAAAACGAGATAATTGCAGACGCTAAGATACAAGAACTCAGGAGACGAAGGATACGTACCCCCGTCTATTGACAACTGACAACTGCGGCTTGTCCGCGTTATGAATTGCGAATTGCTCAAAGGAGGTGAAACCACATGGTTAAAACGCTGCAAGAGCTCAATCATGAGTTCATGGATAGCTATATCTTCAAAGACAAAGCGGCAACGCCGGACATATTGCCTCGCAAATCCATAATGGATGAACTCTCAGGACCGAGCGATGATAGCTATGCCAACGCTGTACCAAAAAAGTCGTCAATCAGCAAACCTCTGTGGAAAGACCTCCTGTTCCTCTTCCTGAGAATCGCGCTAATCCTGCTGGCATTCGTGCTATTGTTCACCCTTGTGTTTGGGATCGCACGATACGCAGAGCCATCGATGTCTCCGGCGCTCAAGGATGGAGACTTGGTGATATACCATCGCTACAGAGCAATAGGATACCTGCCGCAAGACACAATCATGCTGGAATTTAACGGGCAGTTGCACGCGAGGCGCGTTGTTGCAACAGCAGGAGACGTGGTGGATATAACGGAAGATGGGCTTGTGATAAACGGAGCGGTACAGCAGGAAACGGATATTCATCAAGAGACAGAGCGGTATGCCGATGGCGTAGACTTCCCGTTGACCGTACCGGAGGGACACGTATTCGTACTGGGCGACAGCAGAATCGGCGCAACAGACAGCAGAATCTATGGCAGCGTGAACGTCGATGACACGCTAGGTAAAGTAATTGCAGTTATTCGGAGGAGAAACATATAGATTTTTACCCTTTTGGGTGTAGCTGATAAAAAACAATAGTTATAAAATGTGTATATAATCACTCAACATTAAACAGGTATTGACATGGGGGGAAGGCCTGAGGCGTCCAGACCAGAAGGCCCATGTAGATATACAGAACAGAAAAAAGCGAAGCGCGTAAAATCACAACGACCACCAATATTCTATTTTAAAAGGAGAGTCAAAGAAAATGACAACGAAAAGAATTTCAACCCCCAAGCTGTTTCTCAGCATTGCAATGGTAGTGGTACTCAGCCTCAGTCTGTTGCTCACTGCACTTGCAGGACCGTGGTCAGAAGGCACCGGCTCCGGAAACCCGGCAAAAGCGGCACTCACCAAACTATTTAAGACGCCAGTCAACACAACAAACCCCGGTGGTTCATTCAGGTTCGTATTCACACCGCTAGGCATGGTTGAAAACGACGTACTCATCACAACAAATATCGCGACCATGCCCCCAATCCCGCAGCAAACCATCTCCATCGCAGCGGGAGCTGCGCCCGCCGACACCACAGTCTTCGCAGTAGGCGACAGCATCTCCTATGTAAAAGAGTCAGGCGACTTCCTTGCCACCCTAGGTCCCGCATCTTGGGGCAACGGAGAAGGCATCTACAGATACAGGGTAGAAGAGGTCGAGGCTCAGAGCAACATACCCATCGTCAATTCCCTCAAAGAAACAGCGGTATACTCACAAGCATGGTACGAAATCGAGATATGGGTAGTGGAAGACCCGGTCACAAAACTTCTCTATGCAAAGTATGTCTACGGCAAAATCGTAGTGACCCGCGTGGATGAGTTCTATGAAGGTGAGGATCCCGGCAAACTCGACCCGACGCCCGGCGGTAAAAATGAACATATTACCGTAACAATCGAAGATGACTTCTCGCAGATAATCTTCACGAACAAATACTGGAAAACCGATGGCGATAAAGAGGCTAAGAAGACCGCGCTTGAGGTAACGAAAACGATAAATGGCGCAGGTGCTGTATTGACCACATACTTCAACTTCACGATAACAGTAACGCAGTCCAGTGTCATTAAGCCTCAACAATCCTATATGGCATATGTTCTGGATTCATCCAATAATATCGTAACCGACGCACAGGGCAGAAACGGAACCTACGACGGATACGAAGGCGCAAACGGATACTTCACATTCGTATCAGGTACCCCCAAGACAATAAGCCTGACAAACGGTCAGAGGCTGGGCTTTGTGGACTTGCATGTAGGCTCATTGGTCGCAGTACAGGAAGCAGCCAATAATGAATACACGCCAAAATACCAACGCACATTCACCACAGCCCAACAAGAATTCACAGGCGTTGCGGGCAGCCCGTGGGGATTCCCAAGAAATACGGAACCGCTTGACGTAGGCCCGCATTACATCGAAGAAGGCTTCAATCACAACATAGTTAAGTACACCAACACCCGCACGGGCGCGACACCCACAGGCCTCGATGTCGACGATCTCCCATATGTCATCTTAATCAGTTTGGCAATAGTCGGTCTTGCAGGATTTGTGGCATACAAAGCAACCTTCAAAGCAACCCGCAAAAGAGCACATGACGGTGCATAGGTGATTACGCGCAACTCATAGGAATTCGCTCGTAGGGGTGGCGTCAGGCCGCTCCGGGTGGAATCACCTCGCAGCAGCGCGCCACCCTTGCCCAATGGTTAATTGAGGGCGGTCCCCCCTACGATGATTCCTGTTAACCCAAGCTAACGAGAGGAGGGCCCACAGGACATGAAAGCAGTAGCGATTGGCAGAAAATCAATAAAAGCCACCAGCGGCCTCGTGAATAATGCTGTATTGTTGGTCATAATAGCGCTGATAGCTTTTGCCGGATATGCCCTGTGGGACTCAAACCAACTCAATCAGGAAGCAGATAAATCAAACTACGCAATATACAAGCCCACAATAGAGGATGACGGAATATCTTTCAAGGAACTACAAGCAATCAACGAAGAAGTGTTCTCGTGGCTAACCGTCTACGGTACGAATATCGACTATCCCGTAACGCAAGGCCCGGACAACATGAAATACGTCAATACGAACGCAGAAGGACGGTACTCCTTATCCGGGGCAATATTCCTCGACACCTACAATAGCAGGGACTACGACGATTTTAACAGCATTCTGTATGGTCATCACATGGTCAGCAGCGTAATGTTCGGAGAGATTAGCAAATTTGCGGAAAGGGATATGTTCGAGTCCCACAAATATGGAAACCTGTACTTTAATGGGAAAGACCACGGAATAGAGTTTTTCGCTTATGTCCACACAGATGCCTACGACAGCAGCGTATTCACCCCGAAAGTCAGGGACGACATAAGCCGGGAATACATCGATAATCTGTATGAACAAGCGATTCACACAAGAAACATCGGGGTCACGACCAACGACCGCATTATTCTACTTAGCACATGCTCAACAGACTCAACAAACGGGCGCGACATCTTAGTCGGAAGGATTCGCGAAGAGGTATTCGAGGATCCGACGGTACCTACTAGCAACAAAATAAACGCAAGAGTTGGCAGCGGCGAAACCCTAGTAAAAGGAATCCCAATATGGGTTATCTTATCAATATTTACACTACTTGCACTTCTTATCGTGAAAATTACTGACATTTATATAAAACCGAAACAAAATGTGCTGACGTCAGAGGAATCCGCTGACCGCACACCCTAACCGCTCCCGGCCATACCGCAATTATGAAAGCGGAATCTCAGAAAGAGGGTATAGATACATGAAAAGAACCCTATATGTTATGACAAACGGAATATTTCGCGCACTAATAGCGTCATTTCTGGTGCTGATTAGCTTAACGCCTATGACTGTCTTAGCGGCTGATAATACGGTCATCATTCCAGTTCAGCAGGTCTTCACCACTAACTCCAACACGGCTCAATCAACGTTCACATACAGGTTGAGGCCGCTAGACTCGACTAACCCAATGCCTATAGGAAGCTCGGCATCTGGGTACACATTTACCATCACAGGGAACAGGAGCAGCGTGGTAGGGCCGATTACCTTTAATAGCCAAGGCATCTACTATTACGAACTTAATCAAGTGATTACGGCAGAGCAGCAGTACTACACCTACGACAAGCGGATATACACGCTCGAGGTACATGTCGATGAGTCTCTAACTGCGTCCTTGGTTGCAAAAAACGAAAACGGAGATAAGTTGGCTTCCATCGTTTTCAACAACTCATACAGCCGAAGCGGTGGCACGGTTAGGCCGCCTACAGACCCCCCACCTCCGAC
>Ga0099364_10009407_pt1 | contig 13557 bp, 9 predicted proteins | sample TergutTh196P3_FD_73070 | JGI IMG/M metagenome (GOLD analysis project Ga0099364, IMG submission 73070) | Microcerotermes parvus P3 segment gut microbial communities from Pointe-Noire, Republic of the Congo - Th196 P3 | ecosystem: Host-associated > Arthropoda: Insects > Digestive system > Gut ...
CTCCCGCGCTGCCGCCTGGGAGCGGTTTGCAAGGTTTTTAACCTCTTCGGCTACAACCGCGAATCCCTTTCCGTGGGCCCCGGCGCGCGCAGCTTCCACGGAAGCGTTAAGGGCGAGGATGTTTGTCTGGAACGCTATGTCATCAATTACTTTGATTATTTTGCTAATTTCGTTTGATGCTTGGTTGATATTCCCGACGGACTCTACCATTTGGCCCATCATATCTGTGCCGACAGACGCCTTGCCCTTAGTGTCTTTCGAAATCTCGTTTAGCGTATGCGACAGGCTTTCGATTGAAGACGACTGCTCCGTCGCCCCTTGTGCAAGGGATTGTGCCCCGTCAGCCACCTGCTTTGCGCCGGTTGATACTTGAACGGATGCGGAATTGATTTCGGTAAACATATTGTTGAGCTTATCCACCATCTTTTCAAGGGATATGCCGATTTTATCGCGGTCCGAAATAGTCTTAATAGCAATACTTAGATCTCCGTCTGCAATAAGGTCCAATTCCTCGGATACCATTGATATGTGTTCAATGAACGCGCTACAGTTCTTTATTACTTGCCCTGTCTCATCATTGGTCATGAACTTGGCTTGATCCTGCTTATGCGATTCTTCGAGGACAATGTCGCCCGTTGTGCTTGCTTTTTCCATAAAGCCGGACAGCGAGACAAGCGGTTTTGAAATTAGGCTGGCTACGAATAGGGCTATAACGACCGAAATGAATGCAGTGATAACGGATATAACAATAAGAGTGATCCGAATGCTATTCTCGGTTGCCGTTGATGCGTCATTTGTTTCCTTTACTGTAGCTATATTCTGTTCTAAGACTTCGCTTATCGTTGTGTTAATTGCAGAGGCTATAGCCGTTCCTTCGTTCAATTGTGTCAGCCCCTCTTCATGAGTGGCATTGCCTGTTATCATAAGGTTATACATGGGTATCAACCCGTCCTCCCTGAAGTGCTGGACGCCAGAAAGCATAGAATCGATTTGAGCGGAACGCTCGGTTTTTAAGCTTTGGCTGGCTCTTGGGTCGCTCATCAGGTTTTGGCGGCACTTTGTAAGAGTGTCGGTGAATTGTTTTAACGTGTTTTCAGCAAGCGAAAGGCGTTCGTTCAATTCTGGCACATCCCCCGAGAGCATTCCGAAATACACGTAGTCGCGTCGCGCCGCCGTTAAGTAGAATTCTGCTTCGGCGAAAAGCGCCCTCCGCTCGCTAGGGTAGTCGATTAAATGCGTGTATGTGTTTGCAACGGAGGTAAGCCCAATTACTCCCACGATTGCGACTACAATAGTTAATGCAATAACTATGATAAATGCGGTAGTCAGCTTTGTCTTAATTTCCAAGTTTCTATACCAATTCATTTAATTATCATCCTTTCGTGATGAAATTTAAACATTTTACGTCTATTCTATAATATTGTTATCGGCAAATCAATGGATGATTCTGACTGTTTTATTTCCTTTTCCTCATAATTTTACTTGTTCTTCTTTTCCTCTTTACGTATATTTTACATTCTGCTTACATACTGATGATATTTTTGGGCAATCAATACTGCTAAATTATAGCCATGACGCTATTGTTGCGAACACATAGCTTAGGAGGGCGGGTAGCGACCGCTGTTGCGAACACATAGCTAAGGAGGGCGGGTAGCGACTGCTGTTGCGAGCACATAGCTTAGGAGGGCGGGTAGCGACAGCTGTTGCAAACACGTCGCTAATAAGGGCAGATAGCTGCCGCCAGCACCACACGGCAGATTTGAAATATTTTAAAAAGTGAGGAGAACGAGATTATGAACACACAGAGAAAAATGGACAAGACGAACACAATGCACAAGGCAGGGGATATGAGAAAAATAAATAAAGCAATAAACAGAGCAATTTTATTTTCTGTTCTGCTGATTGCACTGGCCTTTGCTTTAGCCGCATGCGGCGGGGGAAGCGGCGGCAGCAACGCGGCGGGCTCGCAAAGCAACATTTCGGTAGTTGCGCGGGAGGACGGCAGCGGGACAAAGACAGCGTTTATGGAAATCATTGGCCTCAAAGGGAAGGCGGACCCCGTGAATGTAGTTATTCAAACCGGAACGCAGTGCGTCCTTTCAGCAGTAAAAAGCGACCCGGCGGCAATTGCTTACGAGAGCCTTGGCTACGTTGATGAAGAAGTAAAAGCTTTAGCAATTGATGGAGTGGAAGCAACAGTTGCCAACATTCAAAATGGCACATACAAAATCTCGCGCCCGTTGTCCGTGGTGTATAAAGATTCAGCTCTTGCTGACGCAACGAACAACGCTTTCTATGTTTTTTTGAAATCGAGCACAGCACAAGAAATAATATCCAAAGAGGGGTACGTGTCTGTCGCGGAAGGCGCCAGCCCATATACGATTGACGGCTCGTTGTCAGGCAGCATCGACATAAGCGGATCGACTTCGCTCCAGCCGCTAATGATTGAGCTCGCTGCGGCATTTGAGGGCTTACAGACCAATGTAACTATAAACGTATCCGGCGGTGGTAGTGGCACGGGGTATAAAAACGCGGACGAAGGGGTGTCGGCGTTTGGTATGATAAGCGAAGAGTTTGCCTTGGATAAGGCCCCCAGTTGTACGCATTACACGGTTGCAAAAGATGGCATTGCAGTAATAGTCAACAAAGGTAACACAGTTAACGGCATTACAATGGAGCAGTTAAACAGAATATACGACGAGGAAGCAGGAGACAACGCAATTCTCAACTGGGGTGAGCTTTCGAAATAACGACTATACCACCAGTAACGACAATACCAGTAACGACTATGACGAAAACGGCTAGAATGATTACGGCAATAACGATGACGGATACAGCAATGACGGCAATAACGATGACGGATACAGCAATGACGGCAATAACTATGACGGATACAGCAATAACGATAACTGTTGCAGCAATAACGGCAATACCGAAGACGGCTACAGCGATAACGGCTACAGCGATAACGGCGGAGCAATAATTAAAGGGGCGCGTTGGCGATATTATGATGAAGACTTACCATTTTATTAAAACAAGGGATGCGGTAATGCGCGGGATGTTTATGTTCTGCGCCGCATTTTCAATAATCGCGTTAGGCTGTATTTGCGTCTTTCTTTTTGTGAACGGCGCCCCTTTTATTGGAAAGGTTGGGTTTGGCAATTTTTTTGGGGCGCGGTGGAACCTCCATGCGGAAGCCTATGGCATTCTATCAATGATAGCGGCGTCGCTGTACGTTACCGCGTTGGCGGCTGCAATAGGCGTGGCTATAGGGTTGTTTACGGCAATATGCCTATATAAATTTTGCCCGAAAAATGCCGTAGTGCCCGTGCGCCAGATGATAAACTTATTGGCGGGGATACCGTCAGTAGTATACGGGCTGTTTGGGATGCTAACTATAGTCCCGTTCCTGCGGGATTACGTTTCGCCAAATGGCGTCGGTTACGGCATTTTGGCGGCAAGCCTAGTTTTGGCGATAATGATCTTGCCAACAATTGTAAGTGTTAGCCTTGACGCTCTAAATGCCGTCCCCAATAGCTATTACGAGGGGGCTCTTGCCCTGGGGGCAACAAGTGAGCAATGCGTGTTTAGGGTAATGTTGCCTGCGGCAAAAAGCGGGGTTCTTGCGGCTGTGGTTTTGTCAATAGGGCGGGCGATTGGCGAGACAATGGCGGTAATAATGGTCATCGGAGGGTCTCCGGCTATGCCGAACAGCCTTTTCCAATCTGTGCGGACGATGACGGCAAATATTGCTATGGGGGCGACGGAGTTGTCGGGCGACGCGGCGACAGCGCTGATTTCAACGGGGGTCGTACTGTTTGTTTTTACATTGTTGCTAAATATCAGCTTTTCGCTTATAAAAGGGGCGTCAAAACCATGAAAAACATGTGGCTGATTGATTAATTTGTGAATTTCGTAGAAAGGCATGGTCATTTGCATGAGAAATGCGCACAAGAGGCAAGTGCTGAAATATCGCGTTTTAAAATATGCCGCGCAAGGGGCCCTTGCAATAACCCTTGCCGCTCTTATCGCCGTGTTAGCGTTTATTGTTGCGCGGGGTTCTCCGCATATTAATATGCATCTTCTTTTTGGCGAGTATGGCAGATATCCGTCGCTTAAGCCCGCTTTTGTTGGCACGTTTTATTTAATCATGATTTCAATTGCAATTGCCGCCCCGATAGGGATCGGGTGCGCAATATTCTTGACAGAATACGTGGGTTCGGAAAACCGATTCATCCGGGCAATCCGCTTGGCGACAGAAACACTTGCGGGAATACCGTCAATTGTTTACGGGATATTCGGATATCTTGTCTTTGTTATCGCTTTAGGGTTCAGGTACTCGTTAATTGGCGGGGGGATTACGCTTGCCGTTATGATTCTACCTGTTATTGTACGCTCAACAGAAGAAAGTCTGCTTGCTGTGCCGCATTCGCTAAGGGAGGGGAGTTTTGCCCTTGGCTCGTCCAATGTGCGGACAATATTTTCTGTGGTTTTGCCCTGTGCCGCTAGTGGCATCGTAACGTCGATTATTTTGGCTGTTGGGCGGGTGATTTCAGAAAGCGCCGTTTTGATCTTAACAATCGGAATGGTTGTAAACAAAATGCCCGAGGGATTTGCGTCGCCAGGGACAAGTTTGGCGCTCAGTGTGTACTACTTTGGATCCCACGGCTATCCCGAAGTGGCGGCAGCGACAGGAGTAGTACTTCTTTTTCTGGTTGCCGGGATTAACATTTTGGCTACTGCAGTGGGCAAGGTTTTTGGAAAAGGGGAGTTGGCAAATGGATAGGGTCTGTGTGACTATTCAAATACCCCTCGTCATTGCGAGCAAAGCGAAGCAATCCAGGCACCGAATTAACGGGAAAATACAGCAAAACAGAGATATCACAGACTAGATTGCTTCTTCGCTACGCTCCTCGCAATGATAAAGTGGGGGTTCTGAACAGTTACGCGTCTGTCGACAGGCCCTTGGCAAGAGGGTATGAGTGGGTTGCATAGCAACGGAAAGGATAGAAGGATGAATGGCAAGGCGGGCGACAGGGATGGCAATACGATAGGTGGCAGGTTCAATATTACGGTTCGCGATTGCAACCTATATTACGGTGATTTCCATGCGTTAAAAGATATCGCGATGGATATTGACGAACAAAAAGTAACCGCGCTCATTGGCCCGTCAGGTTGTGGGAAATCGACTTTTATCAGGATATTCAATAGGATGAACGACCTAGTAGAAGGCTGCCGAATTACGGGCGAAATAAAGATTTGCGGACAGAGCATATACGAAAAAGGCATGGACGTCACTATGCTCCGCAAAAACGTAGGAATGGTTTTTCAAAAGCCCAACCCTTTCCCAATGAGCATTTACGACAACATTGCCTTTGCCCCACGCACTTTCGGGACAAAGAAAAAAAGGGAGTTGGACGCAGTTGTCGAGAAGTCGCTTAAGCAGGCAGGGCTCTGGAACGAAGCTAAAGACCGCCTTCGGAAAAACGCGATGGGTTTGTCGGGTGGGCAGCAGCAAAGGCTTTGCATTGCCCGCGCTCTTGCCGCAGGCCCTCAAGTTTTGCTAATGGACGAGCCAACAAGTGCCCTTGACCCTATTTCCACCGGGACTATTGAAGATTTAATAAATGAATTGAAGGCCGAATATACCATTGTTATTGTTACCCACAATATGCAGCAAGCGACGCGCATATCCGACAAAACAGCATTTTTTCTCTTGGGGGAAGTCGTTGAATACGGGGAAACGGCTGATATATTCTCACGGCCTGTGGACAAACGCACAGAAAACTACATTACAGGAAGGTTCGGGTAGGAACTTACATTACAGGAAGGTTCGGGTATAAACTTACATTACAGGAAGGTTCGGGTAGAAACTTACATTAAAGGAAGGTTCGGGTATAAACTTACATGTTTGCGGCGTGACTATTCAAATACCCCTCGTCATTGCGAGCAAAGCGAAGCAATCCAAGCACAGAATTAACGGGAAAATACAACAAAACAGAGATTTTACAGACTAGATTGCTTCTTCGCTACGCTCCTCGCAATGACAAAGTGGGGGTTCCGAACAGTCACTTTACGGCATACTCAACCTGTGAGAAAATACTGTTAAAAAGTGAAAACATTGTTAAGAAGGGGTATAATAATGGCTAGGCGGGCAAATTACGAGAGGGAGCTAAACAACATTTCAGACAAGCTTGTGTTAATGTGCAGGCATATCGAGGCGGCTATTGAGAAGTGCGTCCAGGCCCTCGTTGATAGGGATTCAGAATTAGCGCAAGAAGTTTTCGAGGAAGAAAAGCTGATAGACGAATTTGAACGCGACATAGAAAACTCGTGCTTCAGGCTTTTGGTTATGGAAAACCCAGTAGCAGGTGATTTTAGGGAGGTGTCATCAGCATTGAGAATGATTACCGACCTTGAGCGGATTGGCGATCAGGCCAGGGATATAGCAGATATTACAATGCAATTTGGCGACGGGGAATACATTAAGAAACTGGAGCATATTCAGCAAATGGCTGTTATTGTCATGCAGATGGTGAAGGACGGGGTTCAGGCTTATATCAACCGGGACCTGGCCCTTGCCCATTCGCTCGACGAAACTGACGACAAAGTCGATGAGCTCTTTAATATTGTGACGGCGGAACTCATCGAGCTAGTCAAGGAAAAGCCCGACAATGCGGAACAGGCGGTTATGCTATTGATGATAAACAAGTACCTCGAACGCATCGGCGACCACGCAGTTAATCTTGGGGACTGGGTCGAGTACGCCATAACGGGGGCCCACCCTAAAACGAAAGGGTAATATGAAGGGAATAGACGACAGAAAATGAGAGATAATGATGGGGACTAGAATAAATAGAGTAAAACGAAAGGGAAGATAAGTAGGGAATAGACGGCAGAAAATGAGAGAGGGGTATAATGAGGCACTTGATATATGTGGTTGAGGATGACTTATCGTTGCAGGAGCTCTATACGTACACGCTGGAAAACGATTTTGATTGCCAATGCTTTTCTGATGGCGGATCTTTTTTTGCGGCGCTTTCGAAGAGGAAGCCAGACCTTGTTTTACTTGACATAATGTTGCCCGGCGACGACGGCTTCACGATTTTGTCCCGCCTAAAAGCGGAAAAGCCAACCGCCCACATACCCATTGTGATAGTGTCGGCAAAAGGCGAGGAGATTTCTAAAGTTAAGGGGCTCAACATGGGGTCGGATGATTATATTGCCAAGCCTTTCGGCGTTCTGGAACTTGTGGCTCGCATAAAAGCAAACCTGCGGAAAAACGAAAATACCAAAGAGTCGGAAAGAGTCGTTTTCAAAGACATTGATTTTGATTTGGCAAAGCATCAAATTTCCGTGAATGGCATTCAGATTCAAACAACGCTAAAAGAATACAACCTGCTGCGGCTTCTTTGCGAAAATTCCGAAAGAGTGCAGGCGCGGGAATCAATATTTCAAAAAGTATGGGGGGATAGCTTCGTTGGCGAAACCCGTACGCTAGACATTCATATTAAGGAACTGAGGAAGAAGCTGGCCGAATCCTGCAGCGAGGCAGAAATAAAAACGGTCAGGGGCGTGGGGTATATGCTGATATGAAAAGACTGTTGTTCATTGGCACGACAATAATCATCTTCGGGGGGCTTCTGTGCTTTTTTGCCGCTTCGGTTTTTATTACGAAAACAAACAACCTGAGCCTTGCAAAAGACACTGTAATGGAAATGGCTCAAGCATATGCTCGCCTATATAGCCTATACCAAAATGATTTCGATACTGATGCTAATACTGACCCTGATGCCAGCATTGATACTGATACTGACCCTGATACCAGCATTTATTATGATACTGACCCTGATACCAGCATTGATACTGATACTGATGCTGATACTGATGCTTATGCTGATGCTAATACTGGCATTAGTAAAAATGTTAATTTGGCTGAATTTGTGGAAACTGGAAGCGATACAAGAATAACTATCATTGGCCCGGATGGCGTTGTACTGGCTGACAGCCGCCCATTGGAATTATCTGCCATAGAAAACCACTTGGTAAGGCCGGAAATACAGGCGGCCGCGCAAGGTGCTCCATCGGCGCATGTCAGGCGTTCCGCCACGTTGGGCGTGGATTATATTTACTACGCGCTGAAAACGGGCAGCGAAGACAACTACGCTCAGAGAACAGGCGGCGAAGACAACTACGTGTTCGTCCGCGTATCAGTGCCAGTGGCAAAAATTGATGGCTACCTGTCCCAATCCATCCCTGTACTGGCAGTTTTGCTGATCGCGCTTGCATTGATATGCCACTTCTTGGTGAGAAGCTTGGCGAATCACATCGTCAAACCTTTTGCTTCTATTGAGCATAAACTGCGTCTATTGTCCAATGGGGAGTTTGCCCAATCGCCTGACACCGGGAGTTACGAAGAAATAGAAGCAATTGCAAGGGAGATTGACGATATCTCGCTCGTTTTGAAAACCAATATTGACGAATTGAGCAACGAAAAAAACAAGCTGGCTTATATCCTAGACAATATGGGGGACGGACTTTTTGTTGTGGACGAAAACAAAAGCGTTACTCTTATAAACTCTGCTGCGTTAAACATTTTCGGTGCAACGCCTGATATCGTGGGCAAAAAGTCAAGTTACCTGACTTTTGACAATGCACTTTCTGAGGCTGTTGACGAGTGCGTGCGTAACGCAAACAGCGCACTGCTTGAAATTGCGTTGAACGGAAACATATTTCTTATCAGTGTGAAAAGGCTGCCCGGCACAGAATTAACAATGGCAGCTTTAACAAATGTAACGGAAAACCGGGAAAACGCAAAACTCCGTGAAGAATTCTTCGCAAACGCGTCACATGAATTAAAAACGCCACTGACTGCGATAAAGGGGTTTAATGAGTTGACATTGCTTCACAACAGTGATGAAAGCCTAAAGAAATACATTGCTGGCATTGCCCGCGAAACAGAGCGCATGACGCTGCTTATTGGCGACATGCTTAAACTGTCTGAGTTGGAGAGTACGCTTGTTGCGGAACCTGTTTCATTGTCGCTTGCCAAGGTAATAGACGGAGCGCGTGAATCCGTTTCAGCAGCGATAGCGGAAAAATCAATTGTATTTGAAGCAAAAGGCGACGCTGTGGTTAAAGCTGAACAGGAGCACCTTTATGAGCTTGTGAAAAACCTTGTTGAAAATGCGGTGAGGTACAACAGTGAAAACGGAAAGGTTTCTGTTATTGCCGAGAAACTTAGGAGAGGGGTGCGCCTTACCGTTAGAGACAATGGTATTGGCATATCGCCTGAAGAACAGTCCAGGATTTTTGAGCGCTTTTACCGCGTTGAAAAAAGCCGCTCAGTCAAAAGCGGCGGCACAGGCCTAGGGCTATCAATCGTAAAGCACATCTGCGCCCTCTACGGCTGGAAGCTAGCGTTGAGGAGCAGACCAGGCGTTGGCACCGATGTTGTGGTGGATTTCGGATACAGCAAAAGCAAGAGCGGATCCCACTGACATAGCGGGGCAAGCCGCAAGCATTCAGGATTCAGTATTAAGTATTCAGTATTCAGTACTCAATATTCAGAATACTCTGACAAAAAGCATTAAGCAACTCACAAACTCCATGTAACAGAGAACTCACAAACTTCATGTAACAGAGAACTCACTTCGATTGCCATATTACGAAGCCTTCATGGAAGATAAGGTCTGTTTCCCTGCGCATATCTAGACTGATTCTTGCTTTTTCTATGCAAAAATGCAAGTTGTTAACTGTTTGGCGCGTACCCACCGATATGTGCGTGTTTGAGCGGGGTACCCGCTTCAATGTCCGTTGTGGCGGCTTTTCCCAGGGCTTCGTCATAGTGAGAGGGGGGTATGCCTTGGGCTGGGCGTATGACCCGAATGTTATCGGGTGTAAAAGTGTCGCCCTTTTTAACGTCTGCTGTGACAAATATGGATTTTCTGTGAAGTCTGCTAACCGCTTCTCCCGCAGTCGGTTCAAAGCTTACTTTTCCAAGGGACTGTTCCACCATTCTTATGTTTTCCACCATTTCTTTGAATTCTTTTGGTTCCATGGAAAACTCGGAATCAGGAGTTTTTTTTGCCCTACCGGTACAAAAATGCTTCTCAATAACTGTTGCGCCGAGCGCGACAGCCGTACAAGCGGACAATGACCCCATTGAGTGGTCTGAAAGGCCGACAGCGGCGTTGAATGCTTGCTTTAGGTACTGTAAGGTGAGAAGGTTCATATCTGCCGGAGCTGCCGGATAAGCACTTGAGCATTTAAGCAAAATTAAATTGTCCAATGCAAGGCCCCTGAGCGGCGCACGTCGGTCGTGCAACGCACGTCGGTCTCGCAACGTACGTCTGTCGCGTGGTGCCCGAGCGTCATGTAGCGCACGTCGGTCGTGCGGCACATGAAGGTTGAGCGGCACACGTCGATCGTGCAACGCACGTCGGTTGAGTGTCGCAAGACGGTTGTGCGGTGCCCGTGCGTCGTGTGGCACTTGTCCGCCATGTTTTCGGATTGCCCCTACGGCGGCTGCAATCTCGGATTCGGAAGCCATCCCAACCGATAGAAGGATGGGCTTTCCTGTCACAGCTACAGCTTTCAGTAGTGGAATGTCAACGACCTCAAAAGAAGATATTTTGTAAAACTCGACCCCTACCTGTTCAAGGAAATTAACGGCCGTTGGATCAAATGGGGTTGACAAAAAATCAAGTCCAAGCTTTTCTGCTTCCTCTTTAATGCGAGGGTGCCAGTCCCATGGGGTATAAGCCTTCTGATAGAGGCTGTACAGGTTTTCGCCTTTCCAAAGCCCGTCATCAATTATGAAATGCTCTTTTTTCGAATTCATAGTTATTGTGTCCGCCGTATAGGTCTGTAACTTAATGCAGTTGGCACCCGACTCCGCCGCCGCATATACGATCTCAAGCGCGTGATTAAAATCACCGCCATGATTGGCGGACATCTCCGCAATAATGTAACAAGGCTGGCCATCGCCAATGCGTTTATTTTTCAACTGAATATATTTATCCACATTCTCACCTTTCTTAAACATGTATATCGCAAACTGTAGCACTTAAGAATGCGTATTGCAAACTGTAGCACCAGAGAACGCATATCGTGCGACCTGTAGCGTAATAAAGTGTAAATCATACATTAAAATTTGACGCTACCGCCCTGGTGGGCACTTCTATTCACTCTATACGTTATATCACATGGCAGATGCCATCCGCAACATTAACAACATAAACAACATTACAACATAAACAACATTACAACATAAACAACATTACAACATAAACAACATTAACAACACTAACAACGTGACTATTCAAATACCCCTCGTCATTGCGAGCAAAGCGAAGCAATCCAGGCACCTAATTAACGGGAAAATACAGCAAAACAGAGATTTCACAGACTAGATTGCTTCGTCACTACGCTCCTCGCAATGACGAAAGGGGGTATTTGAATAGTGACCTAACAACATTACGAGCATAACGAACTGTTAAACAAAAGAATTGTTATACACAAATAAATGTGATAAAATACACATGTTACATTGAGAGGAACACAGTATTTACACAACAGAAAATACTGCATACACTGAAGACACTGCATACACTGCTACAGAATATGCTATATGCGCTGCCACAGAATATGCTATATGTACTGCAAAAATATGCTATATGCGCTGCCACAGAATATGCTATATGCGCTGCCACAGAATATGCTATATGCGCTGCCACAGAATATGCTATATGTACTGCAAAAATATGCTATAATACACTGCCACAGAATATGCTACATGTACTACAAATGCGGTCAATGGCACACTCGAGTACAAGAGATTTGCCATTGAGGATGCCAAAGACATTATTAGATTATGGATTTGGAACAGGGTATAATCATACACATTAAATGTGTAACAATTAAACGTTGGGGAGACTGTGATTATGAAAAAGAGTATTAAGGCGAAAATCTTAGTTCTTGTTATTGCCCTGGTTATTGTGACAGCGGCGGCTATCCTTATTTCCAACATAGTTCTATTTTCGAATAGCGTTAATCAAAGCTTGGATGGCAAAGTAAATACAGCAAGGTCGGTAATAGACTGGGAGATTGAAATGCTTAAAGCGGATATGCGGGCAGTTTCCACGCTGTTCGCTAGCAATGCCAGCATTGTGAATGCAATGGATGGCGGGGACAGGGCAACGTTGCTTGCATCTGTAACAAAACTATTAAGCGAAAGCAAAGCGAATTATTGCACGATTTCCGACGCTTCCGGCAAGGTTATCGCAAGACCGCACAAACCGGGGAGTGATGGCGCTGATGCATCATCAATACGTTCTATATCCCATGCGCTTGCCGGGCGGCCCTATACCACGATTGAGGGCTGGGACGAAGAGCGGATGCTCATTAGCTCCGGGACACCTATTTATAATGCGGGAGGGGCATTATTGGGCGCGGTGAGCGTTGGATATCGCTTGGATACCGATGATTTTGTCGATTCGCTAAAGCAGGTGCTAAATTGCGAAGTAACGGTTTTTCTAGGTGACGAGCGGATTGCTACCACGATTATGCAAGATAACGGTGCCCGTGTAGTTGGGACGAAAGCAAATCATGATGTCAGCCAAGAGGTTTTGGCAGGTAACCTGTACAAGGGAGAGGCAACTGTGCTTGACAGAACGGTGTATGCGGAATACTTCCCAATTAGTGACGCGGAAGGCAGTGTCGTGGGGATGGTGTTCACCGGCGTTTATTTAAATGAAAAGACAGACGTCATTATGGGATTCATTCAGTTTGGTTTTATAATTGCATTGGTGGCATTGGCGATTGGCATAGCGGTTTCTGTTGTTGTGGCAGAAAGGATTGCCAGCCCTCTCCGTACGCTTGCAAGTTCAATGATGACGGCAGCTACAACAGGGGACATATCCCTGAACTCCTCGGATTTAAAAAACATCGAAAAATTTGCAAAGCAGAAGGACGAAGCAGGCCAGACAATACTTGCCAGTGCTTCATTTATAAAATATGTTGCTACCATATGCAAACAGCTTGAGGGTATTGCGGACGGAGACCTATCTCAAGACTTTGAAATCCTGTCCGACAAAGACATAATGGGGGGGTCACTGCATAACTTGTACAACAGGCTTAATGATTTGTTTAGAGAAATAAAAGTATCCGCAGACCAGGTATCCGCTGGATCCAAACAGATAGCGGACGGGGCCCAGTCGCTTGCGGAAGGCTCGACACGGCAGGCTGCGGCGGTCGAACAGGTGTCATCAGCATTTTCGGAAATTGCCCAAAAAACCAAAACAACCGCAAACCTTGCGGACCGCTCCGCTTCGCTGATGGGCGACATGACGGCAGCTATGGGAGAGATCAACCAGGCAAGCGAGAATATAAACAATGTTATAAAGGTTATTAACGATATTGCGTTCCAGACAAATGTCCTTGCTCTGAATGCGTCAGTAGAGGCTGCGAGGGCAGGGAAGCATGGCAAAGGCTTTGCTGTCGTTGCTGAGGAAGTGCGCAGTTTGGCGGCTAAGAGCGCGGAAGCCGCCAACAATA